>Ga0075120_10003436_pt1 | contig 10850 bp, 10 predicted proteins | sample AntAceMetag02UKL_FD_69792 | JGI IMG/M metagenome (GOLD analysis project Ga0075120, IMG submission 69792) | Saline lake microbial communities from Ace Lake, Antarctica - Antarctic Ace Lake Metagenome 02UKL | ecosystem: Environmental > Aquatic > Non-marine Saline and Alkaline > Saline | place...
AACGTGCGGTAGAAGAAATAAAAAAAGCTATTCTCTCTGATTTTTCGACAAAAACAATTAATCTATAAAAATAAAAGAAGATGAATAATCATCTTCTTTCTCGCAAAATTTCTTTGGATTATCTACGAGCTTCGGCTACTACTCTGATAACAGAGTAGAAGACAAAAAGTGTCCATTGCGAACACCGGCAATAAAAAGGAGGGATTTTTGCCCGCAAGGCCGTAAAGCACATGCAGAAAAAAATAAGCCACTCGTAGATAATCCGAAAAAATCTTGACTCTCTATAAAAAGAGAGTGTCCATATTATATTATATTTTCAAACTTTGTCAAGTCTTTATCTTTATCTTTTTTATGTTATCCTTTTTCCATTATGTATCTTGTCCTCGTTGAAAGTCCAACAAAAACTAAAACCTTAGAAAAATTTTTAGGAAAAGATTACAAGGTTCTTGCTTCCGGTGGTCATGTTCGTGATCTCCCAAAAAGTAAACTTGGAATAGATGTTGATAACAACTTCGAACCTCAGTACATTATTCCAACTAGAGCAAGAAAAAACATTAAACTCTTAAAAGAAGCCTTAAAAAAAGCTGATAAAGTTTATTTAGCAACTGACCCTGATCGAGAAGGAGAAGCAATCTCTTTTCATCTTCTCCACGCTCTTGGCATAAAAGAATATCAAAGAATAACTTTTAATGAGATAACAAAAAGTGCAGTAGAAGAAGCGACAAAAAACCCTCGTGACATTGATATGAACTTGGTAAATGCTCAGCAAGCAAGAAGGGTTTTAGATCGCTTAGTAGGATATAAGTTATCTCCACTTCTTTGGAAAAAAATCGCCAAAGGTCTTTCTGCTGGAAGAGTACAATCTGTTGCCCTGCGTATTATTACCGACAGAGAAAAAGAAATTGAGAAGTTTAATAAAGAAGATTACTGGAGTATCTCCGCTCTACTTAAAGCAAAAGGGGGGTCTCTTCTTGCTGTCTTGAAAGAAGAAAATGACAAAAAAGTAGAAAAACCAGGAATAAAGAAAGAGAGCGAGGCTGAGAGAATAAAAAATGATCTTCAAGGTGCAACTTTTGCCATAAAATCAATAGAAAGAAAAGAAAAGAAAAGAAATCCTCTCCCTCCTTTTACAACAAGTACAATGCAACAAGAGGCGTTTAATCGTTTGAGATTTTCTTCTGCTTTTACTATGCGCGTTGCTCAATCTCTTTATGAAAAGGGATTAATCACCTATCACCGTACTGACTCTTTGCACATTTCAGCCGAAGCAAAAAAACAAGGAGAAGAGTATATAAAAGAAAACTTTGGAGAAAATTATTATAAAGATCGTACTTTTGTTTCAAAAGGAAAAACTCAAGAAGCACATGAAGCGATAAGACCGGCAGTAGTGAAAGCTTCTCCTGAAAAGAGTAATTTAAAAAATGAAGACTTTAAACTTTATAATCTTATTTGGCGAAGATTTATAGCCTCTCTAATGAGTGAAGCTCTTTTCTATAGCACAAAGATCGAGATTGACGCAAAAAATGAAAATAACTATCTTCTCGTTTCTTCCGGTTCAGTTTTACGCTTTGATGGTTTCACAAAGGTTTATCCGGTAAAATTCGAAGAAAATGAACTTCCTCTTATTGAAGAGAATGAAGAACTAACCAAAGAAAAAATTATTAGCGAACAACATTCTACAAAACCTCCTGCAAGATTTACAGAGGCCTCTCTTATTAAAGAACTTGAGAAACACGGCATCGGTAGGCCATCAACCTATTCACCAACTCTTTCAACTCTTTCGAAAAGAAACTATACTGAGAAAATTGAAAAAAAATACTTGAAACCCACCGAAATCGGAAGAATAGTTTGTGATCTTCTTTTGGAACACTTTCCTTTTGTCGTCGATTTAAAATTTACTGCTAAAATGGAAGAAGATTTAGATAAGATTGCACAAGGAGAAACTGATTGGCGCAATCTAATTAAAGACTTTTATGAAGATTTCGCAAAAAATTTAGAAAAAAAAGAATTAGAAATTAAAAAAGAAGATATTATGCAAGAAACAACAGACGAAAAATGCGACAAATGTGGTGGGGATATGCAGGTAAAGTTTGGGAAGTTTGGGAAATTTATTGCTTGCAAAAACTTTCCTGAATGTAAAAATACAAAACCAATGGAGGAAGAAGAGGGCGATAATAAAGAAGTGAACTGCGACAAATGCAACTCGCCAATGGTTTTAAAACAAAGTCGTTTTGGAAAGTTTTATGGATGTAGTAAATATCCAGAGTGTAAAAATATAAAATCGCTAGAAGAAGACTTGGATATAAAATGTCCTGAATGCAAAGAAGGAAATGTTGTAAAAAGAAGATCCAAAAAGGGTAGCGTCTTTTATGCTTGTAGTAGATATCCCGACTGTGAATTTACATCAAGTAAAAAACCTGAATAAAGAAAAAGAATCGTTATTGCGACTCTTTTTTAATACTTTTACTCTTCTTTCTCCTTTTGTCTCTCGTCAATCATTTCTTCTTCCTTCAAGCATCCACCACAGTCTGAACATTCAAGTCTTTCTGATGAAGAAGAGTACCAGCTTTTATTGCACTCTTGGCAAATAAATTTCTTCACTTGATAATCACCCCTTTTTTTATCTTATATCATACTTTTAAAGATTTGTCAAAAAATTCTTCTTAAATTCTAAAAACGTCCCCTTTTCAATATTTTCCCTTATTCTCTCCATCAGTTTCAAAACAAAGTAAAGATTGTGCTCTGTTAGAAGCATAATACTATAAATCTCGTTCTTTTTTGCAAGATGATGTAGGTAACTTTTTTTGTAACCCAAGCAAACTCGGCAAGAACAATCTAAGTCAAGAGAACTCTCATCTTCTTTAAAACAAGCATTGCTTATATTAACTCTTCCCTGTGAAGTTAATGCGGTTTTGTGTCTTGCAAAACGTGTTGGAATAACACAGTCAAAAAGATCTATTCCTCTTGAAACACCCTCAATTAAGTCCTCTGGTTCACCAATCCCCAAAAAATGTCTTGGCTTATTTTCTTCTAGCTCTTCAGATAAAACATCTAAAATACTATACATGTTGTTTTTCGAGTCTCCAAATGATTCCCCAAAAGAACCTCCTATTCCAAATCCAAAAAAAGGTAACGATGATATAAATCTCGCAGATTCTCTTCTCAGATTCTCAAATCTCCCTCCCTGGACAATCCCCATCATCCTTTGATTGTCATTTTTTAAAGACTCTAAAGATATCTCTGCCCAACGATGTGTTTTTTCTAAAGATTTTTTTTGATACTCATAAGAAGCAAGGGGTGAAGTACACTCGTCAAACGCAAAAATAATATCTGCGCCAAGATTTTCTTGTGCTTTAATAGAAGATTTGGGGGTAATTTCAACTGTTTTCCCGTCAAACGGAGATTTAAAAATAACTTTGTCTTCTTCTATTTTTACCAAGCTACTTCTCTTCTCTACAGGGAAACTATCTTTATGTGGCAGTTTCCCTGTTTTTTGCATATACCCAGCACCAAGACTAAATACTTGGAAACCACCACTATCGGTCATTAAAGGATACTCAATCCCCATAAAATCGTGAAGACCTCCCATTTTTTTAACTGTTTTATGCTCATCATTACAGTAAAAATGGAAAGTATTAACCATAAAAATATCTGCACCAAGTTCATTTATTCTTTTAAATTCCGCCCCCTTTAGAGCACCTCTAGTTGCAACAGGAACAAAGCCAGGGGTTTTTATTTCACCATGGGGAGTAGATAGAACTCCTGTCCGAGCCTTACCAAACTTTTTTTTTATTTCAAATTTGAACATGATTGAATTATGCAATAAATAAAGAAATGGTTAAAGAGGTGTCCGAAGACACCTCTTTTACTCTATTCATTATCTGAAAAAAAGATCTTTATTACGAGCACTAGTAAAAAGAAAATAATTACTACTGCAATCGTAATAAATACGGGAACCGTCCAACGGGGATCATGAGCAATTTTTACGACAAAATTACGAAGATCCCAACTTGTTGGAGCAGTTGTTGCCCCAAAAAGATAAATCAAAAAAATGGCAAATGCTTTTAAAGCAAAAAACCAAAATCTTCTCCCTACCTTCTTTATTTTCTCTATCACATCTCTTCCCCCTTTATTTAGAATAGAGTATCTATATTATATCAGAAAATTATTCTTTTGTCAAAAAGACTACTTTAAAAGAACAAAGTCTAATCTTCTTGTCTCTAAGCTTCCCCCTGCAAGTTTTACCTTAATTCTGTTCCCAAGAGCATATCTTTTTCTTTTTCTGGTTCCAATAAGCGCATAGTTTTCTTCGTCTAAGACGTAGTAATCATCGTCCATGTCACGGACAGAAACCATTCCCTCTGCTTTGGTTTCGAGTTCTTGAACAAATATTCCCGAAGCAGTAACTCCAGAAATAATCACATCAAAGTCTTCCCCTATTTTTTTCAACATATACTCTACTTGTTTGTAGGCAACTGAACTTCTTTCTGCGTCTAAAACGTCAAGTTCTCTTAGTGATATTTCTCTTGCTACAGTATCATAATCTCGAGAATTTACTTTTTCTTCTTTTAACTTTTTCTTAACAATACGATGCATTAAAAGGTCAGCATATCTTCTTATAGGAGAAGTAAAGTGCGCATATTCTTCAATCGCCAATCCGAAGTGTTTTTTGTTTTTTGTTGAATAAACAGCTTTTGCCATTGAACGAAGAACTGTTTTTTTAACCAAAAATTCTTCGTCTTTCCCGGATATTTTTTGAAAAAGATTATTCAATTCAAAAGAAGAAATTTCATTCCCTTTAACATTAATATTGTGTCCTAGGTTTGAAAGAAAAGCTAAAAGATCATTAATCATTCCTTTGTCAGGAGTCTCATGAACACGATAGAGTGTTTTAAAATTTTGAGAAACTCTTCTATTTGCGAGAACCATAAACTCTTCAATTAGATTGTGTGTGAAAAGATGTTCTTTTCGATAAACAGAAAGAGGCGTTCCATTCTGATCAAGATTGAAAAAAAGTTCATCATCTTCAATGAGTAGTGCTCCATTTTTAGTTCTTTCTTCTTTTAGTTTTTTAGAAATTTTTTCCAGGACAGAAAGCTCTTCATAGAATTCTCCTTGTTTGTTATCAAGCACATTTTGTGCCTCTTTGTAGGTAAATCTTTTTTTTGAATGAATAACTGTTTCTCCAAACCAACTTTCTACAACACTTCCATCATCTTTCATTTTAAAAACTACAGAAAAAGTCGCCCTGTCTTCGTTTGGCTTTAAACTACAAATATCGTTGGAAAGAATCTCCGGAAGCATCGGAATAGTACGATCTACTAGATAAATAGAAAAAGCTCTTTTTCTTGCCTCTTCATCAAGTTTTGATCCTTCTTCGACATAATAAGAAACATCAGCGATATGCACCCCGATTTCATAAAGATTGTTTTCTATTTTTTTAACAGAAAGAGCGTCATCAAAGTCTTTAGCATCTTCTGGGTCAATCGTAAAAGTAGGTGTTACTCGGAAATCTCTTCTTTTTTTTATATCAATAATTTTCTTTTTTGCTCTCTTCGCGTCTTCTTCAACTTTCGAAGGAAAATCTATTGAAAGACCTTTTTCAAGAACAATTGAGTGAAGTTCTGCGTCATTATCTCCCTTTTTCCCAATAACTTTTAATACTTTCCCTTCAGGATTTTTCTTAGAGTCTTTCCATGAAACAATCTCCACAAGCGCCTTCATTCCTCCCTTAACATTGTTGTCGGGAAGAAAAATATCAACATACATCCTTTGATCATCTGGCACAAGAAAGGCAAAACTTTTTCCTTTCTTTTTCTCAATTGTTCCGACGAATCTTTTTTTTGCTCTCTTTATTATCTTTACAACTTCTCCCTGCTGCCTTTCTCCTTTTTTTCTTGGGAGAAGAAAAACCTCAACTTCATCGTTATGAAGCGCGGTGTTTAAGAGAGATGACTCTATTTTTACATCTTCTTCTGTTTCTTCACTTTTCAGATATCCTGATCCAAGCGAGGTAATGCTTAATATCCCCTTTATTTTTTCCTTCATTTTTTTAATTATAATCTTCTTTTCAAAAAACAAAAAGGGTTGTTGCCCTTTCTGAAATTCCAAAATGCAGATCCTCTCTACTTAAGAGAGGATCTACTTTTTTAGATGCGAGAAACGTTTGCTGCTTTTGGTCCTTTGTTGGACGAAGCAACCTCGAAACTCACTTTATCTCCTACTTTAAGATCATCAAATCTTAAATCGATAAGATCATTGGAATGAAAGAAAAGATCGTCTTCTCCTTCTCTTTCAATAAAACCAAATCCTCTTTCGGTTAATGTTTTAATTGTACCTTCCATTTAAATAAAGTGTTTTATTTAATAAATCCCGCCTAACGACAGGACAAAGTGACAGAAACCCGACCCCATTTCTCCACGTTACACTTAAAAGATACACTATTTTCTTCTTTTTGTCAACTTCATTATTTATATCGAAGCGATAATTGCTGAAAATAATCCTACTAAAAATATTCCATCAAAAATTCCAGCACCACCAATAGACATTACTCCGCTATTTTTTCTTAAAATCCAAGGAAGGTAGAGAATATCTGCTCCAAGCAAAACTCCAAGAACTCCACCTGAAAATGCCATCTCTACGGCATAATCCGGCGCAAGAAGAATCGAGAAAAATGCTGAAAATAAAACAGGCAGAATTATCGAAATAAGAACTCCTCTTTCTTTAATAAATTGTGCACCTAAAAAAGAAAAAAAAGCGACCACCAACACAACAATAGTTAGTGACTCAAGAGGAATTTGCGATAAAAAATAACCAGCAATGAAAAGCGGTATAAGAGCTCCCCCAACATTTATAGATACGCCTTGTGGTCTCCAAACAACTTTCTTTGTTAATCCGAAAAAACGGCTTTCTTCAATTTGCACCATGTTCTTTTTCCCAAAAGGAATATTTAAAAAAGAACCAATAATCATTAGGAAAATAATTAATATCACAACTCCCGGAGAGAAGGCTAAAAAGGAAAGACCTATTTTTGCAAGATAAAGAAAGAAAAATGCTACAAGGAAAGGGACGAGTAATAAAAAAACAATTAAAGAAAATAAAAGATAAAACAGTTTCATTTTATTCCCAGGTAATTATATATCGATGAACATCACTTCCTTTAAAAAGACACTCTTCTTCACGACAAATAATCTTTTTCCCAGTTACAAAAAATATTATTTGCTCAAAATAGCCTTCTATATGCTTACAGTGCAATGGATGACCAGTGAAGTCGCGTACTTCACCAATTATTCTTTTTTCTTCTTTGTTCAACTCGACAATAAAAAGCTCTCCTGTGTTGTAATATTTATGCCATCCTTCATTAGCGTTTTTAGCAAGCATATCAAGTGAAACCAACAACTTGCTAGCAAATTTTAAGAGAAAAGAAAGTTTCGCAGACTCTTTTCCTACTTCCTTTATTCCGGCTTCATCTATTCCAAAGAAATATTTTTCTCCAACTATTAGGGCAACAAAAGTTTTTACAGGAATTGTTTGACTCTCTTTTCCTTCAAAAAAAATATCGTATCCCGCATTTTTCATTTCTTGCTTAAACTCTTCTTTTTTTTCATCTCCAAATTTTTCCCCCAGAGTAGTTAAAACATCTGAAACTCCCCTTGCAGAGTATGTACCTTTATTGCTTTCAATGTAGTTTTTATCCTCTTCACTAAAATTAATCATATATTTATTGAATTATGTTTTAATACTAGCAATAAATAAAAGAAATAAAAAGTTTTCTTTTTTCATTTCTTTTATGTTAGAATAAAAAACATGGAAATAGCAATTGGTATAATATTTGTTGGTCTTCTCGTTTTTCTTGCGTATTTTTTTTCTTGGCTTTTTAGTTTTGTGAGAGTCCCTGATGTTTTAATGTTGATCACTATAGGAATTTTGATAGGTCCTATGCTTGATCTTGTACATCCGACCTTTTTGGGAGATGCGGGGAATATAATGATAATGCTTATTCTGGTAATGATTTTATTTGAGGGAGCAACCAAGTTAAAAATTCAATCTCTTAAAAAAGCAGCTTTTGGAACTCTTAGTTTAGCGCTAATAAGCTTTCTCTTAACAATGACTGGAGTTGGATTATTACTTTGGAAATTCGCCAATCTGTCAATGATCTCTTCTTTTTTAATCGGATCTATCGTTGGGGGTAACGCAGCGGCAGTGGTCATTCCTCTTATTGAAAAAATAAAGATAAAAGAAGAATCGAAAACAACTCTTTTCTTAGAGTCTGGATTAACCGACGTTTTAAGCATTGTTTTTACTTTTGCTTTTGTCGCATCCCTTGAGATAGGAGAGCTTTATATCGACTCAGTTGTCTTTAATATCGTCAAAAATCTTTTTATGGCTGTTGTAATCGGAAGCACATCTGCTCTAATTTGGTCTTTATTTTTAAATAAAATTCATGATATAAAGAACTCTTCTTTTGCCACTCTCGCTTTCGTTTTTATTGTTTACGGGATAACAGAATCTCTTGGTTTTAGCGGATTAATTTCTATTATTATCTGTGGTATTGTTTTGGGAAATATACCGTTAATGATTTCGTCTTTAAAAGAACGACACAAATTTTTCTATGCGGTTTTCCACCCTCAACCACTTTCAGGAAAAGAAACCTCTTTCTTTTCTGAAATTGTTTTTTTGATAAAAATTTTCTTTTTTGTTTTTATCGGAATATCCCTAAACTTTGAAAATTTTTCTGTTTTAGCTCTCGGTCTTCTTTTGACTCTCTTTATTTTTATAATCCGTGTCCCTTCTATATTTCTAAGTCTTCCTAGAACAACACCTAAGTTTGACACATCAATAATTTCTGCAACTGTCCCTCGAGGATTAGCGGTGGCGATTCTCGCCCTTATTCCTCTACAAAAAGGACTAGAGGGAGGACAACTAATTCAGGATATCGCTTATTCTGTCGTTTTTTTCTCTATCTTTCTAACTTCAGTAATGATTTTTCTTATTTATAATACAAGAGTAAGAAAAATATATGAGTTTCTTTTTTCGGGTTTTTCTTCTAACCCAGAAGAAGGTAGTTTAGAGTATCCAAACAAAAAAGCGCTTTAAAAAAGCGCTTTTAAGTTTTTTAAAACTAAATGATACAACCCACTTCGCTGGCAATAACTTCTGGCGATCTACCTCCATCGTAAAGCTCTCCTTTAATCTGAATTTCAGGAACATATCCTGTTTGTTTTTCTTCACTGCAACGATCTCCTTCTTCCATGCACTCCACATAAATTGGAGCAATCACTTCATGTCCTCCAAATCCGCTAACAAGTTGCGCGCAAGCAGGACATGTTTTACTTCCATACACCACTACTCCTTCTTTCTTTAAACAATCCATCAAACTGGTTGTTTCTTCATTATCATCCTCTTCTTCTACTACTTCTTCTTCTGGCAAGTTCTCTGAAGTTTCTTCCTCGACTTCTTCTATCTCTTCCACTTCCTCTCCTTTATAATCTTCATCTGTCGAACGCGTAAGGTAGAGAGCCCCACTAATTAAGAAAGCACCTACTAAAATCGCTAAAATGGTCTTGTTCATATTTTATTGAATTATTTAATAAATAAATTGGTTAAAAAGTAAGTAACGGGAAAAGAGAAATAAAATATGTGATAAAAAAAGCTTTCATTTTTTATTCTTCTTTCCTTAAATCTGCTCCCTTTGGATCAATACTCCACATCACAGCAACATCTTCTTCTTCTGTGTTTGTTGTAAAAAACAATCTTAATCCATCATCTCTCCATCTCAACGATCTAAATCCAGGATGAAAATCACTCTCTAACTCTAATTCCAATCTAGTCAAAATATCATTCTTTGAAATTGTAAACTCTTTTTTTCTTGTTTCGATATTATCAATTGTAAGATACTCTCCTGAAAATTCTTCAGTATTAAGAAAGTACGCAAAATGCGTTTCTTTAGGAGACCAAACAATATTTCCTACTACTCCATCATTTTTATCACCCAAAAGCCTTAACTCTCTTGTACCTACATTTAACGTCCAAAATAATGAAAAATCAGCTGTTTCTTCCTCTGTAGACGTAGAAAATACTATAGTTTTTATACCGTCAGGATACGGAGATACCGCTGTAAACTTAGTAAATTTATCTAGACCAATTTTAACCCCATCAACCATTATTGGTTCTTGGAAAAGATTATTCCATCTTTCCCCTACCTGTCCTTTCCAACTTTCAATAGAATATCGAAAAACAACACTTTCCTTATCGTTGCTAATAAGTAGGACATCATCTTCTTCAGAAATTGTAATTGTTTTTCCTACTAGATCTACATATTCTATTTGTGACGAAAGAACATAACCAATTGTAACTACCGCCAAAGAAACCCCCAAAACAAGTCCAGTTATAAAAAATATTTTTTTCATAAATTATTATACGCCTTAGCGCTAACTTACACTAATAACTACTTTTTATTGTATCAAAAAAAGTTTGATACATCAAGCATTTTTGAAAATTGTACTTTCATGCTATAATCTAAAAAAAAGGAGGTGGGTTCTTTGATAAAATATTTTTTTGACTTAGACGGAACAATTACAGAAAAAGATGGTTATGGAATTTCAGAATTCAATATTCCTTGGATTATTCTGTGGATTTTTTTACTTCTTTATAAACCAAAAATAAATAAAGAAGTTTTAAAAATTATCCATAACATCAAAGAAGAAAATCAAGAGATAATTATCGTTACTGCACGACCAGAAAAAACAAGAAGAATTACAGAAAAATATCTACTAAGAAATAATGTTCATTTCGATAAAATATTTTTTGTAGGTCCGGGGAAAGATTCTTTTTTAAAAAAGATAGAAATA
>Ga0075120_10003437_pt1 | contig 10850 bp, 8 predicted proteins | sample AntAceMetag02UKL_FD_69792 | JGI IMG/M metagenome (GOLD analysis project Ga0075120, IMG submission 69792) | Saline lake microbial communities from Ace Lake, Antarctica - Antarctic Ace Lake Metagenome 02UKL | ecosystem: Environmental > Aquatic > Non-marine Saline and Alkaline > Saline | place...
AATAATTAAATCTAAAGCAGAGTATTCTAAGAATATCTATATTAAAATTTTATTTAAAATTTATTGTTATATATCAAATTTTATTATGTAGATTTGTATCTATATACATATAAAATTTTAATTATGGCAAAAGTAAAAATTTTAATAGTTGATGATGATATTGATTTAATTGAAGGAACAAAAGCAATTCTGGAATCACAAAGTTATGAAGTTTTAACTGCAAATAGCGGGAAAGAGGGACTTGAGAAGCTTCAAGAGGAAACCCCAAACTTATTGATTCTTGATGTTATGATGGACTCAAATTTGGATGGCTATAATAATTTACATAAGATCAAGAAAATTCCTAAAATTAAAGACATTCCTATCATTATGCTCACAGGCATGGCAGGAGAATTAGGTGTAAACCTGAGGGAAGCAACAGAAGATTTCGATAATGTTGTATTTTACGACAAACCTATTAATCCACAAATCTTACTCGAACAAATAGAAATTATGCTCAAGTAAAAACATATTGTTTTTTTTAGCGTAACTATTTTTTTCGAACTTTTGCATATATCTTTTGGTGCAAATTCGGATAGATTTTAAAATATTTAATAACACCTGCATTACCAACAGGGCTTAATAACGAAGCAGAATCGAAGCGATAATATCAAATAATTTAATTGCTTCTATAATTAGAGAAATAAAAAAAGGTACTAATTTGAAATTCTGATGAAATTAATTAATTATAAACAAAAAGCTGAAAAAAAGAACTGTTATAGGTTAATAATCCTCAGATGGATTGCTATTTCAGGATTAGCCCTGATGATACTTTTATCATTTCTATTGTCCTTTAAAGTTCAGCTTTTGGGTCTTTTATTAGTTTTGGTAGCTTTGATTATTCATAATCTAATATCTTTATTATTACTCAAAAAAAGTATCTTATCAAAAAAAAAGAATCTAATATCTTATATCCATAAAATAATCTTTTATCAAATTGTTATAGATATTTTGCTACTTACAATTTTAATTCATTTTTCAGGTGGCTTTGTAACTCCGTTTTTATTATTTTATACATTTCATGTTGTACTGGCAAGTATATTATTATCTAGAAAAACAAGTTATATAATAGCTTTTATTGAAGTAATGCTATTAATTAACTTAGTAGTGTTTGAATACTATAAAATTATTCCATTTCACACTGCTGATTTGTTTGATTATTCAACATTAAACATAAAGTTCATTTTATTAATATTATTAATTTTTACAGCAACATCTTTTATTTTGGCATACCTTGTAGGCAACATTGCGTTAAAACTAAAAAAGAATGAAAAATTATTATATAATAATATTAAAAAACTTGAAAGAGCAAATTCAGAACTGGAAAGAAAAGATTCTATAAAAGATGAATATGTATCTCATGTAACACATGATATAAAAGGTCATCTTGCAGCTATTCAAACAAATCTTTCGGTACTACACAAACAAATTGCTGGTCCATTAGATGAGAAGCAGATGAAATTTGTAACTATTACATATAACAGAACTCTTAAATTAACCAATTTTGTTAAAGACTTACTTAGGATTACTAACATACGCTTGAACAATAAAACAGAAAAAGAATATTTTATTTTCAACGATATAATAAATAATGTTATTGAAACCGTAAGTCAAAATGCTATTAATAAAAATATTGAAATAATTCTATCATTAGAGGATAATGTAAAAGGATATGGAAACAAATTCTCAATTGAAGAAATTATTTCCAACCTCATCCTAAATGCAATAAAATATACTCCCGAAAATGGTGTTGTAAGGGTTTTTGCAAAAAACAAAGGTGAATATGTAGAAATTACGATTGAAGATACAGGCATTGGTATTCCGGAAAATGAAATTAGTAATGTATTTGATGATTTTTACAGATGTAGCAATGTGAGAAATAAAAAAATAGAAGGAACCGGCCTGGGGCTTTCACTTGTTTGGCAAAACGTAGAAAGGAACAATGGAAAAATATGGGTTAAAAGCAAAGAAAACGTAGGAAGTAAATTTATTTTTTCAATACCATCAAGCAAAGCACTATAAAATATTAAGCTTAGACTTATTTATTTTCATTTCTAACTCAATTCTTTGAAAAAACAAACTGGTTTTATTGATTTCTAAAATAGTAATCAGTTTTATTTACCATTTTCTAATTTCATTAAAAAATTAAATATATTGACAGGAGATTTTTCAAGAAAAATCCCTACATCAGAAAATAGATTTATATTTGCAATCGTAAAAAATTAATGGATTTGAAAATAGTAACAGAATATTCTTTTTGGTTTGTGATATTTTGCTTTTTATTAGGAGCTTTATATTCCGGTATTCTTTATTTTAAAAATAAAAAAGAAGAATTTCCAAATGTATTGCTTTGGATAATGGCTGTTTTAAGGTTTTTATCAATCAGCTTAATTTCATTTTTATTGCTTTCACCACTTATAAAAACAATTACAAGAAATGTTGAAAAACCTGTGATAATTATTGCACAGGACAATTCCAATTCTATTGCCATAGGTAAAGATTCGCTTTATTATAAAAATGAATATGTAAAACTACTTTTTGATTTCAAGGAGAAATTGAATGAGAAATATAAAGTCGCTACATACACTTTTGGTGAAAAAGTTGATGATAATTTTTCTGTAACGTTTATTGAGAAACAAAGCGATATTTCAACTCTTTTCAGTGAAATTTCTGCACGCTATTCAAATCGGAATGTCGGAGCAATTATTTTGGCAAGCGATGGAATTTATAATAAAGGAATAAACCCTGTTTATGCTTCTGAAAAAATTAAATTCCCAGTTTATACTATTGCTTTGGGCGATACAAATGTTCAAAAAGATATTATTTTAAAGAAAGTTAATTATAATCGTATTGCATTTCTTGGAAATAAATTTCCTTTGGAAGTTATTGTAAATGCTAATAAATGCAGTGGATTAAAAAGCCGTTTAAGCGTTTATTCAGGTAAAAAAGTTTTATTTTCCAAAACTATTGATTTCAAAAATGACAGGTTTTTCGAAACTATCCCAATACAGTTAGAAGCAAAACAAAAAAGCTTGCAGAAATATGTAATTAAGCTTTCAACAGTTGCTCAGGAAATTAGCACAGAAAATAATAGCGAGTTAATTTTTATAGATGTTATTGACGGCAAACAAAAGATTCTTATTTTGTCAAATGCCCCGCATCCTGATGTTTCTGCTATAAAACAAGCAATTGAAAGTAATATTAATTATGAAGTTGAAACTGAAATTTTAAAGGATTTTACTAAATCATTTTCAGGTTATAATCTTGTGATATTGCATCAAATTCCTACGAATAACAGGTATTCAGAACAAGTTGTTAGAAAACTAAATAATTCTCAAACTCCTGTTTTATTTATCCTTGGAGCTCAATCGAATTTGAATTATTTTAACAGCTATCGTACAGGATTAAATATTACTGCACAGAAAATTAGCATTAATGAATCACAAGCGATTGTTAATCCAAATTTCACTCTTTTCAATTTGAGTGATGAAACTAAAAGAACTTTGAAAAAGTTTCCTCCGCTATTAACTTTATTTGGCAAATACAAGATTATGAATTCTGCAGATGTTCTATTTTATCAAAAAATTGGAGCAGTTTCAACTAAACTGCAATTGATACTTTTCAATCAAACTCTTGATAAAAAAATTGGAATTATTGCTGGTGAAGGGATTTGGAAATGGCATTTAAGCGATTATTTAAATAATGAAAACCATTTAGCTTTTAATGAGATTATCACAAAAACAGTTCAATATTTGTCGTTGAAAGCAGAAAAGAGTTTTTTTAGAGTTTTAAATAAGAATAATTATCTAGAAAATCAGCCTGTAGAATTTGATGCAGAAGTTTATAATAAAAGCTATGAACTGATAAATGAGCCGGAAATAACACTAACAATTGTTAATAGCGAAAAAAAGAAATTCCCATATGTTTTTGGAAAAAGAGGAAAGGCTTATTATTTAAACGCAGGAAATTTTCCTGTTGGTGAATATAGGTTTTCTGCAAAAGTAAAAGTAGGGGATACAATTTACAAAAAAACAGGTGTCTTTAATATTTTAGCTTTAAATGTTGAATCAATAAACACTATTGCAAATCATAGACTTTTGTATAATCTTGCAAAAAAACATGATGCTGAAATGTTTTATCCTTCACAATTTGACAAACTTCATAAATTGTTGGAAAATAGAGAAGATATAAAATCAATTTCCTATTCTCAAAAAAGTTACAATGAATTGGTAAATCTGAAATGGGTATTTTTCTTAATACTTGCTTTGCTTTCTTCTGAATGGTTTATTAGGAAAAGAGGAGGAAGCTATTGAAAATTGTTAAAAACTAATCCTGCATTCAACAATTCAACAATTTAACAATTTAACAATAATCATTTCTTCTAAACTTGTTTAAATCTCCTATATTTGCAAATTATTTAATTAAAACACATTATTCCAAATGACAAGTTCTACGATTTTTATAATAATTATTGCAATATTAATTTTTGATTATCTTCTCGAAAGATATTTAGATTATTTGAATAGCACCAGATGGAGCGATGTTCTCCCAAAAGAACTTCAAGGAATCTATGATGCTGAAAAATATAAAAAACAACAGAATTATACAAAAACCAAACACCGTTTTTCTTTGTTGGTTAGCTCTTTATCCTTTGCGTTAATGCTTATAATATTATTTCTTGGAGGTTTTGGCTGGTTAGATGGATTTGTTAGACAATACACAGTGAATCCTATATTTATGGCATTATTGTATTTCGGAATCTTAGGAATTGCTGCCGATATATTTTCAACACCTTTTTCTGTTTATAGCACTTTTGTGATAGAAGAGAAATTCGGATTTAATAAAACAACACCCAAGACTTTTATTTTTGATAAAATCAAAGGATGGTTTTTGTCAGCAATAATTGGTGGTGGTCTTTTTTCGCTAATAATCTGGATATTTGAATCTACAGGAATTTATTTCTGGCTTTATGCCTGGTTTGTTGTTTCTGTTTTTTCAATCTTTATGGCTATGTTTTATTCAAACCTGATAGTGCCTTTATTTAACAAACAAACTCCGCTTGAAGATGGTGAATTGCGAAATGCCATTCAGACTTTTTCGGAAAAAGTTGGTTTTAAGTTGAAAAATATTTATGTGATAGATGGCTCTAAAAGGTCAAATAAAGCGAATGCTTATTTCACAGGTTTGGGAATGAAAAAAAGAATTGTTTTATACGATACTTTGATAAAAAACCATAGTATTGATGAATTGGTTGCTGTTCTTGCCCACGAAATTGGTCATTATAAAAAAAGACACACATTATTAGGTGTATTCCTTTCTATATTCCAAACGGGCTTAATGTTATTTATTTTATCACTTTTTATTGCAAAAGGTTCGGAGCTATCTGAAATATTATCGGGAGCTTTGCAGGCACAAGCAAGCTTTCATATAGGCATTCTGGTTTTTGGTTTGTTATATAGTCCGCTTTCGCTGATTTTAGGATTGATTATGAATATTATTTCTCGCAAGAATGAATATGCCGCTGACCATTTTGCAGGTAAAAATTTCAGTGCAAAAGCACTTATTGAAGCTTTAAAGAAATTATCAGTAAACAACCTGAGCAATCTTACACCACATCCTGTTTATGTCTTCTTTCATTATTCTCATCCTCCTTTACTTGAAAGGTTGAAAGCTTTGGGATGAATCAAATAGTCTTTTGAATATATTCAAATTTATTTCATTTTAATTTATTAATTTTATAAAATAAATTTAAACTTGGTATCACAATTTGTGATATCAAGTTAAGGTTTCATGTTTATATTTAAATCTTTAATTATGAATGATAAAAACACAAAAATAGTTATACCTGATGAAATAGTCATACAAAAGGTTTTTTTAATTAGAGGGAGAAAAGTTTTGTGTTACGATATGGAGTTTCTATGAAAATTTATGTTTGGTTTTGTTTTAAGCTTTTTTTACCAATTATTTTAAATTTTAATAAATTTCCTTAAAACAATAATTCCATCTTCCTGTGAAATTTTAATAAAATATACTCCATTATTCATAGCGTTTGTATTGATTGAAATTATATTTATTCCGGTTTCTTTGTTTATAAATACCGATTTAATCAATTGACCATAAAGATTATAAATTAATAATTCAATTAGCTTTGGTTTAGAAATAAAAATCTCAATATTCAAATTATCAGTAACAGGATTTGGGAAAATATTTCCGATAGTAAAATTATTGTTATTGAGTTGCTCAATTGATGTTGTTACCGAAATTGTTTTACATGTAGAATCCAAACACGAGCTATCGGCAATAGTAAGACAAACATTATAAACTCCGTTTGTTGAGTAAGTATGTGTCGGATTTTGAAGAAGAGAGGTATTTCCATCGCCTAAACTCCAATGCCAAGAATTTCCGGAATAATTTGATGAAGTATCTGTGAAATTAAAAATGCTTCCTGTTGATGTATAAGTAAAACCGGCTTGGCAGGTTAAAGCCCCGGAACTAACAGTTACACTGTCGCAATATGTATCATGACAAGTGCTGCCACTTGTAATTACATTAATTGCTAAACAAACATAATAAGTTCCCGATAAAGAATAGGTGTGTGAAGGATTTTGTTGAGTAGAAGAATTCCCATCGCCGAAACTCCAAGCCCATGAAGGCGATGAACCTCCTGTTGCTATTCCTGAAAAATTTATCTTTAGAGGATTTAAACTATCAGGAGACGAAGTAAAACTTGCAGTGCAATTATTTACACTACCTGTAACAATCACACTATCGCAGCATGTATCCTGACAAATGGTGGTGCCATTGACAGCTAATATTGATAAGCAAACAAAATAAGTTCCTGCCTGAGAATAAGTGTGTGAAGGATTTTGCTGAGTTGATGATGTTCCGTCTCCAAAATTCCATGCCCATGTTGGCGATGAACCACCGGTTACAGTACCAAAAAAATTTATTTTTAGAGTACTTAAACTATCAGGCGATGAAGTAAAACTTGCAATACAATTACCGCAGCTTGTAACAATCACAGTGTCGCAGTGTGTATCCTGGCAAGGAGGGTTGGGTGGGATTGGAAGTATCGTAATTGATAAACAAACTGTGTAGTTTCCCGATAGCAAATAAGTATGTGTAGGATTTTGTTGTGAAGAAGTAGATCCATCTCCAAAATTCCATGAATATATTCCCTGTCCACCGGTTGATGTGTTTGTAAAAATTACTGTTGTTCCTTGAACAGTGTAAGTGAAATTTGCCTGACATTGTGAATAAACAAAAGTTGTTGTAATCAATAAGGCAGCAATTGTTAAAAATAAATTTTTCATAATAAATAATTATTTATTTATACAACAAAAATATTGTATTCTTTTTATTTATATCAGGACTTTGTTTCTTCCAGTCCCTAATTAAATTTGTTTTAATATATTCATCACTTTGGCTGATGTTGCAAGCAATGCAAAGAAGAGTTTCATTTGAACAAGAGTTTAATATTGCTTCAAAAAGTTTTGTGTTTCGGTATGGAGTTTCTATGAAAATTTGTGTTTGATTGTTTTTGTAAGCTTTTTTTTCAAGCTCTTTAATTTTTTTGTTTCTATCAGATTTGTCAATTGGCAGATAGCCGACAAAAGCAAAATTTTGTCCATTAAAACCCGATGCCATCAAAGAGAGTAGGATAGAAGAAGGCCCAACCAAAGGAATTATATTTATATTTTGTTGTTGGGCAATTCTCACAACATCGGCTCCCGGGTCTGCAACACATGGCGTTCCTGATTCTGATAGTATTCCAATAGAAATACCTTTTGAAATATTATTTAGAAATGATGGAATTTCTTCTGCTAAAGTATGTTTGTTAAGCAAATGAAAAGTAATATCATCAATTGGTTTAGAGTATCCGTTTTTAATCAAATATCTGCGAGCTGTTCTAATGTCTTCAATAATAAATTCGCTTAGTGAGTTAATAGTTTCAGTAACATAGGCAGGGATAACTTTGTTTATGGTTGTTTCTCCAATGGTTGTTGGAAGTAAATATAAAAGACCTTTGTTCATTTTAATATTATAAATCAAACATTTTGAATTAAAGCACCAAAATACAAAAAAACAAAACTTGTCCGTATGGATGACAAAAAAATTTCAAATACCAATTTTCAAATGTTCAAAACGGTTTTGATAATTGAGATTTTATTCATTGGAATTTATTTGAGTTTTGATGCTTGTTTTTTGTTATTTTAAGTAATACATTACTAAAAGGAAATCCTCTATTTAATAAATGGAAGCTTATTCAAATCCACATTTCCTCCCGAAAGAATTATTCCTATTCTTTTGTTTTTATAATCAAATTTATTTTCCAGAATTGTAGCTAAAGGTACTGCTGCTGATGGTTCAACAATTATTTTCATTCTTGTCCAAATAAGTTTCATTGCTTCAACAATTGCTTCTTCGCTACACACTACAATTTCGTCAACATATTTTTTAATAATATCGTAGGTGATGCTTCCTAAGGAAGTTAATAAACCATCAGCAATTGTTTGTGGATTTTCCGATGGAATAAATTTCTCTTCATAGAATGACTTGTAAGCATCGTCAGCCATTTCCGGTTCAGCAGCTATAACTTTTGTTTGCGGACTAAAATAATGTGTTGCTAAGGCTGTTCCACTCAGTAATCCGCCACCACCTACCGGAGCTATAATTATGTCAAGGTTTTTAATTTCTTCAAAAAGCTCTTTGGCAGCAGTTGCCTGACCGGTAATAATATTGTAATTGTTATAGGGATGAATTTCAATTGCATCGGTTTTATCTCTAATTTCTTTAAGTGTAGATTCTCTGGCTTTAAGATTTGCTTTGCAAAATGTTATGATTCCATTGTACCCTTTAACAGCATCAATTTTTACTTGTGGTGAGTTTTCGGGCATAACAATATAAGCAGGAATATTTCTGAGTTTAGCAGCCCTTGCTAATGCTTGAGCATGATTCCCCGATGAATGAGTGCAGACACCGTTTTTTATTTCTTTGCTATCAAGTGAAAAAACTGCATTCACGGCTCCGCGTGATTTAAAAGCTCCGACTTTTTGGAAGTTTTCGCATTTGAAAAAGAGATTTGAATCTAATAGTTTGTTAATGATTTCAGAAGAAAGAACAGGAGTTTTGTGAATATGTTTTTTAATTCTTTGGGAAGCAAGGATAATTTCCTTTTTACTTATGATGCTTATAATATCTTTTTCCAAATTGATAATACTTTCAGATTAAGTTTTGAAACATATTGGTCAGTAAAGTTGAAAATCTCAAGAACTAAATTTTAATTTTTTTCTCAATATCAACAACAAAACCTCTGAATTGTTTGTCGGTATCCATCAGGTTGTTCACAGTTCTACAAGCGTGTAAAACAGTAGCATGGTCTTTGTTTCCGCAATGGAATCCAATTGTTGCCAGTGATGATTTTGTCATTTTCTTAGAAAAATACATAGCAATTTGTCTTGCCTGAACAATTTCTCTTTTTCTGGTGTTTGAAATAATTAACTCTATAGGAAGGTTAAAATAATCGCTAACAATTTTTTGAATAAAATCTATAGAAATTTCTCTTGAAGTATTTTTAACAAATTTATCTATCATTTGTTTAGCAAGGTCAAGAGTGATAGCTTTTTTATTCAAAGAAGATTGAGCAAGAATCGAAATCAAAGCACCTTCGAGTTCACGAATATTTGTAGTTATGTTATAAGCAAGATATTCAATAACTTCTTCGGGCATTTCAACTCCATCGTGATATAATTTCTTTTTAAGAATTGCAATTCTTGTTTCTAGGTCGGGGAGTTGCAGGTCAGCAGCCAATCCCCATTTGAATCGAGAAAGAAGGCGAGGTTTCATTCCTTGCAGTTCTACGGGAGCTTTATCAGATGTAATAATAAGTTGTTTTCCTTTTTGATGAAGAAAATTAAAAATATGAAAAAATACATCCTGAGTTTTTTCTTTACCTGTTAAAAATTGTATATCATCAATTATCAGCACATCAATTATCTGATAAAAGTGTGTAAAATCATTTTGATTATTATTTCTTGTAGCGTCAACAAATTGCTGGAAGAATTGTTCAGATGAAACATATAGCACAGTTTTTTCGGGGAAGTTAGTTTTAACTTCAAGACCAATTGCATGAGCAAGATGAGTTTTTCCTAAACCAACATTGCTGTATATCAACAATGGATTAAAAGCAGTTTTTCCAGGATTTTGAGCAACAGCAAAACCAGCAGAACGCGCCAATCTATTACAATCGCCTTCAATAAAATTATCAAAAGAATAAGATTCAACCAATTGTGATTGAACTTTTATTTTTCTTAAACCGGGTATAATAAACGGATTAGGAATATCTTTTGATTTTTCTTTATTTAAGTCAATGGGCATAGTAACATAAGGATTGTTTGTTGCTTGCTTGTTTGATGTAGGAACATTAATAGCATAAGGTTTTGAATCATTGAATGAGCTATCCATAATAATACTATATTCTAATCTCCCATTGTCTCCTAATTCTTTTTTTATAGTACTTTTCAATAAACTAATAAAATGTTCTTCTAACCATTCGTAAAAAAATTGACTTGGTACCTGAATAGTAAGTACGTTGTCATCCAAACTTATTGGCTTAATTGGTTCGAACCATGTTTTGAAACTTTGGAAACTAATATTATCCTTAATAATTTTAAGGCAATTTTCCCATACTTCAATAAATTTTTTCTCCATCTGTAAGTTTAATTATTTTTTGCTTCCTAAAATCATTAATTTAAATATCAAAATAATATTTTATTTATATAATTATTAGTGTTTTATATCGCCAATTATAA
>Ga0075120_10003439_pt1 | contig 10846 bp, 7 predicted proteins | sample AntAceMetag02UKL_FD_69792 | JGI IMG/M metagenome (GOLD analysis project Ga0075120, IMG submission 69792) | Saline lake microbial communities from Ace Lake, Antarctica - Antarctic Ace Lake Metagenome 02UKL | ecosystem: Environmental > Aquatic > Non-marine Saline and Alkaline > Saline | place...
TTTTCCTGCAATCCTGCTGTCTGACAAAAAGATAAAAAAGGGAAAGAAAAAGAATACAATCATAGATGAATTCAAAAAGGTATTACCCCTTATCAAAGAGTCAACATTATTAAAAATACTCATTATGCTGACCCTTATGCCTAACATTGTTATTCCAATTTTGAATTACCAATTCAATTTCGCTATAGATCAGGTCTTTGCGACAGAGGGGAAAATGCTCGAATTTTTTGGCTATTTCCGTGGCGTATTGAATATAGTGAGCCTGATTATACTTTTGTTCGTAGGAAGGATATATGGACGTTGGGGTCTTCCAGTGGCGCTAATGTTTCATCCCTTCAATTATATGGTGGCATTCATGGCATTTCTGCTGCGTTTTGATATTTTTTCCGCTATTTACGCCAGGATATCCGTAAATGTATTCAGAACAACAATAAACAACCCTGCCAGGGCTGTGCTGATGGGATTATTTCCTAAATCCTATAGAACCGTGATTATGCCCTTTCTAAGGGGGACTGTAGTAAGGGTAGGCGTACTTGCCGGATCCGGTTTTATAATGGTATCTGAAGGATTAATTCATCCCAGGTATCTCTCTATTGTGGCAGCCATATTTACAGGGGCATGGATTGTCACAACTATTAAACTCAAAAAAGGTTACCCGAAAATACTATCCGATTTAATTTCAAGGGATATGATAGACCTGAAGTCTATGGAAGAAAAGGATTCAGGAAAAATCTTCATGGACAAGAATGCACAATTTCTCTTAATCAAAGATTTTTTATCGTCCCGCGGAGATGCATGCCTTTGGTACGCTCACTTACTGAAATCCCTTTCAGTGAAAAATCTCGATGGGCTCATCCTTCAGGCGCTTAAAAATCAGGATGATAAGACAAAGGCAAGGCTCATAGCCCTTCTTCCACCGGAGGCAGAGGAAAAGGTCGTTAATGAATTAGCTGAACTGGTTGATCCGGAAAAACCAGATTTAACGGTATCCATTATAAATGCAGTAAATAAATTTCCCTCAAACATTTGCACGAGCTTAAACCTAAAAGTTTGTGAGACAATACAGTCTCCAGAAATAAGGGCCTATGCAGTAATTGGTCTCTTTAAGCAAAATCCCCAAAAATACGGAAAAGTTATTGATTCATGGTTAGGCTCAGAAGATATAACAGAAAGAAAGGCAGGGGTTATTGCCGCAGGCAGTTCAGGAGATGACTCCTATATTTCCCGATTAAAGAATTTATTAACCGAAGAAAGCAATGTGCCAATAGTGCCTTTTATATTTAAAGGACTTCACGGCCTAGGGGCTGAAAATTTAAATACATTGGCCCTCCCTTATTTCTCTCATCCCCTGGAATCGGTCCGTTCAACGGCCCTGGAAATATTTGAGATAATTGATGATGAAACATTGAAAGAGGTAATCAAATTAATAGGCGATGCCTCAGAAAAAATAAATGAATTGGCAAAAACGAAAATTGAGACATCTTCCTACTATAATGCCGTGGTCCTCGTTGAATCTCTTACTACACCGCAACGTAGCATCAGGGAGGGCATATTTTACTTATTGAATTCCCTGAATATAAAAAATCTGGATATTATTAAATTTGCCAATTCTCAAATGAGAGACAGTTATAGCTACTTAGCAGAGAAAGATGCCTTGCAAAGACTTGCCAATGGACATAAAACCGAATTACTTTCAGACCATTTAGACCAGGAACGATTATTAAAGATTGAAAACATACTGAGAGTACTTGCTGTTCAGGATAATTCCGGAAGGATGAGGATCGTATGGAGGGGTATATTTTCAAAGGACACAAATCAGCGGGCTAACAGCTATGAGGCGCTGGATGACCTTTTAGATAAATCCTTGTCTAATACAATGATGCCCCTGCTTGAACATTCCTCTCCTTCGCAGGCCCTTGAAATAGGAAGAAAAAAATTTAAACTACCTGAGTTTAACCATGATGAGGCTGCCATTTATCACTACTTTTTAACTGAAAAAGATTGGTTAACAATCGTTCTTGCCCTGCATATGGCTGGGGAAAAGGCTGTAGAGATGGCAGGCAAAAACACAATTACCGAGCTTGCCGAATCAGAAAATATACATATTCGTCAAATGGTCCGATTGATATTAGATAAACAGCAGGGTAATTCCGTTAATAAGGAGAAAAAAATGGGTACAGAAATCACTATTCCAGATAAGATACTCCATCTGAAGGGTGTAGAAATATTCAAAGACCTGTCTATCAGGGAATTGGCTGCTATTGCGTCAGTAACAGAGGAAATAGTTTTGCCTGAAAAAGAAATCGTGATAAGAGAGAGTGATTACGGGGAAACTATGTACCTTATTATTACAGGAGATGTATCCGTTATTAAAGGGTTAGGTAAGGCCAATGAAATTGAACTTGACCGCATTGCAGCAGGTGACTATTTTGGGGAAATGGCCCTTTTTGAAGATGTAGTTCGGTCAGCGTCTATCCGCACAGAGCGAGAGACCCGTCTCCTGGTCTTGAATAAGATTGAATTCAAGGAGATCGTGAGGGAATACCCTAAAATTGCCATGAATATTTGCAGGATACTTAGCGAACGAATCCGTAAACTTCATAAAAAAATAATAATTTAAATATGGCAATTATTCAGGATAAAAAATCGGTATCCGTTTACGGTTACCTGTTCATGGTTCAATGGCCCAGGCCCAATAAATTCATCAGATATTGCCGATTTACAAGCAAGGCCAAAAAGAGTAAGACAACCCTGAATCCGATTTCATCGGGAAACCTTTTAACCTGTGAACGCTTACTATATTCAATGAACTGTTAACCCCACATTCTAATAGAAAAATATCATGAGAATAGCATTCTTAATGGACAACATAGAATTCATTACCCCCGAAACTGAGACCACCAGTTATATGATGTATGAATGTAACCAAAGGGAACATACAGTCTATTTCCTTGAGCCTCATGATATCTACATCCGAGGCCATGAAGTGGTAGCAAGGATGAGAAACGTCACTGTATCGCCTGATCTTTCGATGAAAGAATACTGGCAGTTATTGATAGGCTGTCTGAAAAAAGACGAACTTATCTTTGAAAAGGTTACCGAGCTTGATGCACTTTTTTTAAGGAAGGACCCGCCCCTCATTTATCAAACTATGGAGTTTCTCGAATCGGCCAACTCCAAGGTTTTCATGATAAATAGTACTACAGGCCAAATTATAGGCAACAGCAAACTCTACACCCTTAACTTTCCTGACATTATACCAGAGACTCATGTTTCCAGAGACCCTGAACGAATTAAGAAAATTATTGATGATTTTGGCGGCGCTATGGTAATAAAGCCCTTGCAGAGATATGGTGGACAAGGTGTAATTAAGGTCAGCAATCGTGATCGTGAAAACCTCGTTTCATTGATCAATTATTACACAAATTCTTACAAGCCTTACCCGGAACGTGAGCCTATTATGGTCCAGGAGTATCTGGATGTTGTAAAAAAAGAGGGCGACATAAGAATTCTCATGTTGAACGGTGAAATAATCGGCTCCATGAGAAGAATTCCCAAGGAAGGAGATTTCAGGACAAATATACATGCCGGAGGGAAGGCCTATAAACATGATGTAACAGACAAAGAAAGGAAAATATGCTCAGTCATCCGGGAAAAAATAATCAATGACGGTCTGTTTTTTGTAGGCATCGACATAATAGGAGAAAAGCTTGTTGAAGTAAACTGTGTAAGCCCTGGGGGAATTCCAAGGATAAACCGGTTAAACAAGGTAAAACTTGAGTCTGAGATAATTGATTTTGTTGAGCAAAAGGTTAAGGAGAGGTTGGCCCCCGGTTATAAACAAATTAGTAAGGAGAGCAAAAATGAAAAACTTAATTAAAAATGCCCTGTTTATTATATCTGCGATTTCAATACTAACCTTTGCAGGAAACTCGTGCAGCAAGAATGAGGAATTCCGTATGCTTAAAATAGGCCTTCCGGAGGAACCTAAGACGCTAAATATCTGGCTTGCAAGCGACGCAAACTCCCACAAAGTTTTGTCCCAGATGTATCAACCACTATTCGTTCGTGACCCTGATTCACTAAAGCTAATCCCATGGCTGGCGGAAGGAGAGCCGGCTTTTGATGAAAAATCCCTTTCCTATACAGTAAGGATCAAGGAGGCAAAATGGTCTGATGGTTCAGAGTTGACCTCGGAAGATGTGGCCTTTACCGGTAACCTCATTAAAGACTTTAGGATCCCCAGGCATATATCAAGGTGGGATTTTATCAAAAAAATTGATACACCGGACAAACGGACAGTCCGATTTTATCTAAATGAACCAAAGGCTATCTTTTTAACCAGGACACTGGTCACATCCATTGTTCCAAAAAGCGAGTGGGCCAAGGTAGCCAAGGCTGCAAAGGAGTCTGAAAAACCTCTCATAACCTTGCTCAATCACAAAATTGAAAGCCCGTTAAGCAGTGGTCCGTTCATATTTAAGGAATGGAAACAGGGGGCATACATATTTCTCCGGAAAAATAATTTTTTCTTTGGTAACGGTAAAAATATTGGCGGCCGTTTAATAGGACCGAATATTGATGGTATAATATTTAAGATATTCGGCACCTCTGATACGGCTATTCTTTCCCTGAAAAAGGGCAGTATTGATATGTTTTGGTGGAATGTACAGCCAGGCTATCTTGATGATTTAAAAGAACATAATGATATAAAAATATTTTCCAACGAGAAAAACGGGCTTTACTATATGGGATTCAACGTCAGAAAACAACCATTCGATGACGTTAACCTCAGACGTGCCATTGCTACGTTAATAGATAAAGACTTTATTATCTCCAGAATCCTTCAGGGACACGGGGTAAAAATGAATTCTGTTGTACCTCCGGGAAACCAGTACTGGTGCTGCTCGGATGTACCAAAATATGCTGATGGAGCTGATAGAAAAAAACGTATAAAAAAGGCCTATGAAATACTTAGCGCCGCTGGTTATACCTGGGAAATACCACCCGTTGATAAAGACGGTAATATAGTAAGTGGAAAAGGAATATGTCTCCCAAACGGACAGCCAATGAAAAAATTTACCATTTTAACACCTCCTGCTGATTATGATCCGCTTAGGGCATTAAGTGGCACGATAATTCAGGAGTGGCTAAGGTCGGCTGGAATCCCGGCCACAGCCAAGCCAATGGCCTTTGGTTCCCTCATTCAACAGGTAAAGGGAAGACGCCAGTTTGACACCTTTATACTTGGGTACGGAAACCTGGATTTAGACCCGGATTGGATCAGAAATTTCTTTCACTCCAATAACGACAGGACAATGGGATGGAATATGAGTGGATATAGAAACCCAGAATTTGATAGCATAGCCAGGAAGTCTTCCGGAACAATGGATAAGGAAAAACGCAGAAAATTAATCTGGAAAATGCAAAAAATTATTTCGCGTGATGTTCCATATATTCCACTTTATAATCCAAAATTAAATGAGGCTGTTCGGACTGATAAATTTGAGGGATGGGTTGAGACGCTGGGAGGTATTGGAAATATCTGGTCATTATGTACAGTTAGACCAAAATAGTTCGCTTATTCACTATCAATCGGAAGTTCTTGAGGAACTTTTAACCGACAAGAGATAATTAGATTATTACTATGGAATTGCTTAGGTACATTTATCGTAGACTTATTCAAATTGTTATCATTTTTTTTGTTATACTTACGATATTATTTTTTCTCTTTCATCTCGCCCCTGGGGATCCCGTATCAAGGATGGTTGATCCCAATCTAACGCCGGAGGATGCACAACTAATAATTAAAGAGTTGGGGCTGGATCAACCACTATGGATGCAATACCTTTATTATTTAAAAAATTTCTTAACAGGCCACTTTGGATCTTCCTTTCATTATGGGCAGCCAGTGATAGATATAATTGGAAACCGTCTACCCAACACTATCTTGCTGTTTACTACCTCTATTATTCTTTCCGCCATAGTTGGCATATATCTGGGAAAAATAGCATCATGGCACAAAGGCAAAAAAACAGATACATTGATGACCCTTGGAGCATTAATCACACATACTGTTTTCCTTCCGTGGATGGCCTTGATCATGATCTGGATATTCGCTTATAGACTGGGATGGTTCCCAATAACAGGTATGATTTCTGAGGAGGTATGGCTTAACCCCAATGCCGGTGTATGGTGGAAAATGATTGATGTTCTTCACCATATGGCATTACCCCTTGTTACATTATTCCTTATCCATTTCGGAAGCTACCTTCTTATCATGAGGAGCAGCATGCTCAATACACTAAAAGAAGATTATATACTTACAGGGAGGGCAAAAGGTCTATCGGAAAAAGTAATCAGAGATCATCATGCTGCTCCAAATGCTGCGCTTCCTGTGGTGACAAGTGTAGGTTTAAGCCTTGCCTTTTCCATTAATGGAGGCGCTTTAACGGAAACAGTGTTTACATGGCCGGGTATAGGCAGAGAGCTTGTGTTTGCAGTAAGTCACAACGATTATCCCCTGGCCATGGCATCATTTCTACTTATAGCCATTGTCGTACTTCTCTCAAATCTCGTGGTAGATATTCTCTATGCCTACCTCGACCCAAGAATTAGATATTAACGGAAAAACTGATGAATGCAGATAGATTAAGCGCTAATAAAAAGATTCTAAAAAGGCCCCACTGGATTAACCGTTTTCTTGAAGGCTGGTCCATCTACAGAAAAAACCTTCTCGGTAAAATAGGACTGGTGCTCTTGATTTTTTTTGCATTAATGGCGCTGTCCAGTTTTATTCCACCAAAAATTGATCCCATGTATGAGCCTATGGCAGGAGTAGACCCTGAAATTTCCAAGGCTACTGCCCCAAGCATGAGACACTGGCTTGGAACTGACTTTATTGGAAGAGATCTGTTCAGTCAGCTTTTAGTTGGCGCCAGGATAGCATTCTTGGTGGGAATTTCAGCAGCATTCATGAGTGTATTTCTTGGAACTGCCATTGGCATGATAGCAGGATATGCCGGGAGGTTTACAGACACTATTCTTATGAGGCTGGCGGATATTATTATGGTCATGCCGTCACTTTTAGTTTTGCTTATGCTTTCCGCACTCTTCAGCAAACTCAGCATCTGGTTCATTGTGCTGTTTATTGCCTTATTTCGTTGGCCCGGTGTATCTCGGGTTATAAGGGCGCAGACTCTTTCCCTGAAACACAGACCGTTTATTGAAGCAGCAAAGGTAGCCGGAGCCTCTCATCTGAGGATTATTTTCAGGCATATAATGCCGAATGTACTACCCCTTTCGTTTCTATATATGACCTTTCAGGTAACCTCTGCAATCATCATTGAAGCTGCTTTGGCCTTCTTAGGATTCGGCGACCCAAGCACGGTAAGTTGGGGCATGATGCTTCAATGGGTATGGAAAACAGGGCATATGTTTAAGGCCCCCTATTGGCTATTACCTCCCGGTATTTGTATATCATTAATCACCCTGTCTTTTTATATGTTAGGTCGTGCCATGGATGAAGTCCTTGATCCAAGACTGAGGAAAGAAGGAGAGAACTATTAAAATGACTCTGCTGGAGGTAAAAAACCTGGACATCAATTACCATGCGCAAGGAGGCATTCTTAAAGCAGTTGAGGGAGTTTCATTTTCCCTGGAAAAAGGTAGATCTTTAGGTTTCGTAGGTGAATCCGGTTGTGGAAAAACCACACTTGGGATGGCCCTCATGAAATTATTACCCTCCAATGGATTTATTGGTGGCGGTCAAATAATCTTTGAAGGGGAGGACATACTTAAAAAAAATGAAGAGGAAATGAGAAAGGTCAGATGGCGGAAAATCTCCATGATCTTTCAGGCGGCAATGAATGCACTTAATCCTGTTCAACGGGTCGGCAACCAAATTGTAGAAGCAATAATGACACACGACCCTTCTCTAAAAAAGGATGAGGCATTCGAAATGGTGGAAGATCTTTTTAAATTAGTCGGCATTCCGAAGGATCGCATAAAAGATTACCCCCATCAATACAGCGGGGGAATGAAACAGAGGGCCATTATTGCAATGGCCCTTGCCTGTAAACCTAATTTGATCATAGCTGATGAACCTACGACAGCGCTTGATGTTATTGTTCAAGACCAAATATTACAGGAAATTAAAAGCCTTCAAGAAGAATTTCAGATGAGTATCATTTTTATATCTCATGATATAAGCGTTGTAGCAGAGGTATCCCATGAGATAGGCATAATGTATGCTGGAAAATTGGTCGAATACGGCTACAGGGAAGAGGTTTTTGAATCCCCAAGGCACCCCTACACAAAGGCCCTTCTCTCATCTTATCCTACCTTAAACGGAGAAAAAAATCGTCTTACACCTATTCCGGGTGAGACCCCTAATCTTATAAACCCTCCGACTGGTTGTCGTTTTTTTGACCGCTGCCCTGTTGCCGTAAGCTTATGCAAAATCAACCCGCCAAAATGGGTAGCAATAAGCCCCACCCATAAGGTTCTCTGTTATCAATGCGGGAGGGAATGTGGGATATGAGGATATATACCCCGGAAGGTTATAATTTGGTATTAATAAGATAAAATGTAACCGTTCACAGGTTCAAGGTTTCCCGCTGAAGGCGGGATTCAGGCCTGCCCTGGCGCGACTTTCATGCATTTTAGCTAAGTAATTATTAAATCTTCTGAATGTGTTGTTTTCCCCTGCCTTCTAAAGCCAGGTCTGGGCCAGGGGTTAGGGAAAAGACTGAGCAAAGTACTATGATCCAGGTTTGTGGGTATGTGGAAGCGATCGGTTTTCACGTACAAAACGCTTACAAAATGGCTTAAGGTGATAAGAATACAACCTTTGAACCCCTGAACCGTGAACGGTTACAAAAATCGTTTAGTCAGCTCAAGACATGAAAGGCCAAATTTAATGGATGTATATGTAGCGAGACAGCCTATCTTCAGAAGAAATAAGAGGCTTTATGCATATGAGCTCCTTTTCAGAGATAACCTCACCAATATTTTTCCCGGTATAGATGGAAATCTTGCCACCTCAAGACTCCTTTTTAACAGCTTCCTGTCCATCGGCATAGAAAATATTACTGGAAAAAGAAAGGCATTTATTAATTTTACCGAAGATATGCTGGTTAAAAGGGTGCCCCTGATGTTTTCCAAGGACAAGATAGTCGTGGAAATACTGGAGGATGTTGAGCCGGAGCCAGAGGTGATAAATGCCTGTCGTGAGATCGCCCAGAAGGGATATGTGCTGGCCATGGATGATTTTTATTACAAATCAGAGTTAAAACCGTTAATTGTCCTGTCCAATTTAATAAAAATAGATTTCAGAGCAACATCTTCTCAAGAAATCGAAGAATATGTTAAAAAATTATCAGAATATGATGTCAAACTTTTGGCTGAAAAGGTAGAGACCTATGAGGAATTTGAAGAGGCCCTTGAAATGGGATTCCATTATTTCCAGGGATATTTTTTCAGCAAGCCTGAGATAATAAAGGGAAGAGATATTTCAGCCTCAGGATTGAATATCCTGAATATTATGGCAGAGGCAAACAAGGAGGAGCTTGATTTTAAAAAACTTGAAGGGTTAATTGGCAGAGATGTGGGTTTATCTTATAAGTTGTTCAGGTATATAAACTCAGCATATTTCAAGAGGGCAAGCGAAATTTCATCTATTAAACAGGCCATTACATTGTTGGGGGAGAAAAGGATTAGACGCTTTCTTTCTATTGTTGCAATGGCAAATTTATCCCAAGGAAAACCTGATGAATTGCTCCGCAGATCAATTATTAGGGCCAGATTATGTGAAATGATCGGAGAGATAGCTAATTCTCGGGCTTCTTCCTCAGAGCTTTTTGTGGTTGGGCTTTTTTCATTAATCGATGCCATCATGGATGATTCCATGGAAAATATAATGAAAAAATTGCCCCTGTCAAAAGAGATAAAAGATGCTTTTTTGCATAACACTGGGGAATTGAAAGACTATCTAAATCTTGCTATATGTTACGAAACAGGCGATTGGAAGGGAATACCAGAAGCAACGGCAAAACTGGGCATAAATGATGAGGAACTTCCCAAATGTTATATGGATTCCCTTAATTGGGCAGATAGCCTTGTTTAATCTATCTGCAGCTAATTAGTACCTGGACGAAAGACCTGCTCAATTACATTTAACGGTTGACTTAAGATAACCGGTTGGGTCTGCAAGATGATCGGGCTTTGCATTGCTGAATACATTTCCTCCAATATAATCATGTGGCTCATTCGGACTTTCATTGTATAATTCAAAGTGAAGCATGCTTTGGTTGTTATTTTTCTTAAGTCTTTGAATATACATGGGGGATTCATTGGTAATCTTGTCCAGGTTTAAAACCGATCCAACCTGAGCAATAGTCTGGCCTGACTTTACTGAATCGGAAACATTCAATAAGGTAGTGTCTAATTCTGCATATTTACATATTAATCCGCTGTGATTCATTATGAGCATATAATAAGTTATGTTCCAGTAGGGAATCATATCCGGAGATGTAAACGTACCTATATCAATAATTTCACCATCCTCAACAGCCACAACGCTACTTCCTTTTGGTGCATAAATGTCTATGCCGCAATGATGTCTGTCATCTCTGTCTTCCCAGAATGTTCCTGAAGAACCCTCTTCCGGTAATGACCTTACATAGCTGTAAGGTACTGGCCAGCATTTCATAAACATATTTCCCTAATAGATGAAGTGGTGCTGATTGGGTCTACAGCATTTCAAGTGCACAGGCCATGGAAACTCCTCCTCCGCCGCAAAGGGTGGCAAGGCCGAGAGTTTCCCCCCTGTGTTTCATAGCGTAAA
>Ga0075120_10003440_pt1 | contig 10843 bp, 8 predicted proteins | sample AntAceMetag02UKL_FD_69792 | JGI IMG/M metagenome (GOLD analysis project Ga0075120, IMG submission 69792) | Saline lake microbial communities from Ace Lake, Antarctica - Antarctic Ace Lake Metagenome 02UKL | ecosystem: Environmental > Aquatic > Non-marine Saline and Alkaline > Saline | place...
GGTTGAAGTAATTTGGAGTACTTCGGTAAAAGACCGTCCTTTCTCAGGAGTTCCGACCGAATGGGCATTGGAAGCGGTCTATCCAAATCCATTTAACCCGACCTTACATGTAGTACTGGGCGTCCCGCAGAGATCGAATGTAACTGTAGAGATCATGGACATTCTTGGTCGTAGAGTAGCAGTACTGCATCAGGGCGAACTTTCCGCCGCATATCATCGTGTTGGATGGAATGCAACCGGACATCCCACAGGACTTTATTTCCTGAGGGTGACTTCAAGCACTGGATTCAACCAGATTAGTAAAGTGATGTTTATCAAGTAATATATTTCTTTTACTACTTTCTATATCAAGCGCCAAACACTCTTTATGTTTGGCGCTTTTCTCTGGAGGATCAGATAACATAAGATGTAAGTTATTGGTTATTACTTTCATTATATTGTTGTATGTTGCGAATAGTTTGATGGAATATTGGCTTTGGTTTCCACAAGAATTGCCTACCGCACGTTTTTTTTAAGGAAACTACTACTGTTATTTATCACTCCCAAAGCCATGTATCTCTAATTAGTACGACAATAAAAATACAAACATGCTCATATTCAAATTAATCAGTCAGTCATGAGTGTGATTTGTATAAACGCCCGAACTGTAGATGGCTATTAACAGTAATCTCGGTAATTTTACTGCTATTCAAAGTTAATTAAGCCAACATCAGGAAAGTAGGAGGATATGTTATGCACAGGTTTAAGTTTATTGTTGTTTTTAGTTTAACTTTGGCAATTGCCACAAACGGATTGCTTTTCGCATATCCGGCATCAGATGATGTTTCGGCATGGCCAGTAGTTCGAACAGCCTCTCGTTTCAGTGAATTGGACGAACCATATGTCTTGATCTTCCAGGATCAAAATCCCTGGAATAATTCACATCAGGAAATACTTGAAGGCCTTGATGTAGATTTTGATGTAGTAAATTCAACCGCAATGGCTACCCATGAACTCGACGAATATACAGTAATCATGTTTCCCAGCACTCAGGGTCAGACATACTATGACCGGTTTGAAGCACAATGGGATCGGTTTGAGGAATGGGTTGAAGCCGGTGGCTGGATAGAATTTCATGGCTGCACTCAAGGTGCCACCTGGGAACTTTGGGATGGTACTAATTACGTACATCAGGGCAGCGGAACCAATTATGTCGAGGAACCTGACCATCCAATGGTTGAAGGAGTGGACGAGGAGTTTACAGGAGGCTCCGCAAATCATGGATGGATAGATGATATTCCGGATGATGCATTGGTAATTATTACTGATCCGGATGATCGCCCGGTCTTGATTGAATATTCTTATGGCAATGGAAACATGATTGTCACAAGTGAGACATGGGAATACGGCTATAATGCAAATCAGCAAGCCGGTCAAGTCATGGAAAACGCCATCAATTATTCAACTGAAGAAGCTCCAGGCATCGGAGAGGGTGATGCTTCAATGGAGGGGTACGTTTACGATTCTGTTACAGATGAAGAAGTCGAAGGTGCAATAGTGCGCGCCGGCGCGCCGCGCGATACCACCGATGAGGATGGCTATTACTCCCTCGAAGGAGTGATTTCAGGCGAAGATCGTACCGTAAGAATTCAGAAGGAGCATTATTACACAACGACTGTAGAGATTGATATTGATCCTGGAGATGACAACGAGTTTGATTTTGAGATCACACCCCTGGCTACTATGACCGGAATCATCACTGATTCGGAGACAGAGGACGTTATTGAAGGTGCTATAATTACATGGGCTGATCATGTTGATACCACGGATGAAGAGGGAGTTTATTTATTAATTGATATTCATACTGAAACAGATACCCTGGTAATTGAAGCAGAGGGATATTTCGATTACGAGGATACAGAATATGAGATACCGGATGGTGATAACGAAGTAGATTTTGAGATTGACATTCTTTCAGCTGATCTTACCGGTATTGTTACTGATGAATTAACTGAAGAAGCACTTTTCGGTGCTGCTGTTACGGTAGTCAATTCTGAGACAGGTGATATTTATCGCGAAGTCGTCACAGATGAAACCGGCGCATACAATGCCCCGGCGCTTCATGATGGTGTGACCTATGAGGTTAGCGTCACACTTGATGGTTATGCTCCATCAGATGTGGAAGATGTCCTGATTCGATGGAATCGTGACAACGAGCAGGATTTTGAGTTGACACCTATTTTTGAACTCGGTATCAGGCAGTTACAACAGGAACAGGACGTTGAAACATGGGTATTGACATCAGGTATTGTCACCCAGGGATCAAATGTAACTGACACTGAACAGACAATTATGTATATTCAGGATGATTCCGGTTGGGGAATAATGCTCTGGGATGAAGATCCCTGGGATCCTGAGAATAATATCAACCGCGGTGATGGCGTCACAGTTATCGGTTTCCTTGACGAAATTGACGACATGACTCGTATCACCAATTTCGAGATTGAAGTTAACAGCAACGACAACGCTTTGCCTGAGCCGCGGGTGGAAACAACCGGCGACATGAGCGGAAACAGCCAGCGTGAAGGAACCTGGGGACAGATAAGCGGTCAGATTAACCGTGATCCTCCCGGAGAAGGAACTTACTCCTTAATCGTCAACGATGGTTCCGGTCAATGTGAGGTACAGATAGTTGAGACCACCGGTATTGATCTGTCTGAACTTTCAGCAGACGACTGGGGAACCTTCACAGGCGTTATAAGTCTGTCACGTCAGGGTCTCCGTCTTATCCCGAATATGCAGGACGACGTAACTCGCATCCCTGTTGATCCACCATCCGACCTGACATCCGAACAGGAAGTTGTTCCAGGTGAGCCACTGCAGCTTGAGGTTACACTTAGCTGGGCGCATGATCACCTTGATGAATGGCTTCGTTTCAAGATTTATCGTGACGGCGAACATATCGGCAACACCCAGCAGAACACCTGGTCTGAAAAAATTGAAGATCCGATGCCTGGTGAGTTTGCATCATATACTTATGAATATGGAGTAACTGCCGTATATGATGAGGGCGAAACCGATGCCACAGAAATTGAGGTGATCTGGGATATTACACAGGTTCAAGAGCGTCTTTATTCCGGCGTCCCGACTGAATGGGCATTAGAAGCCGTTTATCCAAATCCATTCAACCCGACTTTGCATGTAGTGCTTGGCGTCCCTCAGGTATCGAATGTAACTGTCGAGATCATGGACATCCTTGGTCGCCGTGTTACAGTTCTGCATCAGGGTGAGCTTAATGCTTCATATCACCGTGTAGGCTGGAATGCAACGGGACATCCAACAGGACTATACTTCCTGCGGGTGACTTCAAACACCGGATTTAACAAGATAAGCAAAGTCATGTTTATCAAGTAATTTTATATTCATTGATTAGATGAATCTTATCAAGAGCGCCAAATTATGGATTAATTTGGCGCTCTTTTTTCGATCTTAATAAATAAATATTCTATTTTTCAGTATCTAAACCCTCTTCAATATTTACTGCCCCTGAGTCGTCAAGTGTTTCCTCTTCAGGTCCCCAGTATTCGATTAAAATTTCCAGTTCTTCACGTTTGGGATCATCAGGTACCAGTTCCAGGTATCTTCCGAAAGCATCATGCATTCTCTCGTATTCTTTCATTTCGAAAAGGGCATCGCCGAGGATATACCAAGCGATGGAGTATTCCGGATTTCCCACAAGAATATCCTCAAGTTCAACAACTGAGCTGTCAAATTCTCCTGCAGCCAGGAATCCCTCTGCGACTGTAATTCGAGCTTCGATAAAATCAGGTTGGATATTTACAGCCTCTTTTGCGGCAGCAATCGCAGTCCTGGTATCACCCATGTCGAGCATCAACATACCAAGGTTGTTATACGCTTCAGCATATTTTTCATTAATGCGAATAGCATCACGAAAAGCTTCATTCGCCCCTTCCATATCCTCTTTTAATATCAGAATCAGTCCAAGTGTGTTATACGCCCGCTCGAAATCAGGTTTCAGTTTTAATGCTTCTCGTACACCCATTTCAGCTTCATTCAGCATTCCCAGTTCGAGGAAAGAAAGAGCAATATTATTATGTGTCTCAGGATCATTCCATTTTAATTTCAGTGATTCTCCGTAGAGAGCAATCGCACTATCCGGATTGCCGATATGATGTTGCAGCAATCCCATGTTATTCCAGGTCTGCGCCAGTTTTGGATCGAGTTCGATGGATTTGCAGTAAAGAGAATCTGCTGAGTCGAGTTGTTCCATGTAATAGAGAACAATTCCTAGGTTGCTGTATGCTTTTGCAAAAGTACTATCGAGTTCTATCGCCTTTTCGCAATGAACTTTTGCGCTGTCCAGTTTTCCAAGTTTGTAAAGCACATTTCCAAGGTTATTATGTGCCTTGGATAAGTCGGGTTTATGACGAAGTGATTGTCGGTACACATTCTCCGCATTCTCAAGTTGTCCTTCTTCCTGGTATGACAGACCGAGGTTATATGCCACGCCTGAAAGAGTAGAATCAATTTTCAACGCAATACTATATGCGTTGATAGAAGCCTGATATTGCTCCAATTTGTAATATGTTAATCCAAGATCGTAATGAGCGATGGCATAATTAGAATCTGAATCAATTGCAGCACGATATGATGCAATCGCTGCATGATAGTTAGCCTTTTCATGTAGTGCCAGACCAAGATTATAATGTCCCTGGGCAAAATCCGGCTTGAATGCCAGGGCTTTTCGGAATTGACGTATTGCCTGGGCGAGTTTTCCCGTTGCATGAAGTACGACGCCGTAATTATTTAACAATACCGGATTACTGCCGTCAAGCCGTACCGCTTTTTTGTAAGCCTCAAGAGCTTCAGGAAAATCACCCTCTGAGATATATGATTCAGCCAGGTTTGCACGGTCAAGGGGATCTTGTGGACGTAATTCTATGGATTTATTGAATGCCCTGATGGCTTCTTTCGTTTTACCGGATTTCTGGAATGCCCGTCCCAGATTATAATAGGCAGGACCATAGTCAGACTGTAACCGGATAGTCTCATTTAATTCTTTTATCGCCTCAACATTGTTCCCTGCATCGATGAGTGCCGCACCAAGATTATTTCTCACGTCTATGCTGTCCGGATCGATCTCGAGCGCCTTATAGTATGATTTTACAGCCTCATCAAATTTGCCTAATTTGTAATATGTTAGCCCGAGATTGTAAAAGGCATCGGAATATGTGGGATCAAGTTCTGCGGCTTTCTGAAATGCTTCCAATGCTGCATCAAGGCTGTCAACTTTGAACCAGGCACGCCCGGCAAGCATTTTGGCGCCTGCAGCAGGATTCGGAGCGGAGGAATCCGATGAACGTTTTTTGTCAGCTCTAACAGGAATAGCCAGAAAAAAGAGGTGAAGGAGAAGAGCGAACACGATTAAGAGACGGTAACATCTGAATTTTTGAGAATTCAATTTCATGGGATTCCCCGGGAGTTATGCATTCATTCCGAAATAGAATTTGTGCGATGACTTCGAATTAAATGTGAAGTGATATCCTACAAATATTCCAGTTCCGTCGCAATAGCTTGAGTTCATTTGCCGCTTTAATAACCTCCCTTAATTCTCCTGAAAATATATCACAGGTCTCCTAGAGAATTCGAAATTTTCAAATATTGACAATATGTCTTGACATAAAGTGATCTTGATATCAAGATAAAAATGGCGGAAGATTTGAAAAAAGAAACAACTGTAAATGCAACTCGTCTTTGGACAGTACTTGCCAGGGCGACAAATTCGGTAGCGAAGAATCTTAGCATACATATCCAAACACTGGGAATTTGCGATTCGGATTTCGCTGCTCTTGAAGCATTGTTACACAAGGGTCCACTTGCAGTCAATGAAATTGGTTCAAAGGTTTTGTTAACCAGTGGCTCAATGACAGCATCCATTGATCGTCTCGAGAAGAAGGGTTTTGTCGAAAGGCACAATCATCCGACTGATCGTCGTTCAAATCTTGTTCATCTGACCAGCAGGGGCAAATCTTTTATAGAAGATGCGTTTCGAGATCATGAGAAAGTGATCAATGATAATATTTCCGTTTTAACTCAACAGGATATGGATTCGATATATCCTTTGTTGAAAAAGTTGGGACTCTCCATCGAGAGTAAACTAAATGAATAATCGATTCATGTTGATATTGATTAAACGAAAGATATTAGGAGTAAAAGATGAAAACATTAACAGGAACAGCAGCGCGTATAATTTATTCAGTACCATTGGGAATATTTGGAATTATGCATTTTATGGCAGGACACGAGATGACTGGAATGGTTCCGGCTTTTATGCCTGGAAAGATATTCTGGGTTTACTTGACCGGCATTGCTTTAATCGCTGCTACCATCAGCATCATTACAAAAAAACACATAAAATTGGCTAGTTTACTGCTTGCCCTGATGTTAATGATATTTGTATTGACAATGCATGTCCCGGGGTTGATGAATCCTGATATGATGCAAATGGCAATGGTTAGCTTATTAAAAGACATAAGTCTTATTGGCGGTGCATTGATTATTGCAGGTTTGTTCGGCAAGGAATCTTAATATCATGAATTTACAAAAGAGAAAAGTTGCTTCCATTATCGCTCCCGAGATGGCTTCAGATGGTGCTGGTGTAAAACTGCAAAGAAGCATTGCTTCGCGTCAGCTTGATTCATTGGATCCATTCCTGCTGTTAGATCATTTTGGTTCGTCAAATCCGGATGATTATATAGCAGGATTTCCGATGCATCCGCACCGTGGAATTGAGACTGTTACATATATGCTTTCCGGGGCTGTCAATCATAAAGACAGCCTGGGAAACTCTGGCAGTATTGAGGGTGGAGATGCGCAATGGATGACTGCTGGTGGTGGGATAATGCATGAGGAAATGCCAATACTACAGGATGGTATGATGTCCGGCTTTCAATTGTGGGTGAACCTGCCTGCAAAGCTGAAGATGACAAAACCACGTTACCAGGAAGTTTCATCGAAACAGATACCTGAGGTAATCCGCGAAAATGGAGTAAAAGTGCGGGTCATTGCGGGAGAATTTGATGGGATATCAGGTCCGGTTAAAGAAATTTTCATTCATCCGACATATTTTGATGTGCAACTCCCTCCAAATCTCGACATTGAAATTCAGACAGAACGCGAACATACTGTTTTCGTTTATGTTTTTGAGGGTGATGGTGAATTCGGGATTACTGAAACCGGTAATGGAAACGAAATCTCGAGCCCAAACCTTGTCATATTTGAAAAAGGTGATTCTGTAAATGTCAAATCCGGTAATGAAGGTACACGCTTTCTATTTATTTCAGGAAAACCGTTAAATGAACCTGTTGCTAGATATGGACCATTTGTCATGAACACCCAGGAGGAAATCCAACAGGCATTAATCGATTTGCGCAATGGCAGCTTTGTTGATAATTCCTGAAAATTCCTTTTTTTTACGAATTTTTCACTAATTGGATGCAGCATTTCAGATTATAAGATTTCCTTAAAGTTTTGCATCTTTTAGAAATCGTGAATCAGTGAAATACTTGGTCTATCTGTGAAAAAGAAAAACCACAAAGAATGCAGAGAAACCACAAAGGACTCAGAGAAAATCTTTGCGAACTTTGTGCCTGCTTTGTGTTCTCTGTGGTAAAAACAATTTCGCAAATATGATGTATTATTTTCGAGAAATCGCATCGACTACACACATGAACTTTAAAAGAATACCCGGCTCGTAAGAGTCGGGTATTCTTAACAATCCACTTTAATATTCAATATGTTACACTATTACAGCTTTATAGCCATAATATATTATCGAAGCTTCGTTATCTTCGTAGATTTTCCTGAATTCGAATTTTACCGGCATCCCGGTTTTAATATTCTCAACATCGCAATCTGCAATTTGGGCAGTAACATTCACGCCTTCTTCTGTTTCTATTATCGCGAGTGCATAGGGGGATAAATCTGTGAAAGGTGCCGGGGCTACTCTTATTACAGTCCATGATGCAATTTTTCCAGCCCCGGAGAGCTGCACATCCTCGAATTCTGCATTCAAGTCGTCAGGTGTAACCAACCGGGGTGGGAAATACACTTTTCCGGATTTTTTGTCTTTATTTGCGATCATGCGGTAACGTTGCGGCTGTTCACGCCAGACCCTTGCAGTTAGTGTTTGTGCCATTTCAAACCTCCAGGATGTGTACAGTTGCGCTTCCGCCGGAACCGCCCATGTTCTGCGCCAGACCACGTTTCACATTATCCAACTGGCGACCATTCTCAGCCTCACCACGAAGCTGCTTAACTAATTCAACAATCTGGGCAATTCCCGTTGCTCCTACCGGGTGACCTTTACTCTTCAGTCCACCTGATGGGTTTACCGGGAAAGAACCGCTTCGCGCGGTTTCCCCTGCCATTGCCGCTTCTCCGGCTTTACCCGGTGCGTACACTCCCAGCGATTCGAGGACAATCAGCTCAGCAATGGTGAAGCAGTCGTGGACTTCAGCGAAATCAATATCCTTTAAAGTCATATTCGCCATCGCAAAGGCTTTTTCCGCTGCAACTTTAGTGGCATTGAGTGTAGTCATATCATCACGGCTGTGAAGCGCAATCGAATCTGTTGCCATCCCGCTCCCTGCAATCCGAATTGCCGGTTTTCCCAGCTTTTTGGCATTTTCGACAGTTGTCACGATAACTGCGGCTGCGCCATCAGTTACCGGTGAGCAATCGAGGATATGCAAAGGATCGGCGACCATAACTGAATTTAAAACAGTATCAACTGTAATTTTAACCGGGAACTGGGCGTATGGATTCAGGTTGCCGTTATCATGATTCTTCACCGAAACATGCGCTAACATCTCCGATGTAGTTCCGTAACGGTCCATGTGCGCTCTCGCCATCATCGCATAAAGTCCGGGGAAAGTCACACCCTGAAATCCTTCATATTCGGCATCGGCTGCCGTTGCGAGTGCATAAGTTGCAATTGCACCATCAACATCTGTCATTTTTTCCACGCCACCGGCAAGGACCACGTCACTCATCCCACTGGCAACTTCAATGAATGCCTGACGGAAGGCCACACCTCCGGATGCACAAGCGCTTTCAACGCGTACAGCCGGGATTGGTGAAACACCCAGGTAATCAGCCATTAAACAGCCGATATGTTCCTGTCCGACAAATAATCCGCTGGACATACATCCAACATACATTGAATCTATCTTTTCGACACCGGAGTCCAAAATTGCTGCTTTGCCGGCTTCAACGAACAGATTACGGAAACTTTGTTCCCATAGTTCACCGAACTTTGTTATTCCGATGCCAACTACGGCTACGTCACGCATATATCAATCCTTAACTTATTGTCGTTGCAATGATTAGAACTGATCATCAATGAAACAATCAGTATTGATGTCAATCCAATTCATCGCAAAGACGTCAATTGATGTTTTCAATACTTCAAACAATTAACTCTTTAATCTGTTTTAAGAGTTTCTCAGGATTTTACCCCTGAACTTTGTATATTGACCGTAAGTGAGATAATGTTTATTCTCATCGAGTTGCGGTCTTGTAAAGTCTGCTTTATCGCGTATTTTATCGATCTCATCTGTTACGGTAAAAACAAACCCATCCGAACCAGCGCCCGATCCATAGCTCACCATGAAAATCTTATCACCCGGTTTTGCCACATCGAGAATTGCGGTCAATCCAATTGGAGACGATCCGCTATAGGTATTTCCAAGCCAGGGAGTCAACCAACCGGTAGTGAATTGCTCGGAATTAATGTCGAACCCAAGTTTTTTCGCCGCACGCTGCGGGAATTTTCCATTTGGTTGATGGAAGACGCAATAAGCGAAATCTTCTGGTTTCATGCCGCATTTCTCTAACAGTGCATTTGCACAACCCATTGTAGTACGGAAATAAGCGGGTTCGCCTGTAAAACGACCTGCGTGCTGGGGATAGTGCTCATATTCCCGCCGCCAGAAATCCGGAGTGTCGCTCATCCAGGAATGAGAATAGTCAATAGTAGCGACAACATTTTCCGCACCCATAATGAACGCTGCTGCTCCAGCCGATGCGCTGTACTCAAGTGCATCGCCCGGCGCGCCCTGTGAGGTATCTGCGCCAATGCCAAGAGCGTATGGCATTTCTCCTGCTTTGACATGGGAATGTGCGACATACATCGCCTCGCTTCCAGCCTTACAGGCAAATTCGAAATCAGCACAATGAACGTCATTAGAGCACCCGATAGCTTCGGCTACTGTAGTGCCGCTTGGTTTTACAGCATAAGGGTGTGATTCGCTGCCAATATAGACCGCCCCGATTTTTCGTGGGTCAATCCCCGCCCGTTTTAATGCCTTTCTTGATGCTTCCACTGACAAAGTGATAACATCCTGATCCGGTGCGGGCACAGATTTTTCGTATAGCAGCAATCCTTTTTTATAACTCGGTGCGTCCGCTCCCCAGACTGCTGCAATCTCTTCAAGTTTAATGCGGTTGCGGGGAAGATATGATCCCCATCCGATAATTCCGACCGCCATGGAATCTCCTCTCAGAAATCTTTCATATTATTAATATTTGGTCGGTTGAATTTAACTGAAATTCACCTGACAAATGACACAAATAACGAAGTATCAAAGATAGAAAATAAACCCCTGATATCCAAATGGTCAGTGCACACATGCGAGATGCATATTAATCACTTTTAGTAAATCTAACCCGGATATTTCACGAGTACCTTTCTCGTCCAGTTTTTCAATGCGAATAGTCCATATTTTTTGGACAATTCGCATTCCTGCGGCAATAGCTCCAATTATCACTTTTGGCGTGCTAT
>Ga0075120_10003442_pt1 | contig 10840 bp, 15 predicted proteins | sample AntAceMetag02UKL_FD_69792 | JGI IMG/M metagenome (GOLD analysis project Ga0075120, IMG submission 69792) | Saline lake microbial communities from Ace Lake, Antarctica - Antarctic Ace Lake Metagenome 02UKL | ecosystem: Environmental > Aquatic > Non-marine Saline and Alkaline > Saline | place...
GGATTTGGCCTACATGTTCTTCTTGACGAAGAGACGAAATCAGCTCTGCTGATTCATACCGGATACGAAGAACACACAGCTGCCGTGTTGGTTGATTTGGTGGAACGGGATATGAGCTCAAGTCTGCGGTGATTTCTCACTTTCACCCCGACCATATCCTTGGCCTGCAGGCGCTTCCCTCCATCGACATCATCGGCAGTCCGCGGTTCGAGGAAACCTTATCCCAGTTCGGCTCGCGAGATGAATGGGAAATGTTCGTTCCTACACAAGTGACTACGCCAGATTTGTCTATCCTTTTCAGCAGGTTTCAATTACGCTTCCTCGCCGCACCAGGGCACGCGCCATGCAGCCAATACACGGTCATAGACGACCTGTTCGTTCATGTGGCAGACAATGTCATGACATCCAACGAGGGGCAAGACATTCTTCCATGGGCAGAGTTCGAAACCATCTCCGATCACATTGCATCGTTGCAACTGTTGCACGAATTCAAGGATTCCACGTTCCTTCTCAGTCATGGATGTTCTCTTGAGGACGAACACATACGGATGGAAGCCATCGACAACCGAATCCGATACTTTCAGAACGTCTTGGAAGGAAAGGGTGCCTTCTGCTGCGAGGATGCCACTAAAGGCTGCACGTGTGAATTTCTCCATCAGGAATGGCTTATTCGCAAGGGATAGAGCCGCAGTTATAGGGCCGTTGCGTAAGATCACGCTTTCAATCTGTCTGTTCTCCAGCCTCAGATCTTGTCAGCCCATTTGACAGCTTAGAATGATTCGTGCTATCTTCGTCTGGATATGGAGGTGCAAGAATGAAGAAAGCACTATTGGTAGGTCTTCTGGTTGGAGTATTCGCATTTTCGGTTGCATCCGAAACGTTCATCGTGGGATCGGATATCCCGTGGAAACCCTTTGAGATGATCACAGCTGATGGCGAGTTCTTCGGATTTGATCTAGATCTGATGAGAGCCGTCGCCATTACAGCGGGCTTCGAGATTGAGATCCGAAACGTGGCCTTCGACGCAATTATCGAGGAAGTTCGCACGGGGCGCGTGCACATAGGAGCTTCGGGCTTCACTATCACGGCGGAGCGCGAGGAAACCATTGATTTCTCCGATCCCTATTTCCTGTCCAATCAGGCTGTCGTAATCCGCAAAGACTCCGGACTCAACATTGTGACAGCTCTTGGAGGACAGGGAGAAAACAAGGCTGTCGGCGCCCAGAACTCAACCACTGGTTTGTGGTGGGGCGAAGATAATCTATCTGCATTTGGTGTCACGATCAATGGATACGAAACGTATCCCGCAGCAGTTCTCGATCTCGTCAACGGACGCATCGACGCGGTGATTCAGGATGAGCCTGCATCAAAGGCCTCGATTGCTGCCTATCCTGATCTTCTCACTGTCGCTGGTGTCATCAATACATACGAATATTTCGGCTTCCTCGTGGCCGACGGCGATCCGAATGGGTTGCTCCCACAGATTGATGCAGCGCTAGCAACGCTTGGATTGACTGTTGTGGATGCCGTGGGTGGGTTGCAAGAATTGGTCATAGCAGAAGGTAGCGTTGTCGAATCCCTCCTGCAGATCTACTTCGAACCCGATCCGGCCGATATCACCACCGCATGGGAGATGCATAAAGACGCTATCCTCAGTGGAGATCTCGATGGCTTCATCACATCCATGAAAGCAGAACTCGGTCTCTAGCTCACAAATCGATCTAGTTGGCTGGGAGCTCACTTGCAGTTCCCAGCCAACTCTCTGAACAGGAGACGCTCATTCAGAATATTGCTCGCCTTGCCCCATTTATACCTTCACTGCTCCGTGCCTCGCTGATCAACATCCAACTGTTGATTGGACTGATTGCGCTGGGCTACGTCTTCGGCACACTCACCGCCCTGCTGCAGGTCTATGGCGGCAAGATCTTGGGGACAGTCGCAAGGATTTATGAATGGATCTTCCGTAGTGTGCCCGCTCTCGTTCTTCTGTTTCTCTTCTACTACGGCCCGCCGCGATTCGGCATAGGAATTTCGGGCTTTGCTGCTGCAATGTTCGCTCTGGGCTTCCGATCTTCGGCATACCAATCACAGATCTTCCGTGGTGCGATACAATCCATCCCTTCTGGGCAGATGCTGGCAGCTCGCTCCATGGGCATGAGCCGCATACAGGCGATCTTCTCGATCATTCTTCCCCAGGCGTTCCGACTCTCGATCCCTGGGTGGACCAATGAATTCTCATCCGTCATCAAAGACACAACACTCGCCTATGCCGTTGGCTTTAATGAAGTCCTTCGAACCGCCCGCATTGTCTATGACACACATTACGATTTGGCCATGAGCGTATTGATCTTTGTGGCCTTGATATTCATGGTCCTTACGCTTGCTGGAAACGCCTTGATGGGCGGCGTTGAGCGAAGATTTAGAATCCCAGGATTACAGGTCCCCGGGCACGAAAAGACACGACAATCCTCGCGCACGTCATCTGACTCGTGGGGGCTTCGATTGAGGAATTTCTGGCGGTAATTGGAGAAATAGCATGCTGTTACGCGTTGAAGATATTCACAAACAGTACGGGAAAGACAAGGTGCTCTGCGGCGTTTCGTTCGGAATGAAGAAGGGCGAGACCAAAGTGATCATCGGACCCTCCGGCACAGGCAAGAGTACGTTGTTGCGATGCATCAACCGCCTGACGCCTGCGGACCAAGGCCGCGTGTGGCTTGAAGAAGAGGAGATAACGCACACGAGAGCGAGTATCAATAAGATCCGAGCCCAAATTGGATTTGTGTTCCAGAGCTTCAATCTCTTCGCTCATCTGACCGCGCTCGGCAATGTGCGCATTGGCCCGTTGAAGGTCAAGGGCATGAAGAAAGATGCCGCCACAAAGTTGGCCATGGAAGAGTTAGAGCGCGTTGGCTTATCAGACAAAGCAGATGCCTACCCAGCCGAACTCTCTGGCGGGCAACAGCAGCGGGTCTCCATTGCCCGAGCCCTGGCTATGTTCCCGAAGCTAATTCTGTTCGATGAGCCCACATCAGCACTCGATCCTGAGCTGATCGGCGAAGTTCTTGAAGTCATGGTCAGCCTTGCCAAGGAAGGCATGACGATGCTCGTAGTCACGCACGAGATGGGCTTCGCTCGCGCTGTGGCTGACGAGATCATCTTCATGGAGAACGGAGTCATTGTAGAACAAGGCGAGCCGAAGCAGATGTTCACGAACGCCGTGCACGCGAGAACTGGGGAGTTCCTTAACAAGATCAGCGAGTTGTATGGGGAGACGAGCGAATGACGTTTGAGTGGGAATGGATACCTAAGCTGGCGCAGGGTCTGCCCCTCACGCTGCAGATTACATTTACATGCGTTGCCATTGGTATTGTTCTCGGCCTACTTCTTGCCCTAGGCCGTGTCTACGGACATCGCATCCTGAGAGGGATCTGCATCGTCTACATTCAGTTCTTTCGCGGCACACCTCTCCTCGTCCAGCTGTTTCTCGTCTATAACGGCTTGCCAAATTTAGGAATTACGCTTACAGCCCTTCAGAGCGGTATCTTGGCCTTGGGATTGAATACGGCTGCGTACCAAGCCGAATACTTCCGTGGAGCCATCCAGGCAGTTCGTGGAGGCCAAATGCTGGCAGCACGTTCATTAGGAATGAGTCTTCCGCAAGCGATCCGATTTGCCATTCTTCCCCAGGCCCTCCGGCTCGTTCTTCCATCCTGGTCCAACGAGTTCATCCTCATGTTGAAGTACTCATCGATCGTCTTCACCGTTACGCTCCTCGATCTGATGGGCCAAGGCAAGCGAATCGCTTCGCGCAATGCCAAGACTTTTGAGGTGTTTCTCGTGGTAGCGGTGTTCTATCTTGTGCTTGTTCTCATTGTATCAACGCTTTTGCGGCTTCTTGAAAAACGCGTATCCATCCCGGGGTTGGGTGCTCCTAGCGAACATCGCTAACCCTGATACTGGGAAGCTCTTCCAAGCTACTATGCCAGAGGCATTGAGGCTCGGTGAATGCCCTCTCTAATCATTTCATTCTGGAGCCGACCATGACAATCGAATTTGAGAAGAACGTGCGTACCGGACTCATCGGCGAGATTAGGCAGTATTTCCAGAAAGAACTGGATCAAGATATTGGCGACTTGAAGGCGACTCTGCTGCTTGATTTCATTCTCAAGCAGATCGGCCCCTCTATCTATAACCATGCTGTTCACGATGTACAGACTCGTATGCAGGAGTTTGTGTCCGAGTTGGATGGGACTTGCTTTGAACCTGAAACCCTATTTCCGACACCCTAGCCTCTGACGATCAGTCCTCGGATTTGTTCCAGTTATTGTTCCGGCTATGCTGGAGCGGGAGGCAATCATGGGATTGAACGAGAAGCAAGTTGAGCTCTGCGAGACCAATCGCTGGGATTTTTCGGATCTTCGCGCGTTGTTCTTGAGCTGCACACTGAAGAGGTCGCCTGAGCTTTCGCACACAGAAGCTTTGATGGCTGTGTCGCGGGCAATCATGGAACGAAATGGCGTCAAGACTGAGACCATGCGCCTAGTGGATTATCGCATTGCAAGCGGAGTGTATCCTGATATGACAACTCATGGATGGGAACATGACGATTGGCCACAGATCCATGAGAAAGTGATGGCCGCAGATATTCTCATCTTAGGAACACCGATTTGGCTGGGCGAGAAGTCCTCGATATGCACACAAGCCATTGAGCGGCTGTATGGCATGTCGGGTGTTCTCAATGATCATGGCCAATACGCTTACTACGGGCGCGTTGGCGGCTGCATCATTACAGGAAACGAGGATGGAGTGAAACACTGCGGAATGAGCATCCTCTATGCATTGCAGCACTTGGGCTATGTCATTCCACCTCAAGCAGATGCAGGGTGGATCGGTGAAGTCGGACCAGGAGTTTCCTACTCTGATCCAGGATCCGGCGGCCCGGAAAACGATTTTACCCAACGCAACACGACGTTCATGACCTGGAATCTGCTTCACATGGCACGAATGATCAAGGATGCTGGCGGCATCCCCGTGCATGGGAATCAGCGAGCAGCCTGGGATGCTGGGTGTCGATTCGACCATCCCAACCCCGAGTATCGATAGACACCTTCGCCTTGTGAATTCTGCCTAGAGGTCCTCTCTGTTCATACAATCAGCTGTATGCGCTATACTGTCTGCGGTAAGGGAGCGTGCGAATAATGAGAACAAATAAGTGGATGGTCTTTTTGGGATATCTAGCGCTTGTCGGACTGCTCTCGGGATGTGCTCTATTCAATGAATCCCCAACAGTCAATTTTTCATGGGCTCCTCAGGATCCGTTGGCTCGAACCGATGTCCAGTTCTCGGATCTCTCCACAGACGTTGGCGGGTTGTTTGGCGGCGGAGGAATCGTCAGTTGGAGTTGGGATTTTGGAGACAATGATTCTTCTCCATCTCAGAATCCCAAGCATGAGTATGAGAGTGGGGGTACCTACACCGTTCGTTTGACGGTAACAGATGACGCTGGCAGTACGGCTTTCCTCACCAAGACGATTACCGTGATCCCGAGCCTCGATGGCCAGTGGAGTGGGACTCACACACGAGTCACTAGGATCGTCGTGGCCATGTCGCTTGATCTAGTTCATTCTGCCACAGGCGGGATTACGGGCATGATGATTCTTAACGGAAATCCTTTCCCTCTGCTTTCTGGGTCGTTTAACGCGGCCACTCGCGAAGTGCAGATCAGTGCGACCACGGCGATTTGGCGAGGGACGCTCGATACATCTGGGCGAAGAATCTCGGGGCTTTGGTATGATGCTGCTACCGGAATTCAGGGAGCAGATTGGTCCGTCAGCCTACAGTAGGAGGGCTTTCGGCTGACGTGCGATCCGTGGGAAGGATGCCTGGCGATTGGTTGCCGAGAATCTCTATATGACGGGTCTTTGCAGATAAGCCTTCCATTGACTTCGAAAAAACGCTCATTGACAATGACTCCTCTATCACACGAGGAGTCATTGTCAATGGAAGAGAACATCCATGGCCACGAGGTCATGCGGAAGATGATCGATTCGGGGCAGGTCTGTACCGAGGATTCCCTTCGAACCGCCATTGTCCAATCGTTTGGCGAAACAGCGCGATTTCGCACCTGTTCAGCAGATGAAATGACGGCAGATGAGCTAATTACCTTCCTTGCTGCACGGCGTAAGTTCTACTCCAAGGGAGAGGGCTTCAAGGTCAACGAAGCTGAAATCTGCGGCGATGCGTAGTCACCCGTCTGCGTTCGATGACATCACAAGCCAGGACACCTAATTGAATTCCCCAAGGGTCTCCGCCAGAGCGTTCATCCAATCCACTGGGCTGGTTCTACTATCCAGCTATCGGGATCAAGGCGGTGACTGGTTCGTGTTCCCAGGCGGTGGGCAACGAAACGGGGAAACGCTCCACGCATGCCTTCTCCGCGAAGTCAAAGAGGAGACAAGTCTAGACATCGAAGTCGGAGGACTTCGATGGGTTCGGGAATTCATCGCCGCAGACTTTCCCTCCTCGGAGATTGACCCTTCCTTTCATCAGGTGGAACTGTTTTTCGAGTGTGCGATGAAGGAGGGCCAGCAGGCAAAGATGGGTCCGATTCCTGACATAGGGCAAACCGGCCTGTGTTGGGCTTCCATTGAGGAGCTTCTCGCCCTACGCTTCTATCCACAAGACATCGCACGAATTCTGAATAACGCATTGCCTGATCGGACCTACCTCGGCGCTGTCTAGAGATCACATGGGAGAGCATATGTCAGAAGCTCGATTGCCCGTTCGATGGGAAACAGAGCGATTGATCCTGCGTCCCTATACCAAACAGGACGCACACTGGTACTACCAAATGAGCTTGAGAAATCGCGATCACCTTCAACTCTACGAATCGGGCAATCTGGCAATGTCGTTGACCAGTGAGGAACACACGCGCAAGACTTTAGCGACGTTGGCCAACTACTGGAGCGAGGGCGTCTGTTACTTCGTGGGTGCGTTTGAGAAGGCCCATCATGAGTTCGTCGCGCAAGTGTATGTTGGTCCCTTCAGCGTCGATCCTGTTGATTTCATTATCGGCTATATCGCGGAGCGTGATCACGAAGGACAGGGATACGTAACAGAAGCAGTCACAGCGATCGTCGCACAGCTCTTCTCTGACTTAGGCGCAGACCAAGTCCGCATTCACTGTGACGAGACCAACGAGCGAAGCCGCCGAGTGGCCGAACGTTGTGGCTTCCGCCTAGAAAGGATGTTCCCCGAAGAGAAGCGGGGGCCTGATGGACAACCCGAACTTTGCAGCACAGCCATCTATCTCCAGATTCGACGCAAAGACACATCACGTTAGAATGCTACGGAGATCTCGTCGAATCATCCGACGGACCTATCAAAGGAGCAAGCGCTATGAGATGGATGACCACTGCAGTTCTTTGGATACCTCGGCTATTGGCCATCGCACTGGCAATCCTCTTGGCAATGTTCGCTACGGATGTCTTCCTCGAAGGGAACGACTACTGGCAGACCAGCGAGGACTTCGTCAAACACCTCATTCCCGCATTCAGTGTCGTCCTTATTCTCATCATCGGTTGGAAGCGCGATGGCCTGGCAGCGCTTGGTTTTCTCGTGTTAGCAGTGGCGTATTTCGTGGCTCTGTCTGGCTGGGAGCATGTCCCCGAGACATTGACGCTAACGCTGCCGCCACTCGGGATCAGTCTCGCCTTTTTCGCTCGAATGCGCTTGTTATCCTCGACAAAGAAGGATCGCTAATAGCCATCACTCTTGAAGGAGTAATCAATGAAGTTCTACACTTGGCTGCTTTTCGATGTCGATGGCACACTCCTTGATTTTCAGCAAGCTGAGTCTGTCGCGCTAAACACTACGCCATCCCAGATGGGTGTTGTGATGCCCGCTGAGTATGTATCGACCTATCATCAGATCAATGACTCTCTTTGGAGAGACTTCGAAGCCGGAGCCTTGAGTGCTCAAGACGTTCGAACGAAACGATTCCATCTACTGTTCAAGGAACTAGAGATTGCTGGCGATGCGCAGGCATTCAGCGAAGGCTTCCTGAAGAACCTCATTGCGGCATCGGGATTCTTCGAGGGCACCGAACAGGTGTTACGGAAGCTCGAAGGTCAATTCCGGCTTGCTCTCCTCACCAACGGGTTTGCCGACGTGCAACACGCACGCATCGCGCGATTGGGATTGGGGAAGCTGTTTGATCCCATCATCATTTCCGAAGAAGTCAGCGTCGCAAAGCCAGCTTCCGCTGTCTTCGATATCGCGCTCGAAGGAATGGGAGGGCCAGACAAGGGCAGCGTTCTGATGATTGGCGACTCGCTTTCATCTGACATTCAGGGAGGAGCGAACGCTGGCATCGATACGTGCTGGCTCAATCCGACATCCAACGCCAATAATACAGACGTTGTGCCAACCTACGAGATCCAAAATCTAAGCGAATTGCCCTCCTTGCTGGCAAGGAGGATTGAACCTGTGACAGACGAGATTCGAGATTCCCTAAGACAGGCATACGATGCTGGCGCACTCACTCGCGATCGCTCAGATCTTCCCGAATGGAAACGCGCTGAGCGAGCCAATTTCCTGTCCCATCTTCGCGCCCGTAGAGTGCGCACGCTTCTCGAAGTCGGTTCCGGAACGGGGAAAGATGGTCGCTATTTCTCAGATGCAGGATGTGAAGTAACATGTATTGATCTGTCCCCAACCATGGTTCAGCTTTGCCGGGAGAAGGGGCTGAAGGCCATGGAGATGGATGTGGCGAATCTTACATTCTCAGATAGGTCGTTTGATGCCATCTACTCACTCAATAGCCTTCTCCATCTCCCCAAAGCCGAACTTCCTGCCGTATTGATCGAGTTGCAGCGCGTCCTCATGCCAGGAGGCCTTTTCTACCTTGGCACGTACGGCGGGTTCGATCATGAGGGCATATACGAAGACGACGATCACTCCCCTCGTCGCTTCTTTTCATTCTACGAGGATGCGCAACTTCGCCGCCTGACAAGCGAGGTCTTCGATGAGTTAAGCTTCCAATCCTTGAAGTTCCCCGGGAATGAAGGACCCCTGCGCTTCCAATCGCTCTTGCTCCAGCGCCCCGTTGAGGTGTAACCTGTCTCTTATGGCAAAGGGGGACAGCATGGAACTTGTGGAACTCGTTTCGACATCCAATATGGCAGATATCGCCTTCATCAAGTCGTTGCTAGATAGCGAGGATATTCCCTACCTAGCCCATGGTGAGGGCTTCCATTCGGTGCGCCCTTTGATTGAGCCGGTTCGATTTCTTGTGGCTGAAAGCGATCTCGATCGGGCTAGGCCGCTGATTGAAAGCAGTCACTTGTCATCGGTCCCGTTTGCCCATCTTGACGATGGCGAGAAGCTGTAAAACGAAGATCCCTAGGGAGAGAGATCGACAGGCCCATCTGCCTTGGAGTTCGATTGCGTGCGAACCTGCGCCAGCATCATGCCTGCCAGCATCAAAGCACATCCGATCAATCCGCGTGTAGAGAGCGTTTCTCCCAACAGGATCCACCCTCCGATCACAGCAAAGACGGCCTCCAGACTGAGAATGACGCTAGCTTGGGCGGGATCAACACGTTGCTGCCCGACGACTTGTAATGTGTAGGCCACGCCAACGGACAGGATGCCGGCATAGGCAATCATCCAGCCTGCACTGAGAATGTCAGGCAAGCGGATCGTTTCTGTCAGCACAGCGACAGCCAAGCTAAGGGCAGAACAGATTACGAATTGTAGGATAGCTACGCGCAGCGGATGCATTCGCTGCGCGAGCCAGCCGACAAGGTAGACATGAATGGCCCACCCCAGCGCGCCAGCCAGAACAAGCGCGTCGCCAAGTGAGATAGAGAAAGCTCCGACAACGCTCAGCAAATACATGCCTCCGGCAGCCAGAATGCACCCGGCCCAGACAAACGCGCTAACACGATGTCGCCAGAACAATCCAAGCAAGGGAACAATCACTACATACAGCCCCGTAATGAAGCCTGCCTTGCCCGCTGTGGTATGAACCAAACCGATCTGCTGCAAGTTGGCAGAGACAAACAAGACAAGGCCTGCCAGTCCAACAGCAATCCATCGATGGAGACTAGGTGCCAACTGAGCCACTTCGGAACCCTTCGCACGAAGCCGCAGTACCCAAGGAATGAGAACCAGGCCCCCCAACGCGAAACGGATGCCATTGAACGTGAATGGCCCTACAAATTCCATTCCCGCACGTTGGGCGACAAACGCAAACCCCCAGATCACAGCAGAGAGCAGCAATGTAAGGGTTCCAGTAAGATGGGTTTGGGAGTATTTCATGACAGCACAGATTCTACACGCCATCCTTGCACGATGGAAAGCGAACGAAAGTTCCTCTCCCGAGTAAATGGTGTATTCTGCTTAGCAAAGCAAAGAGGAGGCTGAGACAATGAATCGAAACAATCTAGGGTGGCTCGTGGCGATTTTGGTATTGACGCTTGGATTTACTGGATTGGCGCAGTGTAACACCGAAGTGGAGGGCAATGACTCCGGAGACATCGCTGATTGGGTAGCCGATCTCCCAGGCAGTGGGTGCATCGAAGGAACCATTGGCGTCGTGGGAGATATCGACTACTTCTATTTCGATCTAGACTCCTCGCGTTGGGTCACCATTGAGACGATTACTAGCGAGGATACAGAGGTTGCACTGCTTAACTCAGACGGCGATGTCATCGCGCAAAATGACGATCTCGCCCTGAATGTTTACTCCAGCGGCGTCGAGGAGTATCTGGACGCAGGTCGATATTTCGTGGCCGTGTGGGAACATGGCAATGATAATGTCATCTACGATTAC
>Ga0075120_10003444_pt1 | contig 10838 bp, 11 predicted proteins | sample AntAceMetag02UKL_FD_69792 | JGI IMG/M metagenome (GOLD analysis project Ga0075120, IMG submission 69792) | Saline lake microbial communities from Ace Lake, Antarctica - Antarctic Ace Lake Metagenome 02UKL | ecosystem: Environmental > Aquatic > Non-marine Saline and Alkaline > Saline | place...
CGTGCGCCAGGAGCAGATGGCAGAGTGGTTTGAGGTGCCGCAGCCACACATCAGTCTCTGGTTCAAGTATTGGTTGGAACGAGATTGGCGGCGGATGTTGAGCCAGAAATGGGGAGAGGTATTGACTGAGGAGGTGCGCCAGCGGGTCATCGACGGTTGGGCCGCCTTTCCGTGGTGGTCAGCCCAGCGCATGTGGGAGCACCTGCGGTCGCAGGGGAGTCGGATCACTTTGCCCCAAGTGAAGCAGATCGGGCGGGAGAGCGGGTGGACGCTCTTGCGGCAGCGGCTGAAGAAACAATACCAAATCAGTGCGGAATCCTTCCGGCCGCGAGACGAGTGGCTGGTGAAGCAGTTGTTGGAGCAGGTGCAGCGACTGGTGGAACGGCTGGAAGCATTGGGCGGGTTGACCGACGAGCAGCAGATAGCGTTAACAGACCTGGGAACGTTGTGTGATGCATTGCAGCTCCGACCGGCCCCGGCGCGTCGGGCCCTGCCCTGGGTACTGCAGGTGGAACGGCTGTTGTTGGGTCACTGGGAGTGGGTGGAGGATGAGACAGTGCGCTGCATCTACTGTGGCACGACGGATGTCTCGCGCAAGAGCCGCAAGCCACGTTGGAAGCGGTACGTGGATGAGAAGGGCGCAGAGCAAAAAGTAGCGGTCCATCGCTATTACTGCCACAACCTGGCGTGCAAGTACAAGACGTTCACCAACTTGCCGCCGCATCTGATCCCGTATTCGAAGTGGACACTGGACCATCACCTGGCAGCGCTGCAGACGTATGAGTGGTCGCACAGCGTGTACCGCTGCACCAGCCAGATGCTGGGGGTGAGCAAGATGACGGCCTACCGCTGGGTGAGTGGCTTCGGCTACCAGTTGCTGCCGGTGGCAGCCCTCTTTGGTGTCGTACGTTCCAGCGGCGTGGTGGGAATAGACGAGAAGTACGTGTTGGTGCCGAAGAACGACAAACCAGAGGGGGATATGAAGCGCTGGATGTACGTCTACTTGGCCGTGGACTGCTACACCTACGACCTGCTGCACATCGAGATCTATCCCTACAACACCAAACAGAGCGCCCGCGCCTTCCTCCTGGCGCTGCGAGCCAAAGGGTACCATCCCCGCGTCATCGTCACCGACATGCGGGTGGACTACAGGGGCGTCGTAGCCCAAGTCTACCCCGAAGCAGTCCACCACGAGTGCATCTTCCACGCCCTGCAGCAAGTACGCGAGCATGCCAAAGAGGCTTATGGGACAAACTACGCGGAGACCTACCCAGAGGTAGAGCAGCTATTGGAAGAGATCGACCATACCTTCGACGCCAGTACTAAACGGACGGCTCGGCGGCGCTACGAAAAGGTACTGGCCCAACGGGAGACCTTCGTCACGCAAACCCCAGACGCGGCCGCCCTCTTTGACTTCCTGGAGCGTCATTGGTCCTACTTGGTCGACGCCATCGAGAGCCGAACCATTCCCACCACCAACAACGCCACCGAGGAAGTGATTCGCATCTTCACCCAGCACTACGAGACCTTCTGTGGTTTCGAGAACATCGAGAGCGCTCGGCTCTACCTGGGCGTCTTCGAGAAGGTCTACCGCTTCGCCCCCTTCTCCGACGATGCCCAGGAGCGTATCCGAGGCAAGTGCCCGCTCGAACTGACAGGCTACGAGGTTCAGAAGTTGCCAATGGCTCACCTCTTTCGCGGGCTGGCCCTCCAGTGGCCCTCCTCAGCTTTCCAGGAGCTTGTCCCAAATGTGTGACGCTCGCAAAAGCCCGCCGATGATCACGCCGCCGATGGCGTATAATACGCCCTCGAGGGATAAGCCGCCGCGGAAGCCCAGGGTATTTAGGGGAATGCCGTGTGCCCTCATCAGCCAGAATAGGATGGCCACTGTGATAATTTCCCAGAAGACGATGATCAAGTAGTAGACGTGCAGCCTTCCCAGTCTTATCACCGAGGCGATCTTGCGGAGATTTAACCCAAGTAGAGGCAAGACGGCGTACACAGTCAGGGCGAGCATCCCTGTCCTGAGCCAAGCCAAAGGTAGCCATTCGAGTCTAAGCATGATCAGCCTCCTGACAGTGTTGAATCAGGGCAACAGTCCTTGTTCTAGCTTGTCGAGTACGCCTTGCAGCCATGTCAGTTCAGCCTCCAATCGAAGAAGCCAGTGGTCGAAGAGCACACAGGCTCCCTCAAGATATGGCGCTCCCTGATGCCCCTGTGCGAATCTTGCCTTTTCCCCCTTCAGCATCTGGAGCCCTTGCTTGAGCGCAGCCCTCCGCTCCTCCAGGAGCGCTCGTACCTCCTGAGCTGGCAAGGCAGCCATGAAGCGCAAGCCAATGTCTATGGGGTCGTTCTGATACGCGACAGTGCCCAGTGCCTCGCGCAGCAGGCGCAGGAATTCCTCGCGCCCGCTCTCGGTGATCTGGTATACGTCGCGTGAGGGGCGTTTGCCTACCTGCTCGGTGCCGATTTTCTCTACAAAGCCGTCCCTGGCCAGTTTGTTCAGCGCAGAGTAGATGGCGCCATAGGAGAGGCCGGCCCATTCGGCCATCGCCTCGTGCTCGATGCGGCGCTTGATCTCGTAGCCGTGCATCGGGCCCTCTTGTAGGAGACCGAGGATGATCAGCTTGGCTGACATTGTAGTTTGCCCCTTATATTTTGTACAAAATATTGTACTACAAAGTATAAGAGTCGTCAAGAGAGTCAGCGTTTCTCAAACCAAAAAAGCCCGCTGTATCGCTTGCAGCGGGCCAGGTGGGAGAATCCCTTGTGAGGCGATCAGCCTCACTCAAACCACTCGTACCGCTTCACTTTATCCCATGGATGATGCTGATGTTACCGAGCATAAACGGCAGTTTCAGCGCGCGGGGGATAAAATCGGATGCGCTGGTGTCCACGAACGCGACCTCGGCGATTCCCCATCCTCTGATCGTTTCCAGTAGGTCGTCCACCCCGCCATACAGCTCTTTGGACAGGAACAGGTCCTGGAAGGCAAAGCGTCCGCCCTTTTTGACTACCCGCAGGGCTTCTCTGACCACCTCTCGCTTGTCTTTGGCGTCGCGCACCTCGTGGAAGACGTTATTGCTTACGACCGCGTCGAAGAGGCTGTCTTCGAAGGGCAGGGCAGAGGCGCTGGCCTTTTGAAAGCCCGTCCGCTCGGCGACGTCTGTGACTTTCGCATTGCGCTCGCAGACCGCCTTTGAATAGTCCCACGCTTGGCCCCAGTAGTCGATGCCAGTCACGTGTCCATCAGGGTGGCGCTTGGCTAGGGCGATGGTCAACGGACCATTGCCGCATCCGATGTCGAGCGCCTGGCCTTTGCCATCCCAGTTCAGACGATCCAACACCATCTCCCAAAGCTTGGCCTGGATATTCCCACCGCGCGGGGAGAATGCGCGGCGGGCGTAGGCGAAGTAGGCAAGCGCGGCGAGGAAGGGCACCGCCCCGATGATGAAGGCCGGATGCAGGAAGGACAGCCCCAAGAACAGGGCACCCAGCACAGCTGAGCCGTAGATCAGTTTGGCGGATACCCAATTACCATAGTCTGTGGTTTGTTTGGTCATTTGTTTCTCCTAAAGACTTGGACTAGACCCCGGCGATCACGATGCAGTGGGTCTCGTTGATGCGTCCGAATTTCGTACCATCTTCAGCCGTGAGATAGGCGGCTTCCAGATCGGACGGCGTGTAGTGCGAAAGCATCTTGAATCCACGCTCGGCGAGAAATCCCTCAATCGCGCCATCTTCGATGCCGAATATCCATCCCTCTTCCGCGCGGGCGACGGTTCCACGGACATCTTTTTCGCCGTAGAGTGTGTTCTCGTATCGGAGCACCGAGGCGCGGACATAGTCGAAGGCGATGATGCTCCCCTTCGCCGCGTTGCTGTGGATAAAGGCCAGCGTGCTGTCCACGGCCTCCGCTTCCAGGTACATCGTCACGCCCTCCCACAGGAAGAGCGTCTGTTGCCCTTCTCGGTACCCCGCCTCCGTCAGCACGTCGGCGAGACGCTGCTTGTTGAAATCAATGGGCACAAAGACGAGCGACTCGGGCAGCGCGGTCTTTTTGCGCTCGTATACCTCGCGTTTGTACCGCTGTGTGGCGTCGATGTCCAGTTCGAATATCACCGTGCCCCTGTTCCTATCCTCAAAGCGCAGCGCCCGCGTGTCCATGCCGGCGCCGAGCAGCACGATCTGGGAAAAGCCGCGCTCCAGTGCGTCCACAAAGACCTCGTCGAATACCCTGGTCCTCGCTAGGACGTATTCGTGTATGCCAGTCGGAAACAGCTTGCGCATGCACAGTTTTCGCAGGAAGGGGACGCTGAACAGGATGCGGGGCATGGGTGGGAGAAAGATCTCGGCCAGATAGTCAGGCCCACGGAAGCGTTCGTCCTGCTCCCTGGTGGCACACGCCCGCGAAAAACAGGTGTAGCCGGCTGTGCTCGAGCCCTCGCGTTCAATCTTTCGTTCTGTCATTTCTGTTTCACCTCTATTTCTGTGCTATGGCCGCGATCCAGTTCTTCTCGGGGAGCGTGGCGATCTCCACTTGAGCGTACCCGGCCTCGACCAGGCACTGGCGGGTCTCTTCCGGCGTTTGCAGCTGGAAATCGGCCCAGCGCGACCACTTGGCGTTTCGTTCCTCGAACTTCACGTCCGCGTATGCCTCGTTGGCGATCAAGAGCGTGCCGCCCGGTTTCAGCACGCGCTGCACCTCTCGCAGGTCCCCCACCGGGTTGGGCCAAAACATGCTCGTCTCGAAGGCCGTCGCCAGGTCGAACGCGGCGTCGGAGAACGGCAGATCGGAGACGCTTCCATACTTGAGTTCGACGCGGCCCTGCTCGATGAGCGCTCGATTGACCCGGCGGGCTGTAAGGAGCACATCCTCGGAATAGTCCACACCATAGACCTTGCCGCGAGATGCGGCCTGGGCCAGTATCTTGACCGTACCACCTCCACCGCACCCCACGTCGAGGATCACGGCGTCGGGTGCGATGGCGATGTGCTCAAGCCCCCAGCGCCAGACTTTTTCGTGTTCCCTGTTCATCCCCAGCCCGGCAATCTTTCCCAACCAGCCCGTCGGTTTGCGAAACTGTTTGAACATCGCTTGCATGATTCCCATGGTGAAGACTCCTCCTACACTTGTATGAACTATGGCGGCCAGCCGTTTCGCAGTGGATACACGAACGTCTCGCGCCCTTGCTTGTACCGAAAGTCGCACACCTCGGCCCCTTCGGCGACCGTCTTGTAGCGCACCAGCCCTCTGCCGAAAGCCCGGCTCACGACATAGTCGCTGAGGCACATGTACGGCGCCATCTCGTCTGCGCCCTGGGCGTGGTAGAACTTGCAGATGCCGCATTCCGTAACATCCAGCCCATAGTCGAACGTCTCGCCGTCGCCCTCGACGAACGTGCACACCCAATCTTCTGGGTAGCGCCGCTCCTGCGATACCGCAGCCGCCGACTTCAATTGCTCGACGTATCCCTGATTGTACTTGAGGCTGCCTACCAGGCCAATCAGCCACTGGGGGCGGTCGGCCATCACCTCGTAGGTCTCGTAGATGACGCGCCCCACTTGCTCGACCGATTGATCCTGGGAAGCGAGCACGCGGTACACGGCCAGGTAGTAGACGCCATAGGTCAGCCACTCAGTGAACACGTTCTCCTCGCCGCCGATGTGCGGCGCGTCCAGGGCCAGCGCTTCGTACTCCTGCCGGATACCGTGGATGAGACTCTCGGCCCGGCTCTGCCCAAAGCGCGCGCACAGCACCTTTTCCGTGCTGGCGTAGAAATCCGCAAGCGGGTCGGGGTTCCTGAGCAGCGCATATCCCACGCCACCGCCAAGGATGGCGACGCCGGCGGTCACGGCGGACAGCTTGAGAAAGCTCCTGCGGTTGATTTTCGTTTTCATCGCTCTCCTTGCATGCTTTGGTTGACGGCGACCAGCACCAGCCCCAGGTCGCGAATTTTGGCCAGGACCCCGTGCAGCGCCGCCTGATCCAGTGGGCCGGATAGGACGGTCTCACCATCCGCCTCCTGGCGGACGGTTAGCCCTGTAAACCAGTCCGACCAATCGGCGGACAGGTGGGCCTTGACCCGGATCTCGTAGTGCTGCTGTTTCATCTTGGTATCTCCCTCGATGGGCGTGCAGGATCTCGCCTCTTTCAGCATCAGTATAGCAGACGGAGGCAGGATTGTCGCCACGCAAAAGGGTCAATTTTGGAGGGGAGCGTTAATGACTCGAAAGTGTTATTCTTGACGGAAGGTTAGGGCAAAGTGGGGAATGTTCACGAAATCTGTCGTACTTTTCCATAATTTCTTCACAAGTTTGTGGCAGAGTTAAGCCAGGCCGGATGATTCGAGCCAAATCTATACGATGGAGGAACAAGATGTTCGCACGCGTTTTGGAATGCGGTCAAGATGGGGCCCTTGTCGGTCCAGAGACCGCAGCCAGGTATGCCGAGATGGCCGAAGGGCTCATGGTGCAATATCGAGGGTTCTTGAAGCATCTCAGGGCCCTCGATGTGGGCAGTAGATATCTCGAGGTCGGCCCAGGCCCGGGGGTGCTGACGGTTGCAGTCGCTCGAGAGAAACCAGACGCACAGATTACGGGTGTCGAGATGTCCCCGGATATGGTCTCGGTCGCCAGAGAGTATGTCGAACGCGCTGGGCTGGCGGACAGGATACGGTTTCTGGTTGGCGATGCGGGCGATAGGAATGTCTTTGGATCTCTGGGGCAGTTCGACCTGATTTACAGCACGTTCAGCTTACATCATTGGAAGTACCCGCGGAGGGTGATACAGAATTTGCTGTCCGTGCTGGTGGATGGGGGGACGCTCTACATCCATGACCTGAGGAGGGCGTGGTGGCTTTACTGGGTGCCAGTCCGCAACGGCTTCTGGAACTCGATTCGGGCGGCGTACGTAGCACCGGAATTGCACGAGATGCTTCGTGGCTTGGATATCGGGCGGTACGAAATCAGAAACGTGTTTCCGTTTATGCACTCGGTTCTGATCGAGAGGTGAGTGGGAGCAAGCCTAGTTCGCGCGCGCGGACTACTGCCTGCGTGCGACTTTTCACATCCAGCTTACTATAGATGCTGCTGGCGTGCCGCTTGACCGTGTTCAGCGCGATAACGAGATTTTCGGCAATATCCTTGTTGGAGAGGCCCTGGCTGATGAGATGCAGGATCTCGCGCTCGCGGGGGGTGAGGGGGTCGGGGAGTGTGGGAGTGTGAGCGTGTGGGAGTATGGGTGTTTCTCCCACACGCCCATACTCGCATACCCTGAATCCATCAAGCAGCTCGTTCACGTATTCTGCATAGATGCCTTGCGCCGCGGCCTGGCGCAGCAGGGCTGCCATCGGCGTGCCTTCGTTGAGATACACGCGCACAAAACCTTCCGGCTCGGCCAGTGCCAGCGACCGCTCCAGTTCGGCTAGCGCGGTGGATGTGTCTCCTAGGGCGTGCAGGGCCAGCGCCTTGAGCGCGCAGACCTCGATGACGTGCAGGAAGGCACTGGCGGCCTCGGCAGGCCCCAAGAGCGGCTCCAGCGCGGTTAGCGCCTCTTCTGCCTCGCCCTGGGCCAGGTAGGCCCGTGCCAGGGTCGTCTGCAGGGTCTCGACGAAGGCGGCGGGCAGTTGTCTGCCGGATACAAAGGCTGCCAGCATCCCCTCTGCCCAGCGTGCGGCCTTTTCGGGCTCTCCTGCTGCCAAGTTCAGGCGCGCCTGCTGCGCGGCCAGCCGGAAGTTGACCAAGGAGTAGTCACCTTCCATAGAACCGAACTCACGGGCCTTTTCCAGCGCCTCCCAGGCACCCTCAATGTCTCCCCTGATCTGTAGAAGATGAGACTGGGCGGTGTAGGCCTCGTTCAGCGTCTGGACGATGCCCCACTCGCGACACAGCGCCAGCGCCTCGTCCAGCAGGTCGGTGGCCTTTTCCAGGTCATTCCACTCGATGTGGATGCCGGCCAGCTCGACGTAGCCTGCCGCGGCCAAGGGGGCCTGTGCAGCGCCCTGCGCCGCCAGGTCGATCACCTGCTGGCAGGATTGAGCGGACGCCCGCAGGCGGCCCTGATGGTACTGCGCCAGAGCCAGCCCTTCGGTGGCCTGCGCTGCTAGGAAAACGTGGCCATCCTCCAGCGCTAGGTCGCGGGCCTGGCTGCACAACCGGACGGCCTCTTCGATCTTGTTGTCCACGCCGTACATAAAGCCCTGCGCGATCATGTCGATGATATCCAGCAGGCGGATCAACGTGCGGCACAGCGCGTCGTTTTCGGGCGACGGCGGCAGGGTCTCCAATGCCTGACGACAATCCCCCAGGGCTTGCTGTGCGGCCTCGAGATGGCCATTCATATACAGCGCCCAGGCGCGATAGATCTGCAGGCGGGGATGGGCGCGCAGCACGTCCTGCGGCAATGTATCCACCCAGCGCAGGAGCGCCGTCAGCCGGGCGTCGAGCAGGCTAGCCCCGGCGGCACGCTCGGCGATCTGCGCGATGCGCTCGAAATCCCCCGCCACCCGCGCGTGCTTGACCGCCTGTTCGAGGAGACCGTTTTCCGCGTGCCACCGGCTGGCACGGCGGTGCAGCTCGGAGCGCTGTTCCGGCGGCACAGCCTGTCCCAATCGCTTGAGCAGCAGGTCGCCGAATAGGTGATGATAGCGATACCAGCGCCCCTCGTCATCCAGGGAGACGACAAAGAGGTTGTCCCGATGCAGGCGTTTCAGCGTGTCAGCACCGTCACTATCCCCCGTAAGAGCATCACACAGCGATGCGCACAGCTGGTCGAGGATGGATGTCTGCAACAGAAAGCGCTGCACCGGCTCCAGTTGTTGGCTCAAGACCTCTTCGATCAGGTATTCCAGGATGTACTGGTGGCCGCCGGTAAAGGCCTCGACGAAGGCGTGCGTGTCCTCGCGCCCCTGCATCGATAGCGCCGCCAGGTGCAAGCCCGAGATCCAGCCCTCGGTGCGGGCCTCGAGCGCGGCGACGTCCTCTGGTTGCAATCCCAATCCCATCACGCCATTCAGGAACGCGGTGATCTCCTCGGCGGTAAAGCGCAGGTCGTCGGCGCGCAGCTCGGTAAGCTGCCCTCGGGCGCGCAGCCGGGCGATGGGCAGCGGCGGATCGGCGCGGGTGGCGATGACCAGGTGTAGTTGCTGCGGCAGGTGATCGAGCAGAAACACGACGCCGTCGTGGATGGCCTCTGCGGTGACGAGGTGATAATCGTCCAGGACGAGGACGACGGGTTCGGAGAGTGCGGCCATCTCGTTGAGCAAGGGCGTGAGGATCGTCCGGGCAGGAGGCAGATGTGGCCCTTGGAGCATCGGCAGCATCGATTGTCCTGCCTGTGGGTGGACCGTCTGGAGCGCGGCGACGACGTACGTCCAGAAACGGGCGGGGTCGTTATCGTCCTCGTCGAGGGAGAGCCAGGCGACTTGCAGGGGCGCATCGCGATGCGCCCCTAACGTATGTATCCATTCGCTGAGCAGCGTCGTCTTGCCGGAGCCGGCCGAGGCGGAGATGAGGGTCAGTTTACGCCCCAGGCGCACGCCCTCGTCCAGTCGCTCAATCAGCCGCTGGCGCTTCACCAGATCAGGGCGCGGCGGCGGGATGTAGAGCTTTGTAGCCAAAATGGGTGCGTCCATCGCATCCCAATCTTACCACGTTTTCCTTTACTTATCAAAAATGCGGCCGTGCGTTCCTTCCAACTGCCTGACGGATACCAACACAGCCCCCAGATCGTGGAGCCAGTTCAGCAGGCCGAGCAACGCGGATTGGTCCGGAAAATGGCCGGTGAGAACTGTCTCGCCGTCGGGTTGGTGGTTGACTGTTATGTCCTCAAATCCGCGAAAGCGCTGCGGCGAGAGATGGCCTTGGACACGAATTTCGTAAGTCGTCATTCGTAGGTCACAACTGACGCCGGTTTCCTGTACACGCGCTTCCGATAAGTGTGCTTGCGGTAGCCGAGCATGGTGGCACCGTAGATGGTATGGGCCTGGGGGACGTCCAGGTGTTTCGCCAACACCTTGGGGGCGGATTGGGCGTATCCGTTGATGCACGTTCCCAATCCCAGCGTCTCGGCGTACAACATCAGATAGTGCTGCGCGCCCAGGGCGTGATCCCTGCCGGACGGGTCCATGGTGATGCCGGTGAAGAATATCAAGCAGGGGGCGTTGTGAAAGATGTAATCGTCCCCATCATCCACGTGGCGCAATGCGACCTCGAAATCGGCCTGCAGGTGGCGCATGTGCTCCTGCGACTCTGGGGAGAGAAACAGGGCCGCGGATTTACTGGCGGCAAATTTCACCAGCCTTAGCATTGACCGGGTGTGCTTGGTCAGGGTCTCGCGCAGTTCAGCGATTTTGGCCGCGTCGGTGACGACGATGAAGGCGCGCTCCTGGCAGTTGATCGACGTGGGCGCGATGCAGGCGACGTCGATCAAGTCCTCGATCACAGATTTTTCGACCGGTTGATCCTTGAATTCGCGGCAGCTTCTCTTTGTCAGCAGGAATGCCTCCATATCAGACGGTGATATGGCAGATGCGCGCACCGCTGCGAATTCGTCGCGGGGCACACCTTGAATGGAGAGCGCGTTTTGCGGGCAGATCGCGATGCAGTGCCCGCAGGCGTGGCAGTAGGCATCACGATTGATCGTGGGGCAGGTATTTCCGTTACGGACGATGACGTCCAGGCCGCACACCTCGGCGCACAGGCCGCAGGCGGTGCACTTTTCGTATCTTCTCAATAATCCGGGGTAACCACTCGAACAGTCATTCGATTTCCCAGGCAAGTGTCCATTCAAGGCGTCGATAGGACAAGAGTGAGCAGGTTGATCTTTATGCAAGTAA
>Ga0075120_10003446_pt1 | contig 10835 bp, 9 predicted proteins | sample AntAceMetag02UKL_FD_69792 | JGI IMG/M metagenome (GOLD analysis project Ga0075120, IMG submission 69792) | Saline lake microbial communities from Ace Lake, Antarctica - Antarctic Ace Lake Metagenome 02UKL | ecosystem: Environmental > Aquatic > Non-marine Saline and Alkaline > Saline | place...
AACCTACACCAACCACCATCAGGAGTAGAATGATTCTTAGAAAGAGATTTTTTTTACCCACTAGTTAACCCCTCACTTTTAACTGAAACATACAGACAACCAACTTCCTCTTGAAAATATATGTCTATCATGCTACTATTAGATTAATCCACTTATGTGGAGGTGGATGGCAAATGCCATCGGGGCCCTCGGGCCCTTTTTTTATTAAATGAACTTTTTCCCAAAGATCTTGCCTTCGTGTCGATAGTATTTTTCTTGTAAGACTTGGATGATTCTTAAACCGAATGGGGGGAGAGGTCTTCCTAAAAGCCCAACTTCATCAACATACATCCTGTATTTTGTCACTTATCCTGTCCTAGAAGAACCCAATACCCATGAACATACTCACACCTGGCACGCCGATGATGATCAGCGAAGCCAACACGATGATCATAGTATTGACCAATACCGCCTTTACCTTTGCCCTGCCGCCGATCTCGAGAATCCGGTTAGAAAGCCTCTGGCGCAGCATCCTGGCCATGGTTTGCATGGCGTGGACCTGCACCTCACCACCAATCTGGCTTTGTTTGATCAGGCCAAGGAACTCCCGCAGCTGCACCGGCGCCGGCACCGACTGAAGTACATCGTGCACGATACTATCAATCTCTTTGTTGGTCTGCAGGCCGGAAGAGACGGTGTCGCAGATCTTCCCGAACAACCCGAAATCCCTCATCTGCGACAGGCTGTCTGAAAGACTGGTGCCAGTATTGAGCAAGTTCACTAATTGTTCCAAGCCAAACCCCATTTCGTCTTGAATGCGTTCGCGCCTTTTTTTGATCGTCTTCTGAACAGCCCGGGATGGCATGGAGAAACCGTAGAACAGGCCTCCTGTAACCAGGGAGGCGGTCAGCAAGAACCCCAGGTCTAAAAAGTAGCCGACAACCCCTCCCAGGATTGCCGTGATCAGAGATGTGTAGATCCTGCGGGCGTAATATTCCTGGGGAGACTGATAAATATACCCGGATTTTCTCAGCAGCTCGTCCAGGTCACCTTTTTCTTTGCCGATTGAACGTCCCAGATCAGAAACCATGGCTGAGAGCACCTGAGCCTCAGCGACCGATCCAATTCGTTTGCTTCCATCAGCGTTTTCGACGAGTCTGTTGCTCATCACGCGCGGGATAGCAAAAGAAGCAATGATAATAAAGATACCCAGTCCAAAAAGACTGGACAGAATTGCCAGGATAGTTGTATTTAACAGCATATCAATCATTTCCTCCCAGAACCATGACCTGGTTGACCTCGTTGAGCATTCGTTCACCGATCAATACACCAACAGCAGAAAGCAGGAAAGATCCCATCATAGTGATCTCGCCTGCGAGGCTTGAATAGAAATTGGCATAATCTACAGAAGTGAAGCGCATCAAGGCAGCCAAAATAAAGGGGGCTACGGCCAGTACCTGCATCTGGATCCGGATACCGGACAGGTCAGCAGTAACTTTTTTTCTAGTGGCAGCATTCTCCCGGATGGTCTCGGTCAAAGGTTCCAGGATCTGTCCCAGCGACCTGTTCGCGCCGTGCCTCTCCCACCCCACAAGAGTGTTGACCAGGATGTTGAGCATGGGTGATTGCCTGCGTTCCTGGATGGGGAAGAAGGCTTTCTCGAGATCTTCACCCTGAACCAGGCTTCTCGATACCTGTTCCAGATCTCCTGCCACCATAGGGGGAGCGTATTTAGCAGCATTGGATATCGCACCGTGCGCTGTGCCTCCTCCCATTTGAGAGCCAACTGCCATTGATGCGGCAGCGTCAGCCAGGGCCTCTTCGTATTCAATGGACACCTGGTCCCTCCTGGCAAACAGCCATCGCAGATAAAGAATAAAAACCACCAGGCTGGCAAATATCGAAGTTAGGATTCCCCCCAGAACTAGGTAAGTGAGGGCAAAACCGCCAGCAGCTCCTAAAAGCCCCACCCTCATAAATCCAGTTTTTGTGACCTGTAGGTCCGCCTGCTTTAGTGCCAGGTCAAGCCCTCCTGCCTGCCAGGTACCTGCAAAAGATCTCATGTCCATGTCTGGATGAGGTGTGACCGCCCCGGACTCTTTATCGGCTTCTGCCAGATTTCTCAGCCGCTGGATCCCTGAGCGTTGGGAGCCAACACGTGCAAAAGCCACGAATATGATAAATATCCCTATCGCTGCGCCTGATGCCAGCAATAAATAAGTTAGATGTTGTGGTGTCATCAGTAAATCTCCTTATGCAGCCTTGTAGATCCATTCTGGTATGCCGGCATTTGAAAAGCGCTGGGTATGAAGGGAATCTATTAGCGGCCCATTCAATTTCGGGGAACTACCTCCCGAATACTCAAAGATCAGATTAATCATGGGTTCCGGATCTCGACTGCCAGTGTTGAGGCCTCCATCCATCTCCCCGACTGCCCTTATCCTGCGGTTATTCCCTTCTTTTTCAAGCACAACCACGATGTCAATTGCAGTTGAGATGATCTGGGCTATTTGACTCATGCGAAGGTGCCGTCCGCGTTCGCTCTGGCTGATCATCATTGCCAGCCGGCTTTGCATTTCCTGGAGGCCGTAGGCGTGGAAGGTGGTCAGGCCGTTTTTATGCCCGGTATACAGCGCATTCAGAAGATCGAACACCTCCCCTCCCCTTGCTTCAGAAAGGGTCAGTGCATCAGGGCGTTGGCGAAGGGCCAGTTTGACGAGGTCAGCCTGTGAGATCTCCGGCACATCTTCCAGTGAAGGTGGACGGGTTTGCAGTGTGAGTACATTATTAGGCACATCTGAATTTGGGAAGAGCCTGATCTCCGGCGTGTCTTCAATGATCAAAACCCGGTAATCAATAGGCAGGCAGCGGCCCAGCGCGGTGATCAGTGCAGTCTTGCCCACACCAGTTGGCCCAATCACAGCGATGGACAGGCCGGCCAGTACTGCTCCATGTAGGTAATTGGTCAGTTCTTTTGAAAGGATATTGGTCAGCTCCAAGTCAGGGTAATCTGGGAGGGGGGAATTTTTGATCTCATCTGTTATGGCATGGGTGTTTGGTGTGTCCTTATTTACTCGCCAGGGTTTATAAAGATCGATCAGTTCGATACCGGCATGGCGAGGGATGCGGATCACGGCAGTAGGATCGGGGTTAGCGATCGGCTGCGTCACCACGCTGTAGCGGTTGTAGTCAATGGCTGCGTCCACGATCGGTTTGATACGGTTGACTGTTCTTTCTGCCTTGGCCAGGGCGGTATTGAGGATATTGAGAAGAACCGATTTGTTGGGGAAAGTTATATCAGTCCGTTCCCACTCGTCCCTGTAGATCATGACTTCGTTTGGCCCATTGATTGCGATATCTTCGATCGTTTCGTCTTCCAAAAGATGATCGATCGGGCCCAAACCAAAGGTGTATGAGATCGCCTGGGAAACAAAATCATCCCTGTTGTAGATAAGGGGCGGCAGACTGTCTTTGATCGCCCTTCCCTGGTAGTTTTCGTGCACCTCTGTAGCGATCTTGCGAGCCTGAGTCCGGACCTCTCCCCCACCCTGTTGAAGTTCAGCTGAAGAAAACCTTTCCCCCAACTTGGACCTTACCTCACCCAGGGCGATATCAAACCCGCTAACGCCCGCGGCGTCTTTTGGAAGGTCTCCATCAAAAGACATGTTTTCCCATTTGATTTCAGAATCACCGGTATTGTTATTTTCAGGCACCGCTATGTCCACCTTTGTTTAGAATATTTTTTATCTATCGGTGTCTTTTACCAAACAGTCTATTTTTCTGCTGTTCGGATTTGCGCTGGTTCCAGGCATAGCCGATCGGGGGGTAGAAACGGGCTGCGACATCAATGATCCCGTCAAGGGTCTTCTGGGTATGGGTCGGCAGCTTGGCCTTAGATGCGTTTTTGGCCACATATGAGATCCCTTCGTTTTCAGCCCGGGTCACATTACCTGTTGCATCAAATGGGATCAAGCCGGCAATAGAAAGATTCGCAGAAACACTTGCTTCCTTCAGGCTCAAGCCCACGTCCGGCAACCATTTGTTGATCACCAGCTTGATATCGTTTCTGGGGACTCCAATTTTTTCCAGCAGGTTTGCACCCGTCCTGGCATCGTTGATGCTGGTCAATCCTGGTTCGGCCACGATAAGAACTGTATCCAGTTTGATCAGCACGCCGCGGTGTACACCCACGTTGGTGCTTGAACCGAGATCGACGATCACAAACTCGTAATGGCGCCTGAGATGGTCCATCATGGACTGGGCGAACTGGAAACCAGAGTCTGTTAACAGGGCGTCATGCTGGGCTTCGACCATGCTGTCCACGCCAGCCAGGAGGTCCAGGTTCCCTTGCCCTCCCACCTTCAGAAACATTTCTTCTGTGAGCGCTTTTTTGATTGCTTCCGGCCTGCCATGCCCGCCTTCTAGTTTATAGATATTGGCAGCGTCAACAATACTGCGATTCCTACCTGCTGTGTCAAATCCAAGCCGGAGCTTGACGTGGCCCCCGTTCATGTTGGCATCCACCAGGACGCAGTTTCTTCCTCCGATCCCGGACAGGGCTACGCCCAATTCCGTGGCCAGGAAGGTTTTGCCCACGCCGCCTTTCGGGGACCAGACCCCGATCTTATGGCGCTCCCATGGTGCTCCTCCTGCTTGTTGGGCAGCTTTGCGGATCAAGTCTGGGGCGACGTTCCAGGCACCCTTTCCCCAGCTGGCCTGGGTGCTCTTGATAATCGCAGGCATTTCCCTTTTCATTGTATGAACAATGCCCGGCGTGAAGGGGATGTTGTAGACTTTTTCAAGCCCTGCCTTTTCGATCACGCTTTCTTTGTTTGAACCGGCTTCAACCAAACCGATCAAGCTGAATGGGTAGTCAGTCTTTTCGCGGATCCGAAAGAGCTTCTCAATTGTGACGCCTTCCGTATGAAAATCCACCATAAGGAAAGAAGCGCCGGTTGAAGGGAGGATATTGGCCAGCTGTTCTTCATCAAATGAGCTGATAGTTAAGGTTGCGACAAGGGGTGTGTCTTTCCCGCGCCTAAAGGGTTCTGCGATCTGTTCGATCGTGTTTGCCCGGGCGACGATAATACCCTCGAATACCTCCTGGATCTCTGGTGTCAGATTATCTGTCATGGAAGATCACTCCGATAGTTGATACCGGTCAGATTTGAAGAGGTCCACGAGGTCCTCAAAATGAGCGCCCAGCGTTGGAACCTGGTCTGTTTCCCCATCCAGCATGGGAGAGAGCAGAGAAAGGCCTAGTTGGCCGGCCGCATCAGCCATCATCACAAATTCAACGGCTTCGCGGGGGATGACTACATCGATGGCTGTGATCTCTCCCAGTTCTACCCCATCGCCAGATGATGAACGATCATCGCGCTGGACGGAAGAAATCTCCGCGTATTGGACGATCACTTTTGCGAGAGGATAATCTGGTGCGATCGTCGGCGTTGGAGTTACGGTTGGCGTAGGAGTAAACTCGGGCGTAGGCGTTGATGTGAATTCAGGATTGGGTTCTTCCACCACTTCCACCACTTCAGGCGCGCTCTGGGGAGAAGATAATTCATAACGTTCATCACGTTGGACAACAGCAACGACCAGGTCTACCCGGTCACCTGGTTTGATTGCATTGGGAACGCCAGCATTCTTGAGTGATACAACGACCAAATTGGGGTCAGTGAGTCCAAGCTCAGGGATATCAGAAACCCGCGGATTCCCACCAGAAGCAATTGCAGAGAGCGGAACAGCTTCGTACTGGTAGATATTACGAACGACAACACCGCCTGCAGCCTGGATGTTTTGCCAGGTAACCTCGGTCAGGTATGAACTGAGCAGAAGGCTGTCGCCAGAGAGGGCGATCTTGGCCAGGCTCTCATCTGGGATCTGTTCGACCCTTGTGCCGGCCTGGATATCTTCTTTGGCGGCGAGCACAATTACAGGTGCTTTGGGACCAACGGCAAAGGCCATGTAGAAGATCGCTGCTCCAAAAATAAGAGCGACGACTACACCGATAATGAGAAGGCGTCTATTGATCATGAGTTCTTTTCTCCTTGTTCATTGGATTGAAAGTTGGTGGTGTTATTTCCCTGCTGCCGTGCCAACTTAATAATATTTTGGCCCAGTGCATGGAGAGAGATTCGGATGGTATGCTGCTGATTGAGAGTAAGTTTATTCCCTTTGAGTTCATGTTGGATTGTATGATATCCCTGGATCAGTTCTTTTAACCCCTGAGCAGCCAAAAGATTACGGGAAAGATCAAAAGCCTGGGATGAGGCCAGGGCGTGATCAAGATCCCCCAGCTCCTGGAGCAGCTTGGCCAGTTCAACCAGCCAGGTCTCGGGACTGGCCTCAAGCATACTTTCTAGGTGCTCTTCGATTGTGAATTGTTTCATCGTATTTCCCAGGTCATTTGAAAGAGGTACCTTTTTTTCTATGCGACCAAACAAGAACAGTTAATATGGTTTACCACACCTGAAAGGAACTGGACATAGCCAATATCCTGAATAATGTTTAAGTAGATTTCAGGAATTATTTTTGGTGCTTGCATCCTGCTCCGATCAAAATGTTAGGCTTTTATAATACCCCTATAACAGAACATATGTTCTATCGCCTAAATAAGCCCTGGCGTCTGCTTTAGATACCAGGAAAGATCTTTTTTACAAATGGCGCCACGCTCTTGTCTTTTGATTTAATTTTGTCCAGATTCGCAGCAGCTTTTTTCATCAACCGGACTTCATTATTTATCAAGCTCTTGGCGCTGGGGATGTTCATGGCAGCGGAAGCAAGTTCAACAGCCTTGTTCTGATTGCCGCCTTTGGCAAGGTATAACGCTGCTGCCCAAAGAGTGTCAGCGTCATCCACCGAATGGACAATTGCGTTGTCGAATAAGGCCTCAGCCTTGTCCTGATCAATCTTGGCAAAGACGTCCTGGACGGCAGCGATGAAAGACTCCTTGTAGGCTTTGGTGTTTACGATGCTCTCAGTCTCGGTCGTTTTTTTGTAGGGGCCTCGCTTACCTCCAGTCCCAACCCCCTGCCCTTCACGGATGGTTGGTGAACCCATGGAGGACAGAGCATCAACTAAGTCAGTGCCGGCATCAAGCTGGTACCGCAGGCTTCTTGCACTGGTTTGTGTTAGGCCTTTTATCTTCCCAAGAAGAGCTTTGTCCTTTATGTCAGTAAAAACATCCCAGTGGTTCTTGAGTTCCACAACAACGTCAGTGGAAATAACACCTTCTATCCATGTGTCACGAAGTAAGTCTGGCGCGGAGAGAGCGCTGAACAGAATGCTTACAAAAGCAGGTGAAATGCCCGCGGCACTGGCTACCTTGCGGACACTTAGATCTCTCCTTTCCTGGAGAGACTTCAGTGCCAGGGCTCTTTCGTATGAAGAGAGTTCCCTCCTGCCCATATTCTCCGCCAAGGTGATCAGCTCATGGTCATCGTCTGACCTGGCAATCATACCCTGGGCCCCATTCAGGCCTGCTGCCTTTCCTGCAGCAACACGTCTATGGCCCGCAACAATGGCGAACTTCCTTTCTCCTGCCTTGGTCCCAAACCCTAGGCCACCACCGTTGTCTTCTTCTATAGATCTCACTACGATTGGCTGAACGATCCCATTTGCCTTGATGGACTCCGTCAGCTCTTTGTCTTTTGGGAACTTGTTTGGATCAAACACGTTGGCACGGCTCTGGACCGGGCTGTCTTCCAGTATCTCGGAAAACAGGATGAAGGAAAGAGCGCGTCTGCTCAAGTCGCTGACTGAATATAAAGGATCAAGCAGGCCTCCGCCTTTAAGGTTGTCAGCCTCGCGGATTTGTGTGAGGCCCGTATCTGAAAATGTGGGTTTTGAAGGTTTTGAAGAAGCCATAAAAAACTCCTGGTTGTTTATTTTGTCATAGTGTTCACTGGGTGAACACTTGCTCCTGTTGTCTAAATTTAGACCTGATGCACGATATCAGCCAACTTCTTAGTAAACGTATAAAAATCCTTACGAAAGGGCAATTCAAGTTGGGCGTTCCGCGCGAGCAAACTAGAGTCGTTCAGGAACAAGAAAATATCTTCGGACGCGCAGCGCATACCAGAATCGTTTCTATATTCCTCAAGGACAAGGGAGTACTGCTTTATATACTCTTCTGTCCATTTGGTTGGTCTAGGCTGGTTGAATATAAACCCGCCCAATATTGGTTTGTTATTTTCACTCTCTCTTTGTGCTCTAAGGATTGTTCTCAGGGTTTCAAACACCGGTTTGACATCTAACTGGCTCATGAGCAAGGGTAGAAAAACTACATCGGCGGCACTAACACCAGACAGTACGCTATCACTATTGGATCCGGGATCGATTAATATCAGTACATCGTCAGGTAAGGAGATATTGCGAATAACAGATCCCAGCAGGGAGTGATGAGTGCTGGCTAGAACTGTATCCAAGTTGGGCTTCGAAGGCAGCAGAAAAAGCCTTCCCCCATTATCAACCCAATTTTTATTCTTACTCAGGCCTGTATCGATAACGGCTTGATTGAAGACATCCTGGAAGTTACCCTGGTTACTAGCTACCTGAATGACTTCAGAGATGCTCAGGTCTTCTTTGCCAAGATCAACGTGGGTGAGCAAATAAGTAGCCCCGCCTCTTGCGTCCAGATCAATAATAATGACTTTCCTACCTTCAACTTCGGCATAATACCTGGCAAGCAATGTGACACAGGTGGATTTCCCAACACCGCCTTTTCTTGATGCAAATGTAATTACCTTAGATCTATTGGCCATAAAAGATACCCCTTATCAGTGGAAGTGAAAATCGAGAACCCCTAGACACTTTGTTGTTATAACATAGAAAAATTGAAAAGTAAACAAGAACGTAAAGAAACAGCAAAATGAAATTTCGTAAATTGGCGATATTAATTGATAGGAATTGCGTAATTCTCAAGAAGATTTCTAATATTCAGATAGACATTGGTAGATAGGTGCAGGGATGGACTGTTCAGCCACTGAACAACAAGAGAACAAGTATGAAATCATTAAAAAACCGCCAGTCCAAATGGAAGTGTTCAGTCACTGAACACTTTGTGTTTATGAGAAGATGAAGAGTATCGCGCAAGAGGGGACGTGTTGGCTTAGATGAAATCTAACAAAACTAATACAGTCAACCTGTTGACTATCAATAGCCAATAGAATAATATGAATATGGACTGGGAGTACCTGGTCGGCGCCTGACTTCGGTGAATACCGGGGCTTTTTGCTTTTAGGGGAACATTTTTAATCCATATCCTTGGATACTGCCTCTAATATCCCTAGTAAAATATTCTTTGATATGATCATAAGCTTTTTTTGGCTGCTCAAGGATCAAAATGCTCAAGCCTGTAGGACGAGCAATCAAATCAGAAACTTGCAGCTCGGTTGAGTTGCTGCGTTTGTCAGTAAAAACGATCTCAAAGGGCAGTGTCTTTCCCCTTGTGTTTCTGCCACATTTTCTCCGAAAAGCCAGTTCTAGGTGCTGGTCCTCTTATTTTCCCGGCTTTCAAACACAATGTGAGTTGTTCTTTTCACGCAGCCAGCGCTATTCAAGTGCAAGAAGAGCTATGTTGTAGAGGTTGACAGGCAAGGGATCCGCGAACGTTCTGGCGTATAATGCGACGGATAGCTCGAGGCCCGAAAGTGCGTCGGCACACTACGGAGGCAAATATGGACATATCCCTTTATGTAGAGCCAGCGAAGAAGGTCATTTTACTTGTTTTTCCCTTTCTTGGTCCTGACGGATGGGAATGGGGGATTGGTATCATAATCACGATTGTGTTGGCTCTTGGGGCGGCAGTTAGATATCTAAACAACCTGAGGATGCAGAGCTGATAATGGGTTTCCCTTGTGCTGGAAGAGCAGCCTGGCAGTGTCATGAAGCAGTGTTCACCCGGCGAACATTTTTCTGGGGGAAGAAGAGTAGGGGGATATCTATATAAAGATCTCACACAAATCAATGCAATAGAACAAGATAATAAGCGGGTGCTCTGAACTCCCTAAAGGCCCTTTTTCAGACGAGGGTTTTTGCTGCGGCCAGGGCGCTCGGGAAGAACAAGCGTCAGGACGGCTGTCCTCTTGCTTTGCCATCTGTTCCGCCTCGCATCCCCTGACAGGAGGAAGACATAAAGAAAAGGATCCTTAGAGAATACGTGAGAATATGACCTCGTGCGAGTTGACAGGGGAGCTGTCCACAGATCCGGGAGAAATAGATCAAACAGGAAAGGGGGGAAAAGAGATATTAAGTAAAAGGATAAAACCGATAATATCCATGGATAAAGAAAGAACGATTAGGAAGAGTGATCAAAAGTATAAGGGGGAAGAATAGAAATAGATAACAGATACAGGCAGATAAGAAAGATAAATAAAGGGTAGGGGGGTAACAAATAACAGAATCTTAATAACACACTAAATCCGATGTTAGATAAGGAGAATATATACTATAAGTAAGCAATAATTTTGGCGAGTCGCTATAATGAAGGGTGACACCAGTTGAGAATGAGCACCCCAGGCAATTTCCAGATATTATTTTCTCGGCATTTTGACAAACGAGATCTCTCCCTGGCGGGAAAGTACTTGACAGGAAGCCAAACATCATTTAGTATTTAGTTACTATATATTTGTATGACCGACAACCTTTCACTCTCAAAGGCAAATACAAGAATCGAAAACCCCCGGCCCCCGTGGGTTTTGTTGGTTAATACATCAGGTCCTAAAATAGCTCCGAAAACCCCCTTATATCACCTATTGACAAAGTGCCAAGTGGCAGATACAATATAGCCAAGTGGCAGTATTAGACTGGAGGTCTATAATGACTACAGCATCCATCCATGCCGTTAAGGAACC
>Ga0075120_10003451_pt1 | contig 10826 bp, 10 predicted proteins | sample AntAceMetag02UKL_FD_69792 | JGI IMG/M metagenome (GOLD analysis project Ga0075120, IMG submission 69792) | Saline lake microbial communities from Ace Lake, Antarctica - Antarctic Ace Lake Metagenome 02UKL | ecosystem: Environmental > Aquatic > Non-marine Saline and Alkaline > Saline | place...
AACCCTCCTTTTTTTGATTAATCTTTTGATCTAAATCTAAACTTTTATTATAAATTGTTTCACCTTTTATCTCTTGTTTATTTCCATAATAATTCAATCCGCTATAAATTACTCCGAGCAATAAACAAGGCACTACGATTGAACTGAAAAAAATAATAATTTTTCTCTTCCAGTCAAAAAAACTAATTATTTCTTCTTTAATGAGATTAGAATCTAAAACATCTGGATTAGACCATTCTTCATTTAATTGATCGTCTTTTTTTATTTTTTTATCATTATCGTCATCGCTTAAAATATTTTTTTTCATATTAGCTGAGCTATCATTTACTTCTACCGGAGAATTTATTTTTTCACTTTCAACCTTTTTGATATTTTTCTCCTCTGCTGAAACATCTTTTGTTTCTTCTGTTTTTTTTATTTTGTCATTAATTTTTTTATAACTTTTTCGATTGTTTTTCTCTTTATAAAAAAGATTCTGATAATTAAATAAATTATCTTTAAAATTAATTTTTCTAAAAAAATCTCTGAAAAAAATTTTCGACTTATCCTTTGGGTTATCCGTAGTCTGTTGATTTTCTTCTTTTATAGATTGTAAAACTTTTTTACGTGACGACTTAATATCATTAAAACTGTTTTTGTTTTTATCTAATTTTACTTTGTTGAGCAAACCAAAAAAATTAGATTTTTTTATATCCTTTTTCTCAGCTTTATTTTCTCCTGGGCTAGACCAAGCTATATTTTGATGTTGATTATCATCTTTATTTTGATTATTAACATCATCTCTTTCTTGCTTTTCTTTTGTTTTTAAAAAATTTATTTTAGACATAATTATTCTATTTCTCTCATCGCTAAGCCTATAGCAATGGCCAAGCGCGGACCCAACTCATTTAATGACGGTTCCAAATCAACTGGATAAGACACTCTATGCCAAGGATTGCCAACAATTACATTTAAATTTAATAATTTTGATAAATAACCTGGTAAATTCAACAATAAAGCCGATCCACCAGTTAATACTATTTTTTCAACCTTTTCTTTGCCTTGATTTTGAAAAATGTCTAAGGCGTATTTAATTTCATTAACTATAGGCGAAATTGTTTCAATAATAGCTTTGGGAATTGATCCTTCTTGTGAATCTGTTGTATTTATACCCATGTCATATTTAAATTGTTCAGCTCTTTCTTTACCAATATTTAAATTATTACTAATTGCTTCTGTAATAGTTTTCCCTCCGATATCAACGCTCCTACTTAATAGCGGAATACTCTCTTTTGCAATAGTAACATTACTAGTACTAGCTCCTATCTCAACTATCATTACGGTTGATTTGTCGTTACCTAATAGTGATCTAATTAAAGCAAAAGTTTCAGTTTCTAAACTTAGTAAGTTGATTTTTGCCAATTTAAATATTTCAACGTATTTTTTTACTAATGTTTTTGGCGCTCCTGTTAATAAAACCTTTATGTCATCTTTTTTTGTTATATCTTTATTTTTTTTATTATCATTTATCTTTTTCCAATCAAGAATAATTTCTTCAATTGGTAAAGGTATTACTTTTTTTGCCTCCCATTGAACAGCAGAATCAATATCTTTATTATTCTTCCCTAAACCTACCAAACTAATAATTGATGAAAAAACTGAAAACGTGGATAACGCAGAAACTGTTTGTCGACTAGCAATATCTGATTTTTGATAAATTTCAGTAATAACATCTGCAATCTCCTGATTATTCATTTTGTCTAAATCTAAAGGATTTTCACTAAAACCATATGTCAACAAACGTGCTTTACCACCTTCTTTTTTTAATTCAACAATTTTTATGCTAGAACTTCCTATATCAATTCCAACATAGCTTTCTTTAGCGTGAAATATTTTCATAAAGTAAAACAATAACAAAACAGATCGATAAGATAATTATTTTTGACTCTGAACTGCTCGTATTGTATAATTATTATATATTAATTTAACAAAAACAGCAAAAAAAATTTACTCCGTTGTTAACAATTATAACATAAAATCGCTTGTATAACAAAACGTTTTTTTATTACTTTTTATTTTATTATTTTAAAAAAAATAAATGAATATTTTATCTAAATATAAAAAAATATTATTAGTCATTGGATTTGTTTTGATAATCATAATCGTGGGTTATTTTATTTATAGTTTGTTCTTAAAACCATCCCTAACGCCAACTGGAACAACGCCAACTGGAACAACAACTACACCAGGAGGCCTGCCAACAGCTCAAACAGGACAAGGACAAATAATTGAAACAACTGACTCAACTGGCTTGCCAGCAAAACAAGGAACAATAATTACTCCGACACCAAGTCAAACTGCTCAGGGTGGACTAACAACAGTTAAAACAATTAATCATCTGCCAACGCTCAACCCAAATTTAAGTAATGATGGTTCTTCTGTCCGCTATTACAGCCAAAATGATGGTAAATTTTATAAAATAAATCAAAAGGGTGAAGCTGTCTTAATGTCAGATAAAATTTTTTATGAAGTGGAAAATGCAGTCTGGTCACCTAAGGGCGATGAAGCAATAATAGAATATCCAGATGGTTCAAATATTATCTATGATTTTTCAACTGAAAAACAAATAACTCTACCGTCTCATTGGAAGGATTTTGGTTTTTCACCTAATGGATCCCAAATTGTTATGAAAAGCATTGGACTTGATACTGACAATCGTTGGCTAGCCATATCTAACAAAGACGGTTCACAAGCCAAACAGATTGAAGCCCTTGGTGAAAAAGATGAAACCGTTCATCCATCTTGGCAACCCAATAATCAATCAATTGCCATGTATACAGAGGGAGTTAACTTTGATCAACAAGAAGTTTATTTCGTTGGTCTCCATGGTGAAAATTTTAAATCAACTGTAATTGAAGGTCGTGGCTTTCAACCAAAATGGACGCCCGAAGGAAATCAACTTCTCTATAGCGTTTATTCTAGTAACAACGAACTAAAACCCAATCTTTGGATTGTTAGTGCCGACGGAGAAAACATTGGTAGTAATAGAAAAAATTTAAATATTGAAACTTGGGCTGATAAATGCGTTTTTACCAACACCACTGATATTTATTGCGCTGTACCGGAAAAACTTGAAGCTGGTGCTGGGCTTTTTCCAGAGATGGCTAACAATACAAAAGATAACCTCTATAAAATAGATACTCGAACTGGTCTTAAAAAATTAGTTGCCACACCTGACAATGATTACAATATGTCAAACTTAATATTGTCAGACAATGAACGTTATCTCTACTTTACTGATCAAACAAATCAAAGTCTTCATCAAATAAAATTAAAATAAAACAAAATTTTTTAACTAGTACTTTATGTTTAAAAACATCTTAAATTTTTTAAAAAAACCAAAAATATCCACACCACTATTTGTAATTTCTTCTTTGACAACTTTAATTTTGCTTGGTTTATTTTTTTTCGCCTTGCAAGTAAATTGGCGCTATCAAATGTTATATAATGCTAGTCAAAATCAACTTCAATTAAAACAACTCAATCATACTGACCCTTTGATAACTCCTACACCAAATTTCAACAATCAATTAGCTAGTCCAATTATAAATAATCAAGACCCAGCCATTGGACCAGATAACGCTAAAATTATTATAGTCGAATTTTCTGATTTTGAATGCCAATTCTGCCATGAACAAGAAAAAACTATTCAAGGAATATTAAACGAATATCCAAATGAAGTTAAGCTAATCTGGAAAGATTATCCTAGCTATAATACAAATTCACCTTCTTTTAGAGCTTCTGTGGCTGCCAGATGCGCTGATCAACAAGGAAAATTTTGGGAATATCACGACTGGTTATTTGAAGACAAAACTATAGTAAAAAATCAAACTTTCTCAGAATTAGCTGACAAATTAAAACTTAATAAAAATGATTTTAAAAAATGCTTTGATAAACAGATTACTGCTGATTTAATCAAAGACAACATTTACGAAGCAAATGCTCTAGATATTCAAGGCATACCTTTTATCTTTATCAATCAAAATGAAATAATGGGTGAAATTAGTTTCCAAGAATTAAAACAATTAATTGACAAGGAATTAACAAAATAATCTCATGTCACAAAAAATTCAAACTGTTTATGTCTGTTCAAATTGCGACGCCCAATCCCCTAAGTGGAGCGGGCGCTGTTTGGAGTGTGGTGCTTGGGGGACTTTAAAAACACAAACAGTTGATCAAACAGAAAATGCAAAAAAAATTGACGTGCCAGCAGCAGAAACAATTAATTTAGCTACAACCAACAAAAACGACCAAGCTAACGACAGATTAGAAACAAAAATAAAAGAAGTCGACCGCGTCCTCGGTGGTGGTATTTTGCCGGGTTCACTTATTTTACTATCTGGCGAACCTGGTATAGGTAAATCAACTATCGTTGCTCAAATAGCTGATGCTATCAGTCAATCAAGTTCAAAAGAAATTGTTTATGCCAGTGGTGAAGAATCAGCTAGTCAAATCAAAAATCGTCTTGACCGTCTCAATATCAATGCTGAAAAAATTAGTTTTATTAGCGATAATAACACTGAAAAGATTATTGCTACTATTATAAAATCTAAACCAGCTTTAGTAATCATTGATTCAATTCAAACTGTTTATTCTTCAGCTGTACCATCTGAACCAGGTAGTATTGGTCAAATTAGAGCTTCAACTGTTAGTTTTTTAGAAGCTGCTAAATCACAAAATATACCAATTATCCTTATCGGACACATTACTAAAGATGGACTAATTGCTGGACCGAAATCACTTGAACATATTGTTGATACAGTAATTTACCTTGAAGCTGAAAAAAACCACGATTACCGAATGCTGAGAGCAACTAAAAACCGTTTTGGTTCAATTGATGAACTAGGAATTTTTGAAATGACCAGTTCTGGTTTCAAAGAAATTTCTAATCCATCTTTAATTTTTATTGAAGCTAGTACCGAAAAAATATCAGGCTCAGTTATTAGTTGCATTATGCAAGGCACTCGACCATTCTTGGTTGAAATTCAATCATTAGTTACCAAAACATCCTTTGGCTATCCTCAAAGAAAAGCCTCTGGTTTTGATTTAAATCGTTTGCAGGTTTTAATTGCTGTTTTAACGAAACGTGCCAGTGTTAATCTAACCAATCAGGATGTAATTTTAAATGTTGTTGGTGGATTAAAAATTAATGACCCTAGCATAGATTTAGCCGTTTGCTTAGCAATCGCATCTTCTCTGCTAAATCAAACTATTGATAGAAAAACTATTGTTTTAGGTGAAGTCGGCTTGGGCGGTGAAGTTAGAAATGTTTCTAAACTGGAACAAAAATTAAAAGAAGCAGAAAAATTAGGCTTTACCGAAGCTATAATTCCCGATTGTAATGTTAAGACTAAAACAATTAAATTAACTAAAATTAAAAATTTAAAAGAATTAATTAAATATTTTTCATAATTCGTGCCAATTTTACCAAAAAAATTTTATAATCGCTCCGCCCTCTTAGTTGCCCAAGATCTCTTGGGTTGTTTTTTGATTAGAAAAATCCTCCCACTTAACAAGGGGGAGACCAAGAGGGGGTTTATTCAAAAAATTAAAATTGTTGAAACTGAAGCCTATGAAGGTCCAAATGATTTAGCCTCTCATGCTAGTCGTAGTCGGACACCGAGAAATGAAGTAATGTTTGGACCATCAGGAATTACTTATATTTATTTCACCTACGGTATGCACTATATGCTAAATATTGTCACTGGTCAGGTAGATTATCCAGCTGCGGTTTTGATTCGCGCCATTGGTCATTGCGAGGAAGACAGTTTGCTGGCTGACGTGGCAATCCCGATAGCCAAGTTAAACGGACCAGCCAAATTAACTAAATTTTTACAAATTGATAAAGATTTAAATAAAATTCCTGTTTATACAAAAAAATACGGTCTCTGGATAGAAAACCGTAAAGAAGAAATTAAACCTTCTCAAATAATTAAAGCGCCTCGCATCGGCATTGATTATGCTGGTGTTTACAAAAATAAAAAATGGAGATTTTATCTTAAAAACAATCTTTTTGTTTCTAAAAAATAAAAAGCTCCATTATGTTTGGACGGACAGGAGAATAGACCTATGAAAGGCCAGTCTCCTGCCCAGTTGAACCGGCGGATACAGCTATCACCGATTCGAATTCAATTCCTTTGCAAAAGCTGTATCAAGCCTTTTACGACTTGCGTTGCGAAAAAATTGAATTCAAATTAATATTGATTCCGAGTCTATCAGCGATATTTATCACCGAAGTAATTGTCACCTCCGACTCGGACAGAGGTTTATCCACAACATCTGTAATAATTTCTCGCAAATAATTCTCCATATTGAAAGGGGACATTACATTCTTCGGAACAGGTAAGCCCCTTTTATGTAAACACGATTTCATCGCATCAACCAAAAATGGAATTGCTGTTTTATCAACGATCATTACTCTTTGTCGCGAATCAGCCGGTGCAATCGCAAGATTAGAAAACGGACAAACGTTTGTGGATTCAGGAATTTTTTGTCCATTGGACTCCGACCGAGAACGAGATTGACGGGCAACAGTTTCCTTATAAACAATTCGTGTATTCATTCCGGTTTCTCCTTCTTTCTTTTTACAACAGTCGTTGAAAGTATGATCCAATCAGGATTCTTTTTTTTCAAGGAAGAATTATCTTTTTTCTCTTCCTCTACTATTTCTACCAGTTTCTTTTCCGTCTGTTTCAATAAAAACACCTCCATTTTCTTTTTTTAAGAACGTTATTTGTTCACAACTTTAACACAAAACCCATAATCCGTCAAGTTTAGCTTCTTTCATGATTTACTCGCCTCCACTATTACAAAAAATAATGACATCTTTTCAATAAACTGATTCACTTATTGCTAGATATCCTTGGGTATTAAAAAAATTACATTTGTTACGTAGCATGCTACGTAACAAATGTTTTAATTCTTATTTTAAATTTTAGTTATTATAATTTATTTGTTCTTTAAAATTTATAATCTAACTTTCAACTTTAAAAACTTTCTGCTTTCTAATTTTTTATTCCAAATGCACTTTTTTCTCCCATTCTCCTAGTTTTTCTTTCAATAATGGCCAATTATTTAAATCCTTGTCTTTTTCTATTATTTTCTCTGCCTGCTCTTTAGCTAACTTCATTAATTCATAATCATAAAGTGAAGCAATTTTTAACTCCGGAAAACCCTTTTGTATTGTGCCGTAAACCTCTCCTGGTCCACGAAATTTCAAATCCATCCGAGCTAATTCCAAACCACTGTGATAATCAACTATTGCTTGCAAACGCTCTTTTGTCCTAGCTGACTCGCTATCGGTAAATAAGAAACAATGCGATTGAAAATCACTTCGACCAACTCGACCTCTGAATTGGTGAATTTGCGCTAAACCAAACCTATCCGCTCCTTCAATCATCATGATCGTCGCATTTGGCACATCAACACCAACCTCTACTACTGAAGTTGAAACTAATATTTTAATCTTATTATCCAAAAATTCTTTCATCACGTTTTCTTTTTCTTGAGATTTTAATTTACCATGCAACATACCTATATTTAAATCTGAAAAAATAATTTCATTTAATTTTTTAAATTCTTCCTTGACTGATTTAAATCCAAGTTTATCTGAAATATCTATTAATGGGCAAATAACAAAAACCTGACGACCATTTTTTATTTCTTGCCTAATAAAATTATATGTTTGCTGTCGCTTATCCTCCTCTACGATTTTGGTTAATATCTTTTTTCTACCTTTTGGCATTTCATCTATAATTGATAAATCTAAATCACCATAAAGAGCTAATGCTAAGCTTCGAGGAATCGGTGTCGCTGTCATTGATAAAAAATGTGGTACTAACCTCTCTTTTTTTTCCTCTCCTTGGTAAGGAGAGGACAGAGGTGAGATTTTTTCAGTTAATATTTTCCTTTGATAAACGCCAAAACGATGCTGTTCATCAATTATAACCAAAGCTAAATCTTTAAATTCAATCTTTTCTTGAATCAAAGCATGCGTCCCGATGACAATTTGGGAATTGTCAATCACTAATTGTGATTTTTTAATTTTTTCTTCCTTTTCATTAAATTTATAATTTATCTTTTTATCATTACTGGTTACTAACCCAATTTTTATATTAAAAATCTTTAACCAATGACAAATTGTCTCATAGTGCTGTCTGGCTAAAATTTCTGTTGGCACCATTAGAACCGCCTGTTTCTTGCTTAATACTACATTTAACATGGTAATGATTGCTACTAATGTTTTACCGCTACCAACATCTCCCTCTAATAATCGTGACATCGGTTTATCTTTAGCTAAATCCTGCAAAATGTTCCAACTAACTTTTCTTTGAGCATCAGTTAATTTAAACAATAAGCTTTTAACAAATTTATTTGTTTCTTTTTCTTTAAATTCAATTGGTTCGGCTTTATTGCTTTGAAGCTCAATTTTAGTTAAGCACGATTGCAATTGGATTAAAAAAACTTCATCAAAAGCCAACCGTCGTTTGGCTTCATTTATACTTTTTTGGTTTTTTGGAAAATGAATTTTAGAAATTGCTTGCGATAAACTTATTAATCGTAAATTTTTTTGTATCTCAGCCGGTAACCAATCGTGAATTAATTTAACTGAATCAATAACTTGTTTAATTAAAAATCTTATCTGTTTCTGTGTAATATTTGAAGTCAAATGATAATTGGGCACCAAGCCTTGTGTATGAACCGCTATATTGCCCTCCTTAGCAAGGGGGGTGTGGGGGTTTTGTATTTTTTCATAAACCGGTGATTTCATAAAAACATCATTATAATCACCGTCAACTTTTCCGGCCAAAGAAATACAGTCACCAATTTTTAAATTACGAGCAATAAATGGCTGATTAAACCAAATAACTTTCAAGGTTTCACTCTCGTCACTAACCAATGCTTCAGTAATATTCATCTTTCTCCTAAAACTTCTTCTATTCTGAATTAATTCAATCTGCCCAATAACATTAGCGCTCATACCAGTCTGAAGTTCGTCAATCTTGGATATTTTAGAAAAATCATCATAACGAAAAGGAAAATAAAAAATCAGGTCATTAACATTTTCAATGCCTATTTTTTTTAATCGTTTTGCTGTTGCTTGGCCAACTCGGCTGATTTTCAATATATCTGTATCAAGTTTAAACATAACTTAATTTTAGCACAAAAAAAGACGGTTAAAATTAACCGCTTTAAATCTGTGCTCTCGGCAGAAATCCCTGTCCGCCTCTGGAGGAGAACCTGCATTACAAGATCCCCGCCAATTTAGGCGGGCAGGCGCAATCTTTTCAGTCTGTGCTCTCGGCAGAAATCCCTGTCCGCCTCTGGAGGAGAACCTGCATTACAAGATCCCCGCCAATTTAGCATGTGCTCTCGGCAGGAATCCCTGTCCGCCTCTGGAGGAGAACCTGCATTACAAGATCCCCGCCAATTTAGGCGGGCAAGCGCAATCTTTTAACATGTGCTCTCGGCAGGAATCGAACCTGCATTACAAGATCCGCAATCTTGCGTCCTATCCGTTGAACGACGAGAGCTAAAAATTAAAGACAGGGCATATGCCCTGCATTATTATACTAAATTATTTTAAAAACTAAAGTTTAAAAAATTTAGCTAATGCCTCTGACAAAGGCTGATCTGTTCGCTCCAAATCTTCTGGCAAATATTTTAACAAATTTTCACGAATTGACAAGGGGTTCATTTTTCCTAAGGGAATAGATAATCTTGGTTTAACAGCTGTTTTAAACTCAAAATATAAATTTTTTATCTCTTGCCTTGGTTTATAAACAATCGAAAAATCTTTTATTTCATCATAATCATAAAATTTTCTGCCAATCATTACTCCCTCATCAGTTAAACTAAACTTAACCTTATCAGGTTCTTGGCCATCATGTAATACAACAACCAAAGCCACAACAATAATAATTACGGCAAATAAAAAATTAGCACTCATAAAAGAGTAAAATAGAAGAAGTAAAGCAACAATACTTGCTGTAATATACCACCCTTTAGTTCGCTCATGTTTATCGTATTCAGACACTGTCCAACCAATTATTTCGTCACCAAAATCTTGTTGTTTATTATCGCCTGCCATAATTTAATTGACAAATCAAAGAATTTTTTATATGTTTATTATAGCACAATCAGTTAAAAGTGGAAAGTTAAAAGTCACTAAATTATTTACTTTTTGCTTTCCACTTTTAACTTTGCGCGTTTTGGAGAGGTGCTCCCGCCATAGCGGGACAAGCTGAGTTTACCCCGCCCTGGCGGGGTGAGTTGAAAGGAGAATAAAAAATGTATTTCGTTTACATCTTACAAAGCAACAAAAATAACAAATATTATGTCGGTTCGACGAATGATGTAGAGAGAAGATTAACTGAACACAACAAAGGCTCAGGAGGAAAGTTTACAAAATTAAACGGCCCTTGGAAATTAATTTGTTTCAAAATATTTGATAATGCAGATAAAGCGAGGGAAATCGAGAAAAAAATAATTCATGGAGAGGTGCCTGAGTGGTTGAAAGGGGCACCCTGCTAAGGTGTTAGCTGTTAACGCGGCTCGAGGGTTCGAATCCCTCCCTCTCCGCCAAGAATCAAGGGGATGAGAAGTTTATGCCCCGGAGCGAAGCGCAGGGGTAAATCCCTCCCTCTCCGTCACAGATAAATTATTTAAAACAAAATATTCATGGAGAGGTGCTCCCGCCGTAGCGGGACAAGCTGAGTTTACCCCGCCCTGGCGAGATAAGTTGAAAGGGACATTTAACATCTGTTAAATAAATAAAATAAATACAA
>Ga0075120_10003453_pt1 | contig 10822 bp, 10 predicted proteins | sample AntAceMetag02UKL_FD_69792 | JGI IMG/M metagenome (GOLD analysis project Ga0075120, IMG submission 69792) | Saline lake microbial communities from Ace Lake, Antarctica - Antarctic Ace Lake Metagenome 02UKL | ecosystem: Environmental > Aquatic > Non-marine Saline and Alkaline > Saline | place...
AACAGATGACCTTACTCTTCATTTCGCCCGCCAGCCGGTAGATGAGACTATTCCGTCCTAGCCAGTCCCGCAGAGGACGTGTGGCTCGATCTAAAAAACCTGCCTGAACTATTCCTCCCTGTTCCCATCCCCGGCATGCGGCATCGGAATTTTCCCCGGTACCCGGCCCGGGGAAGCCGGAGAGAAAAAGGGAAGCTACCTCCCCCGGTTCAACAAACTCGAGCGCCTTTTCTTTGGTTAGCTCCCGTACGGTAGCACCCGAGTCAAGCGTCTGGTACGCATTCATCAGGTCGTTGCCATAATAAAATCCCACGACGACAATCGATGGTGAAAGGGTTAACGCCTTTTCTCGGAGTAGTAAAAAATACTGGACCGGGCCAAAGCCACCCATACCAAGATTATACACGGAACGTCCGGAAATCTTATGCAGTTGCGCCGGCCAGGTCCCCTCTCTGCCAGCACCATACCCATATGTCAGTGAATCCCCAATCGCCACGATCTCAGCCCGGCTGGGAACAACCGGGTTCCGGAAACCCCATGCATCATGACCCGGTGAATTGGGCCGTATCATTGAGCCGAACAGTTCGTCTTCTATCATGTACGCTCGCAGGTAATCACTGGACGGGAGCACCAGCCTGGCGGCGACTTCCCCGATAACCAAGCTTATTGCTATCGTCGCAACCAGGATCAACAGGTTGATTATTATCTTCACTGTCCTTAGTTCTGTCATTACTCACGGTAACACACAATTATCTCCTGATTAATGACACTGCTGTAACTCACTCCTTGTTTACTGTATGTGTCCCCTTCTCCTCAGCCAATATCCGTTGATAGTTCTCTATCGTTCTCCGGCCGTAATTATCCCAGCTGAAATGCCCCCGGACCCTTTCCATGGCTTTACGGCCCATCTCCTCGCGCTCGGTATGATTCTCGTAGAGATAGACCAGCTTCTCTTTCAGTGCTCCGACATCCCGGATCGGGATGATATACCCCTGTTCCCCATTCTCTATCAAATCCTCTCCCCCGGTGTTGGTCGTACAGATCAGGGGCAGACCGCAGGCCATGGCCTGAAGCTGAACCATCGCCAGTCCTTCTTCAATAGACGGCATGACAAAGACACTACCCTGGGAATAATACCGGTATAAATATTCCTGTCTCTGATGACCGATCCATTTAAACGTACCCGCATATTCCCTGAAAAATGATTTAATATTATCATCAACGCTTCCGATCAGGAGAAGCTCGCTGTTGGGCAGTTTCAATTCACTGAATGCCCGCAAAAGGTAATGGATCCCCTTGCGCAGGCTGCTCCCTCCCACAAAAATAACCCGGAAAACATCGTCTACTTTCTTCACCCGCCTGAATCCAGCCAGGTTAACACCGTAAGGATTGTGGATCAATTTGCGCTCATCTATACCCCCCTGGAGAAAGGTATTTTTCACAAATTGGGAGGGCACAGCAATGTAATCAGCTTCCGAGTATTCCTGTAATTCCCGTTCGATTGTCCCGGGATGAGCCAGCGGCCCCTTCAACCCCAGTCGGGCATATTCCTCCCGCAGGATCTCCTGCTGAAAAAGTATATGAGAGCTTCCCCGCTCGACCAGGGTTATCGCCCCCCGGGATTGGGCCTGCCGCAGCGTGTGCAGGCATGACCCAGCCCAGCCGACAAAGATATCGCAGTCCCTCACCCGGCGGCGGCCCTGCCTATCAAAAAGTTCGGTTAGCATCAGGGCGGGATCATAGGTATCGCGGAGCAGCCGAGGCAGGCGAGCCCACGCCCGGTAGATCACCTGGTTGAGGGGGAGCGTTATAACCTTATCGGAAGGCAGTCCGTATTTTTTTACTTCAAAACGGGGATAGGCGGTGATCAACTGCTCCAGGCAACCTCTCTTAAGCAACTGCTTAGCCAGATCGAATGCATGGTACCTCCCGGGAACTGATACTGTCACCCTCATCTTTCCACCTTTCCCGAAATGCAGATAATAGAATACGCGTGCCTGTTTTTAAAGGTCATAGGTAACATTGCCCGGGTCACAAGTTGAAAAAATATATATATCATTTTAAATACTGCCCGGAGGAATATTCCTGCCGGGACATCATTGAGATACCCCATGATATTGTGAGACAGAACGATAACATCTTTTCCCCCGCAACTTACAGCTTCTTCTCACGTCTGCCAATAGTTTTTGAACCACAGAAAATCGCGGCGGCAGAACTTCCAGAGCAACAGTCCATAGATCGCGGCTACTATTATCATCTTCACCAACGGGGAGAGATCGGTTACCGTTGCCAGAATTACTCCGATGGCGCACGCCGAAGAAGCAATCAGGATAGGCTTAAAGATTGTGGCGGACTTCAGGAGCCTATCCCGCAGGAGAATAATAATGAGAACTCCTGCTCCGATCGCGGTGGAAACTCCCAGGTTTAAAGCCATAGTATGATTGCTAAGCTTTCCTGTCTTATATAATAACAGTGCCATGGAAATAAAAAAACCGATCTCCATTAAACGTCCCCAGACAATATGGAGGGGCTCCTTGACCGCGTAAAACACCTGCCTGACAAAAATGGTGGGGATATTTGCCATAAGGAACACGCTAAAATAGGGGATCAATTGGGCGGTTACCACCCACTTATCTCCTAGAAGCTGAATAACCATAACTTTTAAGTAGAATAACAATACCAGAGTAAACGCGGATGCCAGGACAATATTGACAAACACTCCCTTATTGATCAGTGATACCGTTTTGCGAAAATCATATTTGATCCGGTTCAGCAGCGAATACGCGAACTGGGAGTTTATCTGTCCTACCAACCCCTGTACCGAAGCGATAATAAAGTAAGCCCGCTCGTATGCCCCCACGTACGCTATCGGCACTACCAATCCCAGTATCAGCTTATCCAGGTAACCCATCATCGCGCCACAGCCCAGAGTCAAAAACCGCTTAGACGCGTAAACCACAATTGTACGGATAACTTCCCGCTCCCAGCCGATACCGTATCTCCAACCGGAATACTTGAAGAAAATCAGTGCCTCCAGCAAAACTTTTACATAGAAACCGGCCACCAAGCTGTACACGCCGAAACCGCGCCAGGCCATACTCAAAATGGTCAGCACACTCAGCAGTTTGACAATAGCGAGCACAATCTCTGTTTTTTTAAAATCCAGGTCCCTCTCAATGGTAAATTGAAAAACCAGGCTGATAAAAGTGATCGCATGGGCAAGGATTAACACAAGATAAACCCTTGCTATGTGAACGCCATAGACACTTCTAACGATGAAAAAGGCCGGTAGGGTCAAGCAGACGAAAACGCAACTCTGCAGAACGGACAACCCCAGGACATTCTTCTCGATGTTTTTTATCTTCTGGAATTGAATAATGGAGTGGGAGAAACCAAAAGAGATGAAAAGGGCGACAAAACCGAGCGAAGATACCGCTAGGGCATATACTCCATAGATCTTCGGGGAGAGAAGCCTCATGATAAGAAGTTGGAAGACCATGGATAGGACGAAGTGAAACTGCCGCCCGAAGAAGATCCATTTGAGACTCTCTTTGATTTTTTCTTTCATTTACAAGGATCAGATTTGGCTATTGATACTATTTAGTGCCTGAAGGAAAACCTCCAAATCCAGATCATTGCAGGCAACAAATCTGCCATTAATAGGATTCCGTTCAAACACTAATTAGTTTTGGAGCAGCCAGGATATTGCCGGTTACGGGGAGATCGTCGCCAACCGTAGTGAGTGAACGCGGGCCGATAACGGATAGAGAATAGTTCAATCCGGAAAAATACTCTTTCGCCACGGCGAAATCAGTCGCGGAGTTGCTCCACGATCTCAGGTCGTATTCAAAGACAATTAGAGGCCGATATTTAGCAATACAATTCCGGGCGCCCCGGAGCACTTTAAGCTCATTTCCTTCCGTGTCTATCTTGATAAAATCCAGCCGGCTCAATCCCCGCTCCCGCACTACTTCATCCATGGTTATTACCTCAACCGGCACTTCCACTCGCTGATAGTTAACATTCTCCGGGTAGAGACTGGCCACGCCCCGATTGGACGTCCCCTCCACCGGAACAAAAAGCTTCTTCTCCCCGGGAGTATCGGAGAATGCGGAAGATAACACTACGATATTGTCGAGTTGGTTCAGAGCGATATTCTCCCCCAGCCTCTGAGCTGCAACCGGATTAGGCTCCACCGCGAAAATTTTTCCGTCTTTACCCGCCCGGTCGCTCATAATCAATGAATGGCTGCCCACATTAGCTCCTACATCAAAGGCGACAAACCCCGGCTGGAAGATCCGCTGGATCTGACGGGTAAGCCCGGGCTCATGGTAGCCATAGAAGAAGATCATCCATTCCAAAAAATCAGCGGTATTGATATTGATTAAAAGCCGGGTATCATACTTCATCACGATCTCAAAATGATCAAACTCCCGCCCTTCCGGGCTGTAGATCAATCTCAGGAGGCGATTGGTACCCCGGGGATGGAATCTACGCGTAACCCGGGCGATAGCTTTAATAATTATGTTTTTCATACTGCTTTATTTGTCTGCCGGACCGGCTTCTTTCAGCCGACTTCCCAGTACTCCACCACTCCATAACTCCACCATTCTACTTCCGTGATCTTGGAATTCAGTTGAGTGCCAATGGACATTACCGTTCTTCTATTATACCCATAATCTTCTCCACCCGGTCCCGAATGGTATGTTTCCCCTTGATCAGTCTTTCATGGGCGGCTGCCGCCATCCTTTCCCGTTCGCTATCATGGTCCAGATAATAACGGACCTTCTCCCTGAGTTCTTCTGCCGAGGAGAACATGGCAATTTCACTGCCTTCCTCAAAAAATTCATAGAGTTCATCCGATCTCTGAGAAAGAGTAAATACCCCGCAGGCAGGCAGTTCGAAAGTCCTATGATTATGAGTATCCCGGTTATCGGGACGGAAAAAATTGAGCGCGATCCGGGATTCATTCAAGACCGCTGAGAGTTCGGGGCCCCAGGCTAGCCGCTTCTTAACCGCCTGCCGCACCCATCTCCACAGCTCCGGGCTGACCCGGTTCTTTCTCCAGTGCCCTCCCCGGATCGAGAGCCGATAATCGGCGAGGGCGTCTAAAAACTTGGCCCGCTCGGCGGTAAAAGTGCCCGCGAATACAACCTGACTACGGTGTCGGGTCGCGATCTCCCGGTTGGGCGAGACCGGGTAATGAACAGTTTCATCGTAGCCGAGCGGCAGATAATGAACCCGGGGAACTTTCAAACCGATCAGCTCTTCCACATTAGCTTTTTTGCTGGGAAAGATCCAGTCATAGAGAGGAGCTATCTGATCGAGGTTGTTGAAATAGTTACTGGGGGACCGGGAGAGAAAATCATCGTAGTTTATATTAACCAGTTGGGTGGAGGGAAGATTCTCCTTTATAGCCGCCAGGGTAGCCGTTTTGACCTCTATTCCTTTTGCTATCACCACAATATCAGGCTTAAAATGGAGCGCAGTCTCTATTATTGCCTGGTTATATCTTCTTATCATCCGCTGCACGGTCATCCGGGTAATTATCCGTTCCCGCAGGCTGAAGGCCAGAGGAAAATAATCCATATAATTGACAAAAGTCACCTCGGGGATAAAATCTTGAAAAGCGCGAAGAAAATTTTGCCCCATTGCATACTGACCGATGGGAGCGACCAGTAATAATTTTTGGATTGCTGTCATTTGATGCTTGTGATTTGGGATTTGTTTTTGTTTTACCTATAGTAAAAAAATGCGGACTATTCACCTAGATAGTATGATTAAACACCTATATTTTAATCCGGTTTCATAAATACAAAAAGACTCTGTTCAGCGACATCGTCATTGATATCGCAGATATCCGCGAGTTCGAGACGTTTCAGATCAATAAACCCCGCCGTCGTGATCATCCCCTTAACCGCCTCTCCACTCCTGCCGAAACATTGAAGCCCGTACCGGTACTTTATCTTCCCCAGGAACGATCCGTCTTCTCTCCACTCTTTTTCCGTTCTCCAGCCTTCGTCATCAACCACGATGTGGAGAACCCCGCGCCCACCAGGCTTCAGCCACCGGAAAAATTCCCCCAGGAGTTTTCGGAAAAGATCATCGGAAATATGCTGGATCACGGCAAATGAATAGATTAAATCCAGGCTCACTTCCTTCACAGGAGCCGGATTACCTCCACTTACCACGGAATAAACAAGATTTTCAGCGTCGTTAATGATCCGGGCGCAGGCGATCGTCCCCGGGGAGATATCGCACCCATGGACCTTGTCAACATACCGCGAAACATGCCGGGCCAAAAAACCGGGACCGCAGCCGTAATCCAGAACAGCATAATTGTTCTTCAGATAAGGCCGTAAAACCTGTTCGCAGATCTCACCGCGCGCGTCGTCATTTCTCTTTCTCTCCATCTCCAGAAAACGGGCAGTAGAGATCCGGGGTCCATGCCGGTCGGGGTCCCGGAAGAAATAATGAGGGCTCAGTGACAGAATCCTTAAAGCCATGGCCTCTTTCTTTGAAGAGGGGGTAAGACTCAGCAGTGACCGGATCCAGGTCGCCCCTAAATAATTTTGCCGGTCCGCACCCCGGATCAGCATCCCCAGGAGAGCAAACCTCAATCTACGCATAGTCATATTCATCATTTAAACGCTACCGTGATTAAATTACCCGTGAATATCCCTCCCGCGTCTCCATTCTCGATCAGCAAGCAGATTCTCCAGACCGATTCGATCCCCTTCCAGAGAATGGATCTAATAGCCGACCTCCAGCTGTAACCGGAAACCGGCGGAACCGGATAAGAAGCAACCGTCCGAAATCCGGTCAAACGCAGCACTGTCTCGATGCTGGTCCTGGTAAAGCTTGATTCATGGGTAAAATCACCAAATCTATACCGGGGCCAGAAGGGGCTCTCGGCGTTGGCGGTTTTGATGATGCAGACCCCGCCCGGCATAAGCGACCTGTAAATTAGATTAAGAATATCCAGCACCTCTTCTTTGGAGAAATGCTCAATTACGTCCCGTCCTATGACAACATTATATCCAGCCGGGCTGGATTCGAGCAACCGCCTGAAATCACCCCGGCTGACTCCGGGAATGCCAAGGCGGTGGGCGGCGGAAATCTGCTCTTCGCTTATATCTATCCCCGAACTATTCCGGTAGCCGGAGGACCGTAGATAGTGAATAAAATCACCGCTGCCGCAGCCGATATCAAGAATAGCCGCGGATCTATCCCGGGGCAGGTGCTCCTGATAGTACGCATCCCAGATCGGAAATCTGCTCTCAATCGCCGACAGTTTTGGCTCTATCCCGGGAGTTCCCTGTACCCAGGTTATATAATCCCGGTATAATTTCTCCCTATATTCTTCTTTCAGCATCTTTGTGCTCCATAAATTTCCTCGCGGCAGACAGGACTTCCTCAACGGTTATCCGCTTGATACAGGCCATACTGTCACAGCTCTCTTTCACGCAGATCTGACAATCAATCTCTTTTCTTATTATAATATGCCGATCTCCATGCGGATGCCAGCAGTTGGGATAATCCCGGCTGCTGTAAATCCCCACCACCGGCGTGCCGACCGCGGCGGCTACATGCGCCGGGCCACTGTCGGTAGTAACCAACAGATCGCATCGCCTTAACACCTCGGCTAACTCCAGAAAACTGGTCCGCCCGCGGAGGTCGATTATATTACCCCCTTTAACTATTTGCATAAGATTAGTACGGTCGGGGCCGGGTGGTCCGCCCACGATAACGATGGAGGAAGGACGTAGTTGTTCGTTCAAATCGTCGATCAACCGGTTGAATTTCGATACCGGCCACCGGTTGACCGGGAATTTCGCGTCGGTATGGACGGCAATCAGGCGGCCTCCGGGATCGAAGTCCGCGATACCGTCGATAGAAACACGGGGTATTCTCCACTGTGTTTCTCCCGATGGGTCTCCCGGATCGTCCACCAGCTTCACCAACCGGGTCACCTCATCATCAAAGGTCCTGTATCGCCGCTGGGCCAGACGGAAGAGCCGATGCTTGCTCAACTTAAAACCTATTACCGATCTCACTCCGGCCATCTTAAAAAACACCATGTCCCGCAGCATATGCACTATCCCTACCGGGTACTGGCCCAGGTAGACCAGGAGATCAAAATTCTCCCTCCGCAATCTCACCGCCAGTCCCCCCGGTACCTTCATTCTCTCGGGCCCGGGGGGGGTAAAGGTAAAGTACTCCTCGAAAGAGATGATTTCTTTCAGAATCTCGATCGGATGCGGCTTCCCATCTTCTTTTTCTGAAGTCAGCAGATATAACCGCGCGGAGGGATACTTCTCCCTGATCAATCGAAAGGCCGGTATCGCGCAGAAGGTATCTCCCAGGTGGCCGGTCCGGAAGATAATGATCTTCCCGGGCGAGCCCGAAGGGCGTTTAAAAAGAAAACCTTCCGCCAATCGCAGGACCAGATTGCCGATCCAGTACCAACACTCCGCTATCTTATATTTGACTTTCATCATATAATCAAACTACTATACTAATTTACAGTCTGGAGGCAACCCTGATTACGGAAACTTAGCCTCGCAACTTTTTGGAACCGCAGAGACGCAGAGGTCGCAAAGAAAGAAAAAAATCAACCTATATAACTAATTGGATTATTACTCCTTGCCGCAACGCATAAAATCAATTCTACAATATATCAATTTTTCTCTGCGGTCTCTGCGTCTTTGCGGTGAAATCATCCATCTTTCTGTCTTCGCGGTTTGATTTGATTTATATTCGTACTTGGGGGAATTATGGGATCAAGGATTAAAAATTTAATTAAAACATTCGTTAAATCTTCCCGGTCGGAAGAAGAGCCGATCTGGGCTGAAGACCGCGAGTTTCTCTCTCTCTTCAAGGAGATCGAGGATCGCACACTGGTCTCGATCGACCGCTGTTTCACCCTCTTCCAATTAGCCCGATACGCCGCCCATAGAGAGGGGGAGATCGCGGAAGTCGGCGTCTACCGGGGAGGAACCGGACGGCTCCTGGCCCAAACCTGCCCCGGGAAAACAGTCCACCTCTTTGATACATTTTCGGGGATGCCGGAGACGAACGGGGAGATAGACATCCATCAGAAGGATGACTTCTCTGATTCTTCCCTTGAATCCGTCCGCGGGGTTTTAGCGGATTGCTCGAACATCTCCTTTCATCCCGGAATATTCCCTGCTTCGGCGGGGTCGATTCGAGACCGATCATTCTGCTTCGCGCATATCGATGTTGACATCTATCAATCGGCCCGGGAGAGCCTCGAGTTCTTCTATCCCAAGCTGATTCCGGGGGGCGTCATGGTCTTTGATGACTATAAGTGGGAGGGCTGCCCCGGTATTAAACAGGCCCTGGATGAGTTCCTGGCCGATAAACCGGAATCTCCGATAATAACAACCCTTTACCAGTGCATGCTGATCAAGATATAAACGTCTAATTAACCGCCGCCTTGAATGCTTCCAGGGTTTTTCGGGCGCTTTCGTTCCAGGTGAATGTCGCGGTCCGGGCACGGCCCTTCTCAATCATTCTTTCCCGCAGGATGGAGTCTTCGAATACTCTGGTTATCTTTCCCATAAGATCGCCAACACTGAATTGGTCGAAGTAAAGAGCGGCATCCTCAAGATTTTCCCTCGTAACTTCAATTTCTGCCGCGATAACCGGCAGACCGGAGGCCATCGCCTCCAGTGGAGGGAAACCAAAAGTTTCCAGATACGATGGAAAAATAAAGAGAGCAGCTCCCCCGTAAATTCCGGGCATCTCCTCATGGGGTCGATAACCCAGCAAAAGAACCATATCTTCCAATTTATGCCGTGTGATATAACTTTCTATTTGATCCTGGTATTGAGAATCAACACTATCCCCTACTATATATAATTTTCTGCCTCCAACACTTCCGTCGGACAACAACCTGTGATAAGCTTTGATCACGGTTAGCACATTTTTATACCGGTAAAGGTTGGAGACCGTGAGCAGATAGCCACTCTCCAGTGAGATATTTTCCCGCTTCCGCGATGAAAAATCTGGATTGATGCCGTGAGGGATAATAGCGACTTCCTTCCCTCTCAGATCTACCGATACGGCCAACTCTTTCCTGAAACTATCAGTCAGAACAATAATCCTGTCCGCCCTTCTCAGTGAAAGCAACGCCATCCATCGTAAAAACGCGAAGTGGACTCGATGGGCAATCGGCCATGAAAGCTTTAGATCGGTATAGAGATTCGGGTTCTGAATTCCCAGCACAACCGGACAGGGAGCTAATAATGAAGCTATATCCGCCGGGGAATAAAGAACGTCGACACCATGCTTCCGAATCAGAAAAGGTATCATTATCTGCTCATATAGGATCCTGAGGATAGTAGATCGGAAAGGTATCTTCACGAACTTGATCCGGCAGCGAGGCCCGGAGGGAGGAAGGGGCACCGAGAGACGATCGGGAACTATAATCAAATATTGATTATTCAGGTCAATCTCAACCAGAGCCCGGAGAAGGTTACTGAGATAGGTTATCCCCCCTCCGGACTTCATCGATATCGCGTTTACCGCTATTTTCATCAGTTGCCACTTTTTGCCCAACTTAAGAAAATGGGACGTTTCTAATATTTTTCAGTCGCTTTATAGAACTTAGCCCTCACTTCGCTCGGGCAACTTATTTAACCGCAGATTACGAGGATTATGCTGATTAAAAGAAAAATATAATCCGCCTAATCCGCGGTTTATTGTCCCGAGACTTAATATGAAGCAACTCGGGATCCCGAAGTATTTCGGTCCCGAGACTTAATGTGAAACAACTCGGGATCCCGAAGTATTTCGG
>Ga0075120_10003456_pt1 | contig 10817 bp, 9 predicted proteins | sample AntAceMetag02UKL_FD_69792 | JGI IMG/M metagenome (GOLD analysis project Ga0075120, IMG submission 69792) | Saline lake microbial communities from Ace Lake, Antarctica - Antarctic Ace Lake Metagenome 02UKL | ecosystem: Environmental > Aquatic > Non-marine Saline and Alkaline > Saline | place...
TTTCTGAGATGCAGATACTGACCTCTTCTTCTGTGGCGGAGAGGACTGTCAAACAACTGCAAAAAGAAAAAGGGTTTTTTAAAAACGAGCATTTTTCGGAGAAAGCGGCTCGTCAATTAGTCGATAAGATGGAGGAAAATCTCTCTATTGAGCTTGCTCCAAAGTCAAGTGTCATAAAAGTCAGTTTTACATGGCAGAATCCTGAAAAGGCAGAGCAGATATTGCAAACTTACCTTCAGGAATATCTTAATTACAGGGCAGAACTATACAATCCAAAAGAGGCCCAATCTTTCTTCTATAAACAGGTCCATAAATTTAATGAGGAGCTCAAGAAGCAAGAAGACAAATTAGTCCAGTTGGCAGAGAAGGGCAGTCTTTCGGATCCAAAACGGCAGATACAGTCTAACCTACTAATTCAGGAAAACTTGGAAAAGGAAATCACTAGTTTAAAAAATGAACGCACAGAAAAAGAGACATATATTCAGCATATACAGAATTCTCTAAGTTTGCGAAATATTGATTTTTTTACGTCATTGGACGATATTGAAATAGGAAATTTCGAGAAAAAACTCTATGCTTTAATGCTGCAAAAACATGATCTTCTAAAGGTTTATGGTCAGGAAAGTCCGAAAGTTCAGAGTGCAGAGAAAGGGATTCAGGACATATATGAATCCTTAAATACAGAGGTTCAACATCATATTGATACTCAAGAGACACAAAGTTCGCAAGATATTAATTTTTTCACTTCGGTGGATAATATTGAAATAGGAGACTTTGGAAAAATACTTCACGGCTTGATGCTGCAAAAATATGAGCTCTTAAAGATTTATACTCCGGAAAGTCCGAAAGTTCAGCGCATAGAGAAGGAGATTCAGGATATCTATAAATCCTTGAAGGCGGAGGTCCAGCGTTATGTCTATGCTCAAAAAGCACAACTGCAGGGAATCGAAAAGAACATAACTGTCATGGAAAGCAAATTGTACAATTTGGAAGAACGCAATGTGGAGTTGTATAAAAGCACAATAAAAAGTGATAGAATTGGCAGGGAGATAGGTCTTTTATCAGAATCATATAAAACCTTTGCTAAGCGCTTAGAAGAAATTAATATTGCTACCAATACTAGTGTAGATACGCTGTTTAATGTAGGTATTTTAAGCAAGCCTAAGTTTCTTGCTGCGCCTGTCTTTCCCGACAAAAAGAAAGTGATTCCGCTTGGTTTTTTGCTTGGTTTGATTGTTGGAGTCACTATCGGGTTTTTGCTGGAATTTTTCGACCATAGTTTCAAGCGACCGGAAGACGTATACAACTATACGAATTTACCATATATTTATTCAGTTCCCAAGTGGTAACGGCGCGGTTTGTCATTAGTCTTCTCTTTGCGGGTGCGGGTAAAACAATCGAAACACAGTTAGGGTGTTGCGGTATATGAGAGGATATAGAGTAGCCATAAGTGTCGTCCTCTTGTGTTGCGTGGTTTTTTTTAGCTCGCGTTATAATCTAAGCAATGGAAGTGTTGCTAAACAACTCTCCAGTCATGTATCTCTGCCCATGGGCATATGGGTCAGTTCCGAAAGTCTGGCCAAATGTCCCACCTCAGGAGCTGCTTGGGACAGACTCAAAAGAGCTGCCTCAGAACCAGTTTCTTTCCCGAACCTGAGCAAGCAGCACAGCAGAGCAAATACACAAATCATGGCTAAGGCATTGATTTATACAAAAACGGGAGAAGAACGATATCGGAAAGAGATCATCTCTGCATGCATGATGATAATGGGCACTGAATATGGCGGTACGACCCTGGCGTTGGGAAAGCAGCTTATGGCTTATGTCCTTGCAGCTGATCTAGTCGGCTTGCCTGAAGAGAAAAAGTTGCGTTTTAAGAGCTGGCTTCGAGACTGTCTTTCCTATCGTTTTAAAAGCGGGAAGACCTTGCGATATACTCACGAACATCGACCTAATAACTGGGGAACGCTGGCTGGAGCTAGTCGATTGGCTGTGGTGGTCTACTTAGGAGATATGGAAGAAGTGAAGCGTTGTGCCAAGGTCTTTAAAGGCTGGCTCGGAGACAGGAATGTGTATGCGGATTTTAAGTACAAGGATTGTTCATGGCAGGCACATCCTTTTAGACCCGTAGGCATTAATCCAAAAGGTGCGACTAAGAGTGGACACTCCATTGATGGCGTTCTGCCTGATGATCAGAGACGTAGCGGGTCATTTCACTGGCCACCTACAAAAGAGAATTATGTCTATACTGCCTTGCAGGGAGCTGTAGCCCAAGCTGTGATTCTTTCAAGGTGCGGTTATCCTGTTTGGAACTGGGAAGATAAGGCTTTGCTTCGTGCCTTCAAGTGGCTCTACTATATTGCAGACTATCCTGCCGAGGGAAACGATATGTGGATGCTATTTATTATCAACCAGGCTTATGGCGAATCCTTTCCTATGTCAACCCCCGAGAAACCGGGGAAAAATGTGGCATGGACTGATTGGACTCATGGCCAGCATCTGGAAAATACATTACCGTAACCAAATGCAAAAGAAATGAGATACGATGAAATTCATCTCATTTCTTTCGCATTTAATGCTTGTAATAATGGTACATTATTTGCAATAATGAGACAAGATGAGGCGTAAAAAAGGCTCTATTGCTTCTACGAAGTTTCTATTTTTAGTGAACCCATAATAGTATGCGTAAAATGTGTGTCTCGACGTATTTTGACGTGGCGTAGTCTATGCTATCAAACTTTACGTGTTTCTGTAGAATACGACGTTAGTTATCTGGTTTTTTTGTTGATTGAGGAAATATAATGTCCAGAGTCCAAAAAATGGACAAATTAAATCTTGAAACATTTTCTACGAAACAATCTGTTGAAAAAGAATACAATGTATCTGGACTAACCAATGTGGAAAATCTTTTGATTAAGAAATACTTTAAGAAGAAAGGCAAGATATTGGATATTGGTTGTGGCGCCGGAAGAACAACCGTCCCGTTAGCAAAAATGGGGTACGATGTTGTGGGTATTGATTATTCTAAAAAAATGATAGATTTTGCTAAGAAAAAGCACCCAAATATTCTATTTAACGTAATGAATGCTTCAGAATTAAAATATAAAGAGAGTACATTTGATTATATTCTTTTCTCTTTTAATGGATTAGATTGCATTGCTTCGGAAAGCAAAAGATTTCAGTGCATTAAAGAAATGCGCAGGGTTCTAAAAAAAGGTGGAATTCTTCTTTTTTCTACGCACAATCCTTTTAAACTGCCTTTAAACTCATGGAAAATGAAGGTGCTTATTGAAAATACATTAAGAGGAAATATTTTTAAAAAATATTGGATTGAACACTCTACATTTGGAACTGTGTATCTTTATTACAAAGATGTTTTTAAACAAAAGAAAGATATAGAAAAGTTAGGTTTTAAAATATTAGAGATTCGAGGCAAAAAATATCACTCTAAATGGAAAATTAGATTATTTGAAAATGCAGCGCACTTTGCTTTAAATAAAGAATAAAGATGATCAGAGACGTAGCGGGCCATTTCACTGGCCACCTACTAAAGAGAATTATGTCTATTTAAAGGGATAATCACTTGTTTGGCATATATAAGCGTGGCAGTCTTAAAGCGCATCTAGTTCGGGGGGCATCAGGCACATTCATTCTTTTGGCAAGCAATGTTGTTTTATCCATGCTTGTCAGCGTGTTTCTGGCCAGATTACTAGGTGTTGAAGGTCTTGGCATTTATGCCTATGTCATGGCAATTCTTCAGGTACTTCTCATCTTGGCTTCGTTTGGCTTACCGCCGTTAATTGTACGGGAAGTCGCGGCTAATAAGGCGCGGGGAAATTGGGGCTTGATCCGAGGTCTATTACGATGGGCCAGACAAACAACCTTTATCTCTTCCCTTACATTAGCTTTCCTGGCTGCGACTATTGCCTGGATATTTAAAGACCATCTTGGACAACGCGGATTAATTACATTCTGGATTGCTATGATTGCGTTGCCTTTGCAATCCTTTGTTCGCTTACAGGCAGCCACACTGCGTGGCCTTCGAAAAGTTGTTGTCAGTCAATTGGCAATGCGGATTATACGTCCGGGTTTATTTCTCGTGCTGACGGTGGCGGCTTATTTGTGGCTGCGAAAAGATTTTACAGCTTCCAAAGCCATGAGTATGTACGTAATGTCCTTTGGAGTTGCCTTTATGTTTGGGTGGTTTTTATTAAAAAAAAATCTTTCCTCTAATATTAAAACCGCAACTCTCGCATACGAAACTAAAGCATGGATGAAAAGCGCCTTACCTTTTCTTTTCACTTTTGGGGTTATAATTATCAATGAAAAAACAGATATTCTTATGCTAGGTGCTATAAGAGGAGTTAAAGATGTTGGTCTATATCGTGTTGCTCAGCGCGGAGCAGAATTAGTTATGTTGATTATAATTGCAATTGAGATGGTAATAGGTCCAACTATTTCTAAGCTTTACACAGAGGGAAAGATGCAAAAACTACAACGTATGGTTACTATTAGCGTCAGAGCAGTTTTAATTTTGTCATTTCCTTTTGCCTTTGGGCTTGCCATTTTTGGTTATCAGATAGTGCCGTTTATTTTCGGGAAAGAATTCGCACCCAGTGTAGTGCCCCTTGCTATTCTCTGCGTATCGTGGCTCATAGCATCTGGAATGGGCTCTGGTTCGGAGCTACTCAACATGACAGGTCACGAACGAGATACTGCCAAAGCTATAGTGTTGGCGACCATAATCAATGTGATATTGAATTCTATCTTTATTCCAATATGGGGCATTGAAGGCGCAGCAATTGCTACAGGTATAAGTATCATCTTGCGAGGCATTCTCATGGCAGTATGGGTAACTCGCCACATTGGGATTCATGCCACTGTCCTCAACCGTTTGAATTGATATATGTTAAGTGTTACAATCATTTTGCAGAGTTAAGGGGATAGGCAGATGAAAAGAAAAAAAGTTGTTTTTGATGTTTCTTATGCAGCTTCGAAAAATTCGTCCATTATTTATACGGGTATTGCGCGTATATCGCATGAATTGGCATTAGCATTGTACGAAAAAAAAGATCTGCTCCCATTTGATTTAGCTTTCTTTGTTCAAAATATTCATAACATACCCTCATCACTAAAAACGCATTTTAGGAAAATATATCATTTTTCATTGCCAAGATGGCGTATGGTTGGCAGAATAACCGAAATTGTTCCTCTAGTTGAGCTCATCACAGGTGCAGATCTTATCCATTCACCAGGAAATGCTACATCTGTTTGTCTTCTTAATCAGGTTGTGTTGACTATTCACGATACTATATTTTTAGCTTATCCAGAATATCATCTTCATAAGAGTTGGAAAAGCAACCTTATTATTCGACAGGCTCATGCCTGTCGTGCTATTGTAACGGCTTCCGAAAGCTCAAAACGTGATATTGTAGAAAATTTTCATGTGCCAGCTGAAAAAGTGACCGTTATTCCATGGGGATATAATGCCAAGCTATTTTATCCTGAACTAGATTCAGCCTCATGCAGCAAGAGACTAATAAAAAATTTTAACATTACTCGACCGTATTTTTTGTCAGTCTCTTGTGACACGAAGAGAAAAAATAGCGAAAAATTACTGAACGAATATATTAAGTTACTATCATCTGAGCCAATTAATGATCTCGTTTTAGTGTGGCAAAATCCTCCTAAGCAAATTCAAAATTTAGTAAAAAAGGAGGTATACGCAAATAGAATCCATCTTTTAGAAGCAATTACTGATGTGCAGTTACGAGATCTTTATTGTGGAGCAACGGCTTTATTTTCCCCATCTTCTTATGAAGGATTTGGCTTGCCTGTTCTGGAAGGGATGGCGTGTGGAGTCCCGGTTGTAACAACAGAGGCAACATCGCTACCTGAAGTTGGAGGAGATGCGCCCTTATATGTTTCTACGACTGAAACATCTGAATGGTTCAATGCGATGAGGAGTTTTGAAAATGGAATATTGGACATTGAATCTATGATAAGAAAGGGAATTGAGAGGGCGACGAAGTTTTCATGGGGTAAATGTTCTGATCAAATAGTTAAACTTTATTGTAAATGTTTAGGACTTTGAATTATCGAAAACATTGGTTTATGAGATGTCTTTGAGTAAAGCTTTTGAAAAATCCATTATCGTTGTAACACATCCGGATGATGAGATTCTATGGTTCAGTTCAATACTGAAAAAGGTAGACGAAGTTGTGGTATGTTTTCTTTCCTCTCCTTCAAACCCTATTTTGACTACAGGGAGAAGGGAAATGCTATATGAACATCCTTTGAAAAACATCTCTTTCTTAGGGCTTGAAGAAATAGATGTTCGCAACGCTACATCTTTTGTCAATCCTATACTCACCAGATTTGGAATTAAGATATATAATAATTCTATAGCCTCTAAAAAGTATAAAAACAACTACAACCTATTAGTTGAAATGTTGACAGATAAGCTAAAAAATCACAGGAATGTATTTACGCATAATCCGTGGGGTGAGTACGGCAATGAAGAGCATATGCAGGTATACAGGGCAGTAAGCGCAGTACAAAAAAAATACAATTTCAATCTATGGTTTACAAATTACACCAGCAACAAATCGCTTAAGTTAATGATAGAATATGTATTTAAATGGCATTATGACTATATAACTCTTGCCACAGATAAGAAATTAGCTGAACGTATAAAAAAAATATATCAGAAACATAAATGCTGGACTTGGTATAATGATTGTAAGTGGTTTAAAGAGGATTCGTTTATTAAAGACGACATCTTTAACCCGAGGCTTGAAAGATATTCGCAAGTGATTCCTTTGAATATCATAAAAGTTAGATTTTTGCAAAGATCTCACAGAAATATTATAAGCTTATATAAATCCGTCGCCGACTTTATGAAGCGATATGTAAAACAGCTTCGAGCTTTTTGAGCTGGGTGTTGGCATTGAATTTTTTCTTAGCTATCTCATGCCCATTTTGACCCAATCTAATTCTTAATTCTTTTCCTTCAATAAGCTGTTTCATTTTCTCAGCAAGGTCTTTCTCGTTATCCGCCTTAAAAAGTAGCCCGTTATAATTATTTGTAGTATAATCACTCATTGGTCTGATATCTGCACAGATAATCGGAAGAAAGTGGAGCCAAGCTTCTATGTAAACGTTTCCAAGTCCCTCGCTAATGGAAGGGAACACAAACACATCAAACAAGGGGTAAAAATCGTGCGGGTACCGCTGATGTCCCGTAAATATTACACTATCTTTTAGTTGTAGTTGCCCAACCAATTTCTTCAATTTTTGCTCCTCTTCGCCACCTCCTACGATAATAAGAACACAATTCGGATACACTCTCAAAATTATGGAGAAGGCTTTAATCAGGACGCTCTGTCGCTTCGTGGGGATTAACATTCCCATGCTTCCAAAAACGAAACGACCAGCGATTCTTTCTCGCAATTTGTTTTGTGGATCTTGTACCGGTTCTTCAGGAACCCCATCTTCTATAACGGTTACATTTCGAGGATCTATCCCTGATGTTTTTATAAGGTCGTCTTTCAAATAAGTTGAAACGCAAACAATTTTATATGTCCATTTGGAACATAACCAATCTAAAAATATTTTTCCAAGCGGACGTTTGTGGATAATTCCTCCGCGTTCCATTGCCACTATTTTTCTGCCCATAGGCGGGAAACTTGCCAGCCGTCCAAAATAGTGAGATATAGGCTGAGTACACAAAATAACCCCGTATTTTTGAGTAAGAAGAAATCTATAAAGCTTAAGAAAATTTTTCGCAAAAATCCGAGTTTTTTGACGTTTTGTACTATAATACACGGGAATGAAGTGTACTACAAAGCCGTTTGCTCTATATACTTCCACTCTTTCTCTAATAAATCTTCGCAGGATACAAACTTCCGCGTCATAACCCTTTTCTCTTAAATAAATCATAAGCTCTAACGTTCGTCTTTCAACCCCGGCATTAACTACCAAAGAATTAATAATGATAATCACTTTTTGTTTCTTAAAATAATTTAGCATTTTTAATTTGTTTTTCCTGACAAAATGTCTTTGAAAGCAGCCAAAATCCCTTTTACTCGATACACTTCAGTCATATCGGAAGAAAACATCATAATAATAATCCTTTTTAAGATATATCCTGAGAGAGCATAGTAAAAGAAAATCCAACTCCACCATCCCTTTTTTATATTATCTTTGAAAAAGCGATATTTTCCAAGGATAATGTCATGGCCTAATTCCCATTTATCGTATCTAATCTTAGGAGCCACATAGTGAAAGAGCTTAGCATCCGGATTGACCACAAGCCTATATTTTCTTGAAACCTGATATGAAAAGTCCTTATCCTCACTTCTGCCGTAGCCCCGGTATTTTTCAGAAAAGGAAGTTTCATTGAAGACCTTTTTTCTAAAAGAAGATGTACATCCATACAAAAAGTCCACTTTGCTAATATGCCGGGGAGAATTTCCTGTAGTGCTAAAATCCGTGGAATAACCTGAAATAAGCACTCTCCCCTCACGTAATCCTGCGAGCAGAAAAACTATCTCATACAAGCGAAACAGATGATGAATAAATTTTAATGGTTTAGGATTGGCTATGAAACCACCAACCCCACCTATAATGTTTTCTTTATCAAGTTCATACACGTTTAGGATTTTTTCAATGTAATCAGGGAATAGCTTTACATCATCATCTAAGAAAAATATTATATCCCCTGTAGATAGTCTCACCCCTATATTTCTAGAGGCTGTTAGTCCTGGAATGTTCTTTTTATGGAAAAGACAACGAATGTCAGCACCCTTGCATTCGTTTAACAGAGGAAATCCAGGAAGGTCGCCGTCGTCAACGACAATTATTTCATCAGGTTTGACTGACTGGCTCAAAATTGATTGCATGCAATTGGTTAAATCCTGGGGTCTGTTATAGGTAGGGATTATAACGCTTGTTTTGATACCCATCTCATATTCTCTCCGATTTTGTTCGTTTAAAAAGAACGTATCATATTTTATTTTTTCATTATAGTCTATTTATTTGATCTCATATGATAAGCTACGTCTACCGCTAATACTCTTGCCTGAAAGGTGGTTAGATTCCAACGACCATCAATGCCAAGCCGGGGAATCATAAAATTATCACAATCGCTATCTACGTAACCTATCTCACTTGCAAGAGCACCCTGAAATCCTGCGTCCAAGACAGCTTGTCGGCATCTTTTGTCAAGATATTTCTTTTTCCCGAAAGGATAGGCAAACCAAGTTACTTTTTTACCGCTCCACTCTCGCAACATGCGACGTCCCTCCTTCATTTCTTTCTCAAGTTCCTTGTCAGAACATAACGTCAGATTGGGATGAGAGTAAGAATGCGCACCTAACTGGAGCAATGAAGAGCGACCTGCATGTGCAATATCGGATGCTTGCGCCATCTCATTTTCAGGCAACTTCATGTACGGCTCAACCGCATTACGCAGATTTTTTACGAGTTCGGTACTATCCAAAGGTGACAAGTTCTTGAAAGTCTTGGACAGTAGATAAAAAAACTTTAGCTTTTCTGAGCGACATCCTAGATTAAATGAATAATGTTTTTGAATTCCATCAAATTCAAGCAAAGAGTCACATTCTTTTGCAATATATAGGAGCATATCCCACCATGGGAGATTACTGTGATCCGCAACAAACTGCGTGGTAATAAACCAATGCATAGGAATATTAAATTTTTCACATATTGGAAGTCCATAGGAAAGATTACTGGCGTATCCATCGTCAAAGGTAATAGCGATCAGCCATTTATCGAGTTTGGTTTTTTCCTTCAGCAGTGTATCTAGCGAAACAAAATCAGCGAAACTACTTAACCATTTCATTTCTTCTTCAAATAGTTTCACGTCAAGAATATTTTCGCATATTTCGGGATACTCTCTTCCTAAATCAAATGACCTAAAATCTTTCAGATTATGAAAGTTGATTATAATCTTTTTGGGGAAAAATGATTTTCGAATCAAGAAAGCCTTGCTTACTATCTTGTCAAATACGCGCTTGGGCATTAGTTTCTCCACATAAAAAACTTATAACGTTAGAAGACGGATTTTACCAATCTATATATAGGTGAATAGTATTTTGTGTAGTTGTAATATGTTCGCAATACGCCTCCAAAAGTCTCTTTAAATCTATTAATACCGTTTCGGGGATCATTTTGATCTTTCCCTGTATAATATCCGCCGAGATCAAATTCAACCAGCCCTTTAACATGGGCATATTTAATGGCTTCCCAGATAAGCAGTCTATTTGCTGCTCCCACGAGAATTCTCTTCTCTTTATTTACCTGTAGCCGCTTTGAGCCACCTATAAGACATCTCAAATGTCTTTCATCTTCAATAGTAAGCATACCAACCAATAATTCTTCATCTAACGAGGCTGTAAAAAGAGTACTATGCTTTATATAATTTTCAATATGACTAGAGAAACCGGGGAAATTTTTTAATTTAGAAAATTCTTTGTATAAGAGTGAAAATTCATGGTGATGCCTATTCAGTTCCACTTTTATTCCTTCTCTCTGACCCTTTTTGATACCCTGACGACACATCCTCTTCATCTTTGCCCAAACGGCATCAAGTCCTCTGGTAAGGTCAATAATCAGAGTTGAGGATTCTTTTTTATAAAAACCCTTAGTCGAAACATCTTTCTTTGTAGCATAAAAAAAGACAGCATCGCAATCCTCTACATCAAAAGGAGTGTCTGCAAACCAATAATTAGTTTTTTTGAAAAATAATTTGCGCTCTTTTATACATTTCATCTTATACTCTCTTTAGTTTTGTG
>Ga0075120_10003458_pt1 | contig 10813 bp, 9 predicted proteins | sample AntAceMetag02UKL_FD_69792 | JGI IMG/M metagenome (GOLD analysis project Ga0075120, IMG submission 69792) | Saline lake microbial communities from Ace Lake, Antarctica - Antarctic Ace Lake Metagenome 02UKL | ecosystem: Environmental > Aquatic > Non-marine Saline and Alkaline > Saline | place...
AAAATGGAGTGAATATGATTACAATACATATAATTCCATACTAGATGAATTATTTTATAACAAAAAAACGATTTATTCTGCGGCCTATTTAATGCCTTCAGCCAATAGGGTTTTTAATAAGAAAAGGAAACATAGTAATCATTTAAAATTAATTGAGATGATGATGGCAGAAAAATTACCCAGCAAGATATCTGAAAGTAAATCTATGGAAGAAGTCTATAATTTGCTGTTGTCTTATCCTTCATTAGGAAATTTCCTTGCCTTCCAATATACAATAGATATTAATTATAGTAATATTAGCGATTTTGATGAAAATGATTTTGTTATTGCTGGTCCAGGTGCTAAGGATGGTATTATAAAATGCTTTGAAGATATTGGGAATTATTCATATGAAGACATCATTAGAATGGTATGTGAAAATCAAGATCAGTATTTTAAAGAGATAAATAGAGATCCAGTTAATTTATTTGGAAGAAAATTAAAATTAATAGATTGTCAGAATCTTTTTTGTGAAATCGGTAAATATGCAAGAGTAAAATTTCCACACAGAACAACAAAGAGCAATAGAACAAGAATAAAGCAAAAATACCTTCCAAAACAAAAGACATTTAATTTATGGTTTCCTCCAAAATGGCATTTAAATGAAAACCTATAGGTAATAATATGATTCATCTTTTTCAAGGTAAAGCTGGAAACGAAGTGTGGTTAAATGCTATCGAGAAGTTTATTTGTAAGGATGATGTTAAAGAAAAAGAGAGTAATAAGGGCAAAACCTTTGAATTACTACATTGTGCGTTTTCTATAGAAGACCCTAAACAAAGATGGATACAAGATAGAAATCCAGCAATTAATCCAATATTTGCGCTTCTAGAAGTAATTTGGATTATATCAGGTAGTAATGATGCTGAATTTTTAAACTACTGGAATAGAGACTTACCTAAGTATGCTGGAACAGATGACACTTATTATGGTGCTTATGGTTTTAGGCTAAGAAGTCATTTAGGATTTGATCAGCTCGATAGAGCATACCATATATTAAAAAATAATCCAGATACCAGACAAGTAGTTCTACAAATCTGGGATGCAAATTTTGATTTACCAAATAATGATGGGCAAAGCAGAAATCCTGATATACCTTGTAATGTGATTTCTTTATTAAAAGTTGATCATGGCAAACTGGAATGGTCGCAAATAATAAGAAGTAACGATATTTTCTTGGGTGTACCATACAACTTCAATCAATTTACCACATTACAAGAGATAATGGCAGGTTGGTTAAATCTTGAACTTGGATCATATAATCAATATAGTGACAGCTTACATGTTTATGATGATAATTATGGAAAAATAAAGAAAACAGAGAAATCTGATTATGTTAAGAATTCAGATTCTTTAAAATTAGATTATGAAAATTCAAAGAAAATATTTAGTATTCTTTACAATAATGCAATTAGATTACAGAATGAAGATTCAAAAATTTCCGAAATCTATGAGTCATTTTCGGGACCAATTTCTTATAAAAATATCTTATTACTCATATGTGCAGAAGCAGCACGTAAACGTAGAAACTTAGAGTTATCAACAAAATTAATGAGTAAAAATACTAATCAGTGTTTTAAATTATTATGGAGTAATTGGATTAAAAGATGGTCACAGTAAATAATAAAAATGAAAAGGCATCAATATAGCTCCAAACTAAAAGATTTTAATCAAGATAATCCTAACTCAATTTTTGGCAATATTGTCAGTAATGATGAATTTGATATAGTTCGATTACAGCAGGATGCCTGGATATATGAGATAAAGTTATTACAGGATGTATTGCAACCTTATGAGGGCACTATCTATTTTGAATATTCAATACCACGGATGGGGAAACGAATAGATGTGGTATTACTTATAAATTCAGTGATATTTGTTTTGGAATTTAAAGTTGGTGAAAAGCATATAAATAGAGCAGATATTGAGCAGGTTTGGGATTATGCTTTGGATTTGCATAATTTTCATGAACCGAGTCATGATAAGATTATTGCCCCAATATTGATTGCTACTAAAGCAGAATTTAGAGAAATTGAATTAAGTAATACAATTCAGCATGAGGGGATAATATTTCCGATTTGTTGTAATGCTGAGATGTTGGGTGATGTAATCAATGATGTTTTGGCATTTGCGAAGGGTGATTGCATTGATTATAAGGATTGGGAGAATGGAAGATATTGTCCGACTCCCACGATTATTGAGGCTGCAATGGCTCTTTACAATGGACATAACGTAGCTGAGATATCCAGGAATGATGCGAGTGCAAAGAACTTGAATACTACGACAGATACAATTTCAGAGATTATATTGCAGTCAAAAGATAAGAAAGAAAAGGCAATTTGTTTTGTTACTGGAGTTCCAGGAGCAGGGAAAACATTGGTTGGGCTCAATATTGCTACACGACATTTTGATAAAAATAGTGAATTGTATTCTGTGTTTTTATCTGGTAATGGACCTTTGGTAAAGGTATTGATAGAGGCTTTGACGCGTGATAGGTTTGAAATAGAAAAAGAGAAGAATAAACGGAGAAAGAAGGGTGAGAAGATAACCAAAGGTTCTATAAATTCAGAAGTTAAGGTTTTTATCCAGAATGTGCATCATTTTAGGGATGATTGTCTTATAAATGATAAACCACCAGTTGAACATGTGGCGATATTTGATGAAGCTCAAAGAGCATGGAATCAGGAAAAGACAACTGATTTTATGAAACGGAAAAAGGGTAAACCTGATTTTAATAAATCGGAAGCTGCATTTCTGATTGAATGCTTAGAAAGGCATGAGGATTGGTCTGTTATCATTTGTTTAGTGGGTGGGGGACAGGAAATTCATAGTGGAGAAGCAGGGATAAAGATTTGGATTGATTCAATTTTGGAGTATTATCCAGAATGGAAAGTATATATTTCACCGCAATTGACTGATAGTGAATATGCTTTGGAAGAATCAGAAGAGAAACTAAAACAACGAGATAAAGTAATATTTGATGATAAATTACATTTGGCAGTTTCAATGCGATCATATCGGGCAGAGAACGTATCTTTATTGGTTAAGCAGATATTAGATTTAGAAATTGAGCAAGCAAAGCAGACTAAGAAGCAGGTATCGGATAAATACCCGATTTATTTGACCAGGAGCTTTAAAAAGGGTAAAGAATGGGTAAAAAGTAAGGCAAGTGGCACTGAACGCTATGGAATGGTAGTATCTTCACAAGCCTTGAGAATGAAACCTTATGCAATTGACGTAAGAGCGAATGTTGATCCAGTTCATTATTTTCTGAATGATAAAGAAGATGTGAGATCATCTTATTATCTGGAAGATGTGGCAACTGAATTTCTGGTGCAAGGATTAGAATTGGATTGGGTATGTATGGCGTGGGATGCAGATTTTAGGCTGGTTAATGGAGAGTGGCAACATTGGTCATTTAAAGGTAATAAATGGCAGCATATAAATAAAGAAGAAAGAAAATTGTATTTGAAAAATGCATATAGGGTTTTGTTAACAAGGGCAAGGCAGGGGATGATAATTGTAGTGCCAGCAGGTGATGAAAAAGATCATACCAGACCACCGGAATTTTATAATGAGACGTTTAGATATTTAAAGGGGATAGGTTTTACTGTTATCTAAAGAGCTCAATAATGAAGTGGACAAAATAAGAATCCCAGTGCAAAAATTATCATACAATAAAAGAGGCTATGGTAATTCAAGAGAGGATTGACGCGATTAGGGTACTGAAGTTAATCAGGTGAAAATAGAGGAGAAAGAAAATGAAAACTAGTAACATTATTAAGAGACGAAAGGTGGAGATTGATAGCTTTATAACTAATTTGGAAAGAGAAAACCGATTAGGAATCAGTAATATTTATCCAAGAAAAATCTCAACTTATAGGTTATCAGTTTTCTTAGGAGTGCATTTTTCGATGGAATCAACCTTTAAGTTAATATTGGGAAAGTATTCTGAAGAATCTTTTGATAATAAATTGATAAGGCTAATATATTCAAGAATAAGATCTCATAAGTTAAAATCATATCAATTCAGCAATGATAAGCAGGAAATCGCATCTATGATTTTTGAAAAACTGAAACATGACTTAGAAACAAATGGTATAAATTGGAATGAAATGGCTAAGAGAGAGAAATATTTTGAGGTACTTAAAGTGGTTTTCATGTACGATGTACTCAATTATTATGGAGATGATAGAGATGCTGATTATTTAATATATATTGGAGCTAAATTATTGTTAGAATTTTACATAGAAGAAATGGATATTGATTTAAAATAATAGTAATTTTCTCAACCACTAAGACCACTAAATAGCACGAAAGGAATTTACTATCAGGTGATTGGTGTCAGCCATAGGCTGATAAAAGCAGTGAACTGTGATCTGTAAACTTGACTGGTTTTTTGTATTTCCAATCCCTAATCACAAATCACGATTCACTGATCACTTTTAAAAATATTATTTATGATTTAAAATTATAGTTGCAGCAGTTACGTTATTGGGATTGAGCTCTAAAGACTTTTTATAGGCGATTATTCCATTTTCCTCATCTCCTAATTTTAAAAGGCATTCACCATAACTATCATACGTGTTCCATGCGTTTGGATATAGCTCAATGTTTAGCATGAAAATCTCAACGCTTCGGAGGATTGTTAAATGCTCTGTTTACGCTTAATCCAGACCAAGGATAGTATGATCAGCAGGCTTGCAATATTCAGCCGGGTTTTGTCATTGAACTAAAAAGGTTCAATAAGTAGAAACTGAACCAAAAGGGTTCAGTTTATTGAGAATTATTTTACAGGATAAGGTTGCTCTCTATCTAATTGTCGTTATCATACTTTTAACGAAATAAGCTACCATAATTGCTAAAGCACTTGATAGCAGAGTTCCAATAAGTACATATTCAGCAAAGTTTTTTTTATCTAATGCTTTATATCGAGTAATTCCTTTGGCAGTTAAAACAAAAGCAATTGAAGTGTAGTTTCCTGTGATTACAAAAAAGAAGAACATAATTCTCTCGATAATACCAATTATTTTTCCTCTTTTAATTTCTGTAGAGGCAATATTATTACTTTCTCCTTCTACCCTTTCTCTTATATCTATTGATAGCAAAATATACCTGATCAGGTTGTTGATTTCGTTTGCCATTATCAATATGCCGCTAATGTAAATTAATACAATCTTTAACTTGCTAATATCAAAAGCTGTCAATATTGGGTGATGGTTAACTACGTACTCAGCGATTTTAATTGAAATGGAATTGAATCTGAGACTTTGACCGAATATGCCAAAGATAAATCCACCGATAATAATGATAAGAGCAAATTCGATAAATCTTTGCAAATATATACTCATTTTACTCTTTTCGAATAAGAAGATAAATAAATGGAATACTATCAGGAAGCAGATGAGTTTGATACTTCCACCTGATTGACTAAACAGTGGTAGTAGTAAGACTATTTCTAATGCACAGATTAGTATTTCGACTCTTAAAGAATTAATTTCTTTATTCCACTGGTAAAATAATCTGGTAATCAAAAGGCAGAAAAGGAAATAGAAATATTCAAAGTACATAAATTGCCTCAGGGTTATATCTTATTTTTAAGAGATGAGAAGTATTCTACGTATTCCCGTAAGTTATTGGACTTAATTATCTTGTATATAGCTCGCTCAGTAATATCGAGAGATGGTAGCATTTCACTAACAGATTTATCATTAAGCAGTTCATTGAAGATCACCAGGGTATTTTTTTTCCAGTCAGACATCATAGCCATTGATAACCTAAGTGTTGTATTAATGAATTTTACATCTTGAGATATATCATTAAAAACCTGAATTAGTGAGTAATCAATACTCTTCATTTCTTTTAGACCATTACGTGCAATGTGAAATGCCGGTCCATCCATACCAAGAGAATTTTCATAATTCAGTTTCGTTGTCATATCGCCAATGCCAACTGAAAATCGAATTTTCGCGGGAAATGAATTTGCGTATCCAGAGCTTCCAGCTCTGAATTATATTCCGACTCACGAACCTCGACTCACATCTCACGCTGCAAAGCACATTTTCAGTCACAAGTCACCATCACTCTTCACTGTTTTCTTTTCGACTCACGATTTACGACTCACGTCTCACGATGCATAGCAATCATAATCTGCGTTCATCCGCGGTATCCGCAAAATCTGTGTTCTATTTATGTTTTCCGATTCACAAGTTCCGAGTTTCAACTCACGACTTTAAATAAACTTTTTTATCCATAGCGAATATTAGGGGATTTATAATGTATGCTGTTTCTTTCTAAAGGGTAGGGGTTTATGCTTATGGCATATTACAATACAAATAATCAGTATGTCTAAAACCATATAAAATAAGGAAATATGTGCTTGCATAATGGGGCTATATAATTATTTTCTCTCTTGAGCGGCTCAACAAAATAAGTGAAGCGAAGCTAAAGAGATGCTTTGCAAAGGAGTTTATCATGAGAATACGTTTACCAAACTGGATCAGTTGCCTTGAGAATTATGATCAGGGCCTGGTTTTTTACGGCTACCGTCAGAGATATGGTCTTTGCTATGCCAGAGATTATGTCTATCCCGAGATCACTGTTCACAATGTAGAGTTCGGAGCACAGAGCAAGGCAGTTACAAGTACTACCTGGAATGCTGCTGCCGAGGGTTTTAAGACCAATCTGCAGACTTATGCAGATGCCTGGAATGTCACTCAGCAGGCTGGACGCGAGCCCATGCGTGATCTGAGTGGTTTAAACCTGTTTGTGCAGGGCTGTTTCGCTGCTGCTGAGGTGACTTCGTTTGATCTGAGCACCTTAACAGTGGATAATTTCGGAGGCGTGATCGGTGATCTTCTGGGCACCGAGTTACCAAACGTGGGAAACCTGGTTGAGGCAGCAGGTATGCCTGCCTGCGGACTTGACCTGAGCACACTGGACAGCTCAATCGAGACTGTGTAATGTGAAACCGGGGGGGAGCTGCAGATCCCCCCCCCCTTTTTTTTAATGTAATGTGTTTTAGCCACGGATTACACGGATGAACACGGATCAATGTAAGATTTATTAGCAACGAACAAGACGAACAAGACGAGCTATTTCTTAATTACTTGTTAATTTCTCCTCAAACCCTCTATCCTTCAAACCTTCAATCCCTCAATTCTATTTAGCCGCGAACAAACCGAACAAGCGCGAACAAAAAGATGTCGCCAAAGCATCCCTGCTTTGGTTTTGCGTATACAGAGCTTCCAGCTCTGAATTATCTGATTAGTGATTCGTAAACCAGGAATTCTTACATGAACATTTTTTCATGTTAAGAAAATCGGGAAAATTTAACATGAATGCCTGCTCATGTTAAAAAAAAGCCAAAAATCTTAACTGAACAATTTAATACTATTCGGACTATCAGGTGATTAGTGTCAGCCATAGGCTGATAAAAGCAGTGAACGGTGATTGGGAACTTGGCAGTTTATATTTTTCGACTCACGAGCCTAGTCTCACTTCTCACTTTTCATGCTGCAAAGCACATTTCCAATCACTAATCACAAATCACCAATCACTGGGCGAAGCATTATCAGCGTTAATCAGCGGAATCCGCATAATCCGCCTGCCGGGCGGTGCACATCTGGGAGGGGTGGAATTATTTTTATTATTGACAATTGATGAGATAAACGGGAGATAGATGAGAATTATAAAATATTGATTTAAGGATAGGTCGGCTAACGTGAAAGTGAATAATGAGTGATTATATTTATAGAAAACGAGGATGAGCTTTTATGAGTTATTCAGTTATTAGGAGGAATAAAGATGGAATCGAGATTAGCGGTATTTGAAGGTAAAAAGTTGAACAGGAATTGAACTGTCGACAAATTGACGACAGTTGAAATTTTGTAAACATAACGAACAAATAGACTTAGATGCCTAAATGGGCGGAGTAAATGGAGTAATTGATTATGGAAAAGAATTTGCTGAAAGGTGTTGATAAGAGTGATTTTTTATTGTACAAATCACCTGATGGTGAGATCAAAGTGGAAGTATTTTTGTGGAATGAAACGATCTGGCTGACACAGAAGAGGATGGGGGAACTTTTTGGAGTGAAAGTGCCTGCGATTTCAAAGCACCTGAATAATATATATGCCGAGAGAGAACTGGTACGGTTGTCAACTGTTTCCATTTTGGAAACAGTTCGTGAGGAAGGTGATAGAAAAGTTAAACGCAATGTTGAGTACTATAATCTGGATGCAATAATTGCAGTTGGATATAGGGTGAATAGCAGTAAGGCAACACAATTCAGAATATGGGCGACAAAGGTATTGCGGGAATATATAATTAAGGGATTTGTACTTGATGATGAGCGGTTGAAGAACGGCAGATATTTTGGGAAGGACTATTTTAGAGAATTATTAGAACGAGTAAGATCGATACGGACAAGTGAACGGCGGATATATCAGAAGATAACAGATATATTTGCTGAATGCAGCATTGATTATGACAAGAGCAGTGAGATAACCAAGGGATTTTATGCAATGGTACAGAACAAATTTCATTTTGCGATAACAGGCATGACAGCAGCGGAGATAGTCTATAAAAGTGCTGACCGGAAAAAGCGGAATATGGGGTTGACGACATGGCAACATTCACCGGATGGAAGGATTTTAAAATCTGATGTGAAGATCGCAAAGAACTATCTTGATGAGAATGAGATCAAGCAACTCGAGAGGACAGTATCCGGTTATTTTGATTATATAGAAAGATTGATTGAGAAAAGGACATTGATGAGGATGGAGGATCTGGCAGACAGTGTGAACAGATTTTTGGAATTTAATGAATACAAAATACTTGATGATAAAGGAAAGGTATCACATAGGCAAGCAGAACAGAAAGCAGTAGAGGAATATGATGAATTTAATAAGACGCAAGAAATAGAAAGTGATTTTGATAGACTGGTTAAGGAATTAATGGATAAGTGAAGATAATGTAGCAACGAATAAAACTAACTATCAGGTGATTGGTGACCAGTGAACGGTGATCGGTTAACTTGGCTGGTTTTTAAAATTTCCAATCACTGATCACCAGTCACTCTTCACTGTTTTTCTTTTCGTCTCATCGCAGATACTCCGTAGCCTTGGCGTAGGAGTACGAACATCGACTCACGACTCACGGTGCATAGCATTCATGTTCAGTGTTCATCCGCGTCATCCGCATAATCCGTGTTCTATGTATTTTTCGACTCACGAACATCGACTCACGACTCACGGTGCGAAGCACACCTCGTCTCACGGATTTATTCCCCTTGACAGCGAAATAATGTGGAATCAACTCGGCATGAGGATTTATATATGTCAGTACAAAATACGGTATTTCTGATGGAAAATCAGATAATGCATTACAGTTGGGGATCACGCGATTTTATTGCCAGGTTATGCGGGGAGAAAGTGCCCAGTGAATTACCGCAGGCAGAATTATGGCTGGGAGCACATACCAAAGCACCATCAATGATAATCGAAGGACAAAATGAGATGCCCCTGGATCAATATATAACTCACGATCCGCGTAATATCCTGGGAAATGGTACAGCAACTGAATATGGGGAGCTGCCATTTTTATTTAAAGTGCTATCGGCTGCTCAACCTTTATCTGTGCAGGTGCATCCGAATAAAGAGCAAGCAAGGGCAGGATTTAAAGTTGAAGAAGAAAAATTATTACCACTGGATGCTGCCATTCGTAATTATAAAGATAAAAATCATAAACCGGAAATGCTGCTGGCGCTAACGCCTTTTGAGGCATTATCCGGGATACGTCCCTTTGCTGAGATTGTGGAGCTTATCACTTTGCTGCGTTTGGATGATAAGATAGAGGAATTTAAGGAATTGATAACTGATATATCTGAAACAAAGCTGAGAATATTTTTTAAGTGGATACTGGGTCTTAAGAGACGAACCAGGGATAAAGTGAGGGGCAATATCATCAGGGCAGCGATGCTGCGGCGGGGATGCGATCATCCATCAGCACTGGCAATTGAATGGATCTGCCGGCTGGATCATTATTATCCGGAAGATATCGGGATTTTTGCTCCACTGGTGATGAACACTATCAGGCTGCAGCCGGGAGAGGCGATCTTTATGGATGCAGGGATTTTGCATGCCTATCTGCAGGGCTCCGGACTGGAGATCATGGCAAATTCTGATAACGTGCTGCGCTGTGCACTCACAGGCAAGCATATAGACGTGCCGGAATTGATGAAGATAGCCAGCTTTATGCCGGTATATCCGCATTACATCAGACCGGAAATGCACGGCATGGAAGAGGTATTTATAACCCCGGCACCGGAATTTCTGCTTTCAAGATTCAATTTAAGCAGCTCGATCCGCTTTAATCAGCTTGATTCTGCTCAGATCATCCTGGTTACGGAAGGCAGCTTGATTATCACACCAGAGGTGGGTGCTGCACTGGCGCTGGAGCAGGGGCAATCAGCCTTTATTTCTAAAACTGCGGTCTCCTGTCAGATAACTGGCAAAGCAAATTTTTACCGGGTTTCCTAACCTGAGTGATCCCCTTTTGCTAATATCACTAATCTCTTTCAAAGATAATTTAACCAAAACGATATGTACATTGCTAACTGGCTTACAGGTAGAGGATTATACGCTTTTATTCCCTGATCAACCATTGTATATTGACATCATGAAATTAGTATTAAGATATTGATAAGGAAAATGGAAGGGGTTAAGCTTGAACAACCATAGGGTATTAAAACCCGTTCGCAATGTTAAGCCCC
>Ga0075120_10003460_pt1 | contig 10807 bp, 7 predicted proteins | sample AntAceMetag02UKL_FD_69792 | JGI IMG/M metagenome (GOLD analysis project Ga0075120, IMG submission 69792) | Saline lake microbial communities from Ace Lake, Antarctica - Antarctic Ace Lake Metagenome 02UKL | ecosystem: Environmental > Aquatic > Non-marine Saline and Alkaline > Saline | place...
AGGATTTTCGAGAGCTTGGTATCTAACTTCACACCTTGCTTCAAAGTGAAAAATAGCACTTGTAAAGCGAAAGGTATTCTTATTCTCTTTTGAAATCAATGGGATTGATATTTTCCTATTTGAAATTCATTCAAAAATCGACAAACACTCCCTGACTATAGAATGCAACTTATAATTCTTAATAATATCCACTTGCGATAAGCAAGCGTTTAATCGTAATAATCTCATCTTCAGTTATTATCCGAGGGCAAGATTTCTTACCCTTCGCTAACATTATATGTTCTTCCGCTATATCATTTCTTGATAAACGTGCTAATATTTCTAATTGATCATAAAATTCGTACGTCCAATTAATAAAACGGTACCTTGCCTATGGCGAGGTACCGTTTCATCACTAAGAGGAGGGTAATGCTTAAAAAACTTCATTTCATTAGTACAACTTTTGCCATTATGGATCCAGCCCTGTTGCATAGCTGGGCAAAGTAAAATCCTGACAGCTGGTCAGTGCTGTCAGTTGTGAAAAATGGAGCGAAACAAAAAGTATATATTTACTCCACTCATCCTTATAAGAAACATAATGAACGTATTGCGATATTTCCATAAGGAGATAGGTGCATCTCTCTGGGGCAATTCCCCGGATGCGGGAGAAAATCCCGGAAGATTAAGTAATCTGAACAGGCTACGTGATATACGGGACAGAAAAATGCGCGTATTTCTGCTACAGATGTCAACATCGGGAAGCTCAAATTTGCACTATATTTTATCAATCAGACGGCAATATGCGGATAATGGTGAAAAATTTATCCGCATATTACCTTGTAAAAGTCCTCCATGTAAACAACAGTATTATTTCAGTAAAATCAATTTCTTCATTTCAGAGATCGGACCGGCATTAAATTGTAGGAAATACATTCCGCTCGCAAGGTTTGATCCATCGAATGTCAATGACTGATGCCCTGCTTCAATCATGTGATCAGCCAGCACAGCAACTTCCTGCCCCATCAGGTTATAAACACGTGCCTGGACAAGCGCATCACTCCTCAATGAAAATTCTATGTTTACAATTGGATTGAAGGGATTGGGATATGCGCCTTTGAATGCCCACTCGCGGGGTTGTCCGGATTTGCCCGGATCAACTTGATCCGGCTCGGAGACATACATGTTGACTGATATATAATCGTTTTCATTTTCGCACGCATTGTTTCCAAATCCTACATAAAACGGGTATTCCCCTGCCGATAGGTTATCCCCTCGGAAAACGAAATCAATGCCTATAGTACTTTCTGCATTGACGATGCCGGCAGGATCACCAATTTCAAAGTTGGTATTATTCACTTCGATAGCCCAAATTAGAATCTTGTCCTCACTTCCATCATCGACCAACGTAATAAGTGACCAGAGAAGTGGATGCCATGTCGGGGAAATGTCAATCGCACAAACCACCTTTCCACCTTCCGGCGTTTCATACTGGAACATCTCTTCATAATATCCGTTCTCAGGATTTATTTTTATCATTGTAGTTGTGGTTTCAGCAGTTTCACGGCAGGTAAAATATAGATTTAATTCATCTTCATCATCGGGATTCCATCCCAGTCCCCGTGGCGAGAAATCCTGTTCTAATTCATAAACCGTTTCACCGTCACGGTCAACTGCTATGATGTCCAGAAAGTATTATCAATAATGTGCTCTTCCCAGGTGTCATCATCGTTTTCGAACCATGAAACTTCGCTATCTATCCAGGCAGCGCCAACAACATCCAGATCACCATCTCCATCCAGATCAATCGGGTATAACGAAAATACACCTGTAAAATCTGCGGCAATTATATGTTCAATCCATTCCATTCCACCGGTGTTTTCCCACCATGAAATGTCATTTCCGGATTCAGCAGCCCCGATGATATCTAAATCACCATCGTCATCAACGTCTATAGCAGTTGTAAATCGAGCGCCACTAAAGTCTTGATCTAAAATGTGCTCTGTGAATTCTACTTGTGAGAAACCTGAGGTCGTCAGGATGATAACGAATAGGATAGAAATCGGAATTGCTTTCTTCATCATAGCCTCCTGTAAAGTCGTTGTAAAAGCAAGTTAAACTACAATACCAATTTATTTTGTACTGAAGATGACATGCAATAAACAGGATAGAGAAATGCGAAAATTTGTTCCAAAGATCAACATCTAACAGGTCAAGTTTTGTGACAAATTTGACCTGTTAGATAATATGTACAGATTTAGTTGTTCACTATTTCAGTAAAATCAATTTCTTCATTTCAGCGATAGGACCGGCATTAAATTGCAGTATATACATTCCACTCGCCAGGTTTGAACCGTCAAATGCCAATGTTTGATGCCCTGCTCCAATCATGTGATCAGCCAGGACAGCCACTTCCTGCCCCATCAGGTTATAAACACGTGCCTGGACAAGCGCATCGCTCCTCAACGAAAATTCTATGTTTACAAGTGGGTTGAAAGGGTTTGGATAAGCGCCTTTGAATGACCACTCTAATGGTAGATCAAGATTCTCCGGATCAGCAGGATGTTCTTCCCCGACACCGGAAACAATCATGTTTACAGCTATGTAATTGTTCTCATCTTCGCACGCGTTATTTTCGAATTCAACAAAGAATGGATAGTCTCCTACCAACAGACCCTCACCCCGGAAGACGAAGTCAACATCGATTTCTGTTTCCGCATTCACTGTGCCTGAAGGATTTAGAATTTCGAAGTTTGTGTCATTGGTTTCGATAACCCAAATCTGAATATAATCCTGTTCTCCATCATCAACTAATGTGACAAGCGCCTTAACGATAGGATGCCATGTTGATGATATATCAGCCGAACAGACATAGAAGTTACCATCCGGCACTTCATACTGGAACAGCTCTTCATAATTACCGTTTTCAGGATCCATTTTTATCATGGTAGTTGTGGTTTCAGCAGTTCTACGGCAGGCAAAATATAATTTGAAGCCATCTTCATCATCAGGATTCCATCCCAGTCCCCGTGGTGAGAATTCCCGTTCGTATTCATAAACCGTTTCACCATCACGGTCAACCGCTACAATGACTGAATCCCTACCACCCATCCAGAACAAATCATTATCCGGATCGTAGGTGAGAAAACGAGGTTCTTCAACCGGTATTTCCCATGAATCTTCCAGCTCAATAGAACCCTCAGCATCTTCGTTTGTCGGAATCACTTCCATCTGGTACATTATATCTTCATCCACTCCGTACAAAAAATCGCCGTCCCAGGTTAAACCGTAAAAACCCTGGGCACTACGATCTTCCGACGGGACAGGTTGATCGAATGTATCGATCAGCTCATCTCCATACCTGCTATACTGATAAATTTTGTTGGGTCCGAGAGGATCAAATCTATCCGAACCACTGACAAAAAAGTGTCCATATATAAATACAATCCCACGATTTCGAGTTTCCTCTGTCTCAAGCTCAAATAAGGCAGCATGATTCCCGGGAGCGACCGGTTCATAATCTTCCCCCGGACCCTGCAGATAGATTTGGGCTGAATAATCGAGATATCCATATCCAAAATTTGTTAAAGAAATATTAACCATCGTTTCCTCAACATTCATTAAATTCAGATTTATTTCTGTCGGATCAAGCTCCATTTCAGGATATGTCATTAAATGATCTAAGGTGGTGGTTTCATCCTCTTCAATAGTCACCTCGAGATACAGGGTGTCACAGAAACATTCCTTGGCGAATTGAAGTTCATATTCTCCAACCATAAGTCTTTCGAATTCATAAAATCCCTGTGCATCGGTAGATGTTTCATGGCAAGGTTCTTCATTTGAGAAAACAATAACTTGAACCTGTTCCAATAATTCAGCATTTAAAAGATCACTCACTGTTCCCTCAAGTGAACCACCTGGAACTATATCAAGATCGTTTTCCCAAATGCATATTTCACTATCGTAATAAGCAGTTCCCATAATATCTATATCAAGGTCATCATCTAAGTCAAGAGCATAAACGCAGTTTGCACCACGAAAATTTGTTGTGATATCATTTCCATTATCAAAATCAAGATCTCCTTCATTTGCCCACCATCTGATTGTGCCTCTATCAAAGGAAGAAGCGATCACATCTTTCTCGCCATCAGCATCAATATCCGCAGCAAAAATGCAATTCGCAGTATAAAAATCGTCTATAACATGTTCGGTAAAATCTTCATCTCCATCGTTTTCATAAACAGATATAATACCGGCATCTCGCATTGCGCAAAGAATATCCGTATCACCGTCACCATCAACATCCGTACCGTAAACCCACCTGGGTCCATTACCGGTTCTAATCACATGCTCTGCAAAATCGCCATCACCGTCATTTTCAAACCATGATATTTCGCTACCATCATATGCTACAGATAATATATCCATTGCGCCATCATTATTAACGTCGGCAATATTAATATTCCAGGGATCAGCAATGCTCGTTGTAACCGATTGTCTTGTCCAATCAAAATCATCGTTCTCATACCAATAAACTCGAGAACCTCGGCAACCTGCGGCAACGTCAATATCATTGTCACCGTCAAAATCTGCGGCAACTACTGTGCATGTGGTATTAAAGCCATTGTCGATAACATGTTCTTCCCAATTATCCCCTTCATTTTCAAACCAGGAAACCCTGTCGGCAAGCCATGCAGACCCAACAATATCGACATCGTTATCTTCGTCCATATCAATTGCATATAACGAGTACACACCGGAAAAATTGGACGTTATAACATGTGCTTCCCATCCCAATATGCCGCTGTTTTCCCACCAGGTGATATCACTTCCGCCTTCAGCGCCACCGATAATATCGATATCGTCATCGTTATCAATATCTGCCGCAGTAACATAACGAGCGCCACTAAAGGTTTGATCTAACGTGTGCTCTGTAAATTCTACTTGTGAGAAACCTGAGGTTGTCAGGATAAGAATAAATAGGATAGAAATCGGAAGTATATTCTTCATTATAACCTCCTGCATTGTGATCGTTTAAAGCGAGTTTAGCTACCAAACTAATTTAATTTACTGAAGATTATAAAGAATAGCAATGCATACGAGGTAGAAATTTCATTTGATTTGTGAGAGAGTCAATGACAATTGTTTTATATCCTATTATTTCAAAATTACTCACTCCAGAAATGAATTTAATTATGCTATTATAACTTTATAAAATATCGTATATTTTTCATTTTATATTCATTTTGCATGTGGTTAGTAGCCATTGGTTTCCATAAAAACCTACTTGCTGACTTCACTTCTATAAGAGAGGATATTTCAAATTGTCCAAAGTCAGGAAAATCACGTTTTTCGTGCTATATAATATTGCCCTCCTCGTTATTGTGTTCACGATAGGTGAAATTATTGTTCGGGTTAAATTCGGGAGATCTTTTCAATATGTGGCTGACCAGAAATTAATTTGGGTTGCAAAAGCAGACCAGCAAAATGCGTTTGTCTATCCAGGTCATAGATCGCGAGCGTCAGTAAACCCAAAAGGTTACCGTTTAACTAATCAACGTTTGGAGAATCCCGAATTTAAAATATTGACCGTTGGTGATTCATATACTTTTGGATGGGGTGTTAATGACAATGAATCATGGACAGCAGTCATGGAAAGGGAGTTGCGCTCTTCTGGAATAAATGTAAATGTTTACAATGCCGGTGTGCCGGCATATTCGACACAGCAGATATTAGATAGTTGGAAGCGGGAAGTGAACGATAACAACTATGATATGACTATTTTTGGTATTTGGCCCAGTGATGAATTCAGGTTTCAACCTGAGGGAAAGGAAAAGGATAAATTAGTTCGATATGCATGGCTCCGATTTCAGTTAAGACGATCCTCTTTGTTCACTGCTATTTACACCTGGCTTACCTTTAAAATGCGGGAGACGAAGAGTGGGAATAAATTCGCTGATAAATTACATATGTCATATAATAATTTTGAAGCAAGAGATTCAACGATTCAAGCGCGTAGATTCTCTGGTGTTTGGGAGAGGCATTTCAAACATTGGGATGTTTTATCCGACAATGAAAATTCAGGGATTGTAGTCGGGCTTCAATTTGCTACTGATTCATTAGGATCCACTGATCTATTGGGTAACCATATCTTGGAAAAAGGCGATATTTACCTTGATGCCGGATCTTTGGTTGACTCTTTAAGAAATGCTGGAATAGAAATCTCTGCTGGTCCACGTGCCGGTCATTATGGAGTGGGGGTAAATGATGCTATTGGTAAGTTTTCTGCTTCCAAACTCTTACCTGAAATAGAAGAACTCTCCAATAATATTGAACAAAAGCAGGATATGGACTCTTTATTAACTCAATAGGAAAACAATCAGATTTACAAGAATTTGGCGTTTTATAGATACCTACATATATCCCAAATCCCGTAATCTTTTTTCAATTATTTCGCGCTCCTCTTCAGTATAAACTTCAGCAGGATTCTTCTCGGAAATATCTTCACTATTTTCATGATCAGGTTCTTGCTTTGATTCTGCTGATTCCGCGTCAAACTCCACACTGTCTTCGAACAATCCTTGAGGAACATTGCCAGGCATTGACGCAGGCTTACCGATCTTCAAAGCGGCAAGAACAGTTGGAGCAACAGACAGAATATCAAGCTTGCCGAAGTCAACTCCTTTTTCGATTCCTTTTCCTCTGACGCCGAATACTCCGTATAGTGCATGATCACCATTGATCTCTTCCCGCCAGGGTTTGTCGGGCTTTTCCTCGCTCGAGAATAGAGCACCATCAGGATTATCAAAAGTAGTATCGACTGAATACAGACGGTCTCCCCATTCGATCACCATGTCGGGGCAGTCGTCCAACTCTCCTGCTAAGGGATAAGCTTCTTTTCGTGTCCATACTTTACGAACCGGTTTATATCCGGATTGCGACTTATCTGAGCTTTTTCTATCATCGGTAATTGATTCGAGCTTTGCCTTTACTTCTTCAAGTACCGCCTCAGCTTCAGCGCCAGGATTGACAATCCCTCCCGGCTCACGTCCGGCAAGGTTTAATCGCATAACGTCTGTTTTGCGCCATGCATAAAGATATGTTTTTGAGCTATCAATCCGGGATAGACCGTGACGAGTTTCAATGTTGGTATATAATTGAGGCGCTAATTTGTTGAAAATGTTTTTAACCGGTTTCGGAACATTTAGTTTCACCCATTGCTGCAATTGAACCCCGGTTTTCATCGCAAAGTCTTTTCCGCCGGCCTTATGCAAGGACAGATAACCTTCCTGTATCAGCCAACGGTTGATATAAAAAACCCCGTGCACTGCAGCGGATCCATGATCGCTGCTCATGACAGTAATTGCATCCGGTCCAGCCCATTCTATCAATTCGCCCAGGTGGTCATCCACCTCATCGTAAAGATTATCTACCCATTGCCGCCACTTTTCAGCTTCAGCTCTTTCGTAAGCCGGATGGTTGGGATCGACATGCTTCCAGAGTGCGTGGAGTACCCTGTCAAGAGCTGTAAAAACAACTACTGCCAGGTCTGGTTGATGTTTTCTAAAGAGATATAATGCAGCTTTTTTACGTTCTTTCATCATTTGAGAGGTTGCATCAAGAAAATTCTTAATCGTGTCAAACTGCGCAGCGGTTTGTTCAATACGGTAATCAGGGACTTCTTTGAGAAGCATATTTCTTTCTTCATGCGGAGATACAAAATTCACACCTTTACCGGGCGTATCCATCCCGGAAACTACTACACCATTTGATATCGGCTGAGGTGGGTAGGTTATTGGCATATTAATTACTACAGTACTATATCCATTAATGGAGGCAATCTGCCAGAAATCATCTCCCTTTTTCATACCACCATGTATAGGCTCATCCTGCCAGGTCCCCGGTTTTCGTCGAAAGAACTCATAAATACCGTGTTTTTCAGGAGGCAGCCCGGTAGCAATAGTACTCCATGCTGCACTTGATAAAACCGGGAATGTGGATCTCAATCGTCCCCAAACTCCATCACGACGGAGTGCGGCAATATTCGGGAGAGCGCCTTCCGATATCCTCCTGTCGATATAATCAGGATCAGCGGCGTCAATGCCTACAAAGAGGACTTTCGGTTTGTACTCGCTCAATGGATCATACTCCTGTGGATTCTAAGAAAAGTATATTAGAAAATTGCATAAATAAAGGGTGCTATTGCTGATCCTTGAGCCAGTACAATCAGCAGGCTCAGAAGAAGTAAAAACAGCACAATAGGCGTTAGCCACCACTTTTTTCTCACCCTGAGGAAGTCCCAGATTAAACTTATTTTTGAAAACATTTTCTACTCGTTGAATAATTTCAGGATTAATGTTAACAGGTCAATATGGTTTTTCCGGACGGCTACTTGGACTGTCCGGGTCTATTGATATCCAATATGAATTTGCTTTCTTATCAAAACGCAGTTTCAGCAGATCTTTTCCTATTATCCTAAGAAACAGTCCCATTGGAATTATTATTACAATATAAGTCAATGTGACCAGGATATGGGTAACAATAATTGCGAGATAATAAGCAATTTGCATCCAAATCCATTCGATTGGGCGGAGTGATTGAGGAGCAATAAAACCAAATGCCAGGAATAACCCACTTACTCCAAGAAGGATTATCCAGGCAGGAGAATGTCCCTTTAATAGTACAATAACAGAGACTATTGCAAATGCCACAGCCATCGTGACGGCAAATTTTCGTAGTTCCTTATTCGTTTTACGCTTTTGATTCATAAATATTTACCTATTGTTTGCATCAATCAAGATCATAAATCCTTCGCCAGTCTTTCTCATCTTTCAATTCAGGTTGCTCTTTCTTGTAAACAATTATATCCTCAAGCACCAGTACATCCATCTCCGTTCTCATAAAACATAGATAGGCATCCATGGGTGTGCAGACTATCGGCTCACCCCTCACGTTAAAACTGGTGTTAACGATGATGCCAAATCCGGTCTTCTCCTTGAATTTTCGTATAAGAGCATGGTAACGAGGGTTATCCTGTTTATCAACAGTTTGTATTCGTGCAGAGTAATCAATATGCGTGACAGCAGGAATATCACTTCGAGGGACATTCAGTTTTTCAATTCCAAAGAAGTTTTTCTGTTCGCCTGTCATTGGCTTTCGGCGTTCCTTCCGGACTGGTGCAACTAACAGCATATACGGGCTTTCGCGGTCTATCTCAAAAAACTCTCCGACATCCTCAACGAGACAGGATGGTGCGAACGGTCTGAAAGATTCACGATATTTTATTTTGAGATTCATTGTTTTCTGCATCTCTGCACTGCGTGCATCACCAATAATCGATCTTGCTCCCAGGGCTCGCGGACCAAACTCCATCCTGCCGTTAAACCAGCCGACTACTTTCTCCTCTGCCAATAATCCGGCTGTCTCATCAAGAATCTCTTCACTTGTCCTGCGATGATATGGATAATTTTCCCGTTTCAACCACTCTTCTATTTCATCATTAGTCCATGAAGGTCCCAGGTAGGAGCCATGTTGCAAGTCGCGACCGCTATCTGATATCTGTCTCGGTTTGTCAAGATGATGATGCCAGAGGAACAGCGCCGCTCCGAGTGCTCCACCTGCATCACCCGCCGCAGGCTGGATCCAGATTTTGTCGAAGATACCTTCACGAAGAATCCTGCCGTTGCCCACGCAATTCAATGCTACTCCTCCGGCAAGACACAGGTTACGTTCACCCGTTTCCTTTCTAACATGCCTTGCCATCCTCAACATCACCTCCTCGGTGACATCCTGTATTGAGCGCGCCAGATTCATCTCCTTCTGGGTCAATTCGCTTTCAGGTTTACGTGGCGGACCTCCGAAAAGTTTATGGAACTTTGCGGATGTCATGGTCAATCCCTGGCAGTAGTTGAAATATTTCTGATTCAAATGAAAACTGCCGTCATCTTTCAGATCCATCAGGTTATCAAGAATAGTCTGGACATATTCAGGCTCACCGTAGGGAGCGAGCCCCATTACCTTGTATTCACCTGAATTGACCCTGAACCCTGTGTAATATGTGAAAGCTGTGTACAGAAGTCCCAGGCTGTGAGGGAATCTCAATTCGTGCTTGATATCAATTTTATTATCATGTCCAATTCCCCATGACGCCGTAGCCCATTCTCCCACGCCGTCCATTGTAATTACAGCAGCGTTTCTAAAAGGACTTGGCAGGAATGCGGATGCCAGATGGGATTGATGATGCTCTGGATAATATATCTCGCCTTCATAACCGTCCAGCCTGTCCTTGATAAATTCACCCATCCAGAGTTTTTCCTTCAACCATAAAGGCATGGATTTAAGGAAAGAAGCCAGTCCGCTGGGAGCAAATGCCAAGTATGTTTCAAGCAGCCTCTCAAACTTTAGCCATGGTTTATCATAAAACACTGCATAATCGAGCTGCCCGGCAGTTATGCCCGCTTCTCCAAGGCAGTATTCGATAGCGCTATCGGGAAAACGGTGATCATGCTTCTTCCGCGAAAAACGTTCTTCCTGGGCAGCAGCAATTATCTCGCCGTCCCTGAGTAAACAGGCAGCGGAATCATGATAAAAAGCTGAGATTCCAAGAGTATATATGTGGGAATCCGGCACCTAATTCTCCTCTAGATGATGTCCTGTGAACATAAGTATTTTCCAACACGGGTGAAAACATTGATATTAAGAAATATTGATCGTAAATCAGTAGTGTCCCGTTTAAAGTTCTATGAAATCGCTTAACTGCTGACTATAAGCAGTTATACATGCTGTTCAATTATTTTTTGATTTGAACTTGGTTCGTTGATTATTGCCATAT
>Ga0075120_10003462_pt1 | contig 10805 bp, 9 predicted proteins | sample AntAceMetag02UKL_FD_69792 | JGI IMG/M metagenome (GOLD analysis project Ga0075120, IMG submission 69792) | Saline lake microbial communities from Ace Lake, Antarctica - Antarctic Ace Lake Metagenome 02UKL | ecosystem: Environmental > Aquatic > Non-marine Saline and Alkaline > Saline | place...
ACAATCATCCTCAGTCTTAAACTGATAGAGAAACTCCTGAAAATCCTTTGGATATCGTTCTTGCGTAATCATATGCAAATCTAATGAATTCTACCAACTTGACCTAAGCAGACTAGCAGTATAATTTTATCGATTTATTTATTCAAGGAATGCATATTTATTTTCCCAAAAAACCAGTCAATTAATTCTTCATTATCAACAATTGTCCAAGTATGTGGAGAAGAACCTTTTTTGAAATCTTTTCTTTTGTTATAAGATGTTATTAGTTCTACTTGTGTATTTCCGGCCTGCCTCAAATAGTTGTAAAACCCGGCAAGGTCGATGCTATTGATGGTATTATAATCTTTCCCCCTGTTCTCAATCCACCATGCTATGTCTGGTTCATGATACATTCTGATTGGAATATTCTTGAACAGTTCGATTTTGCTTCTCTTTTCATCGCTATAAACAAAGGGTGAATAATTAATATACGCTTCCATGGATTTGCTTGGTGATCCGCCTAAATTCTTATCAAGGTAATGTAAAACCCAGCGTGCTTCACCTACAGCGTTGGGATGAAAATTGTTTGTGATGGCTTGCTGCTGTTCGTGCCACATTCTTTCCATGTCCAACGGAGCATCGCATAAGGCAATTGCATCTGGTCGGAAACCAAACTTAGATTTATTCAACAATGCATATTCACTATACCTTAAAGCCATAGTTCCACCCAGTGACATTCCAGCCAGGAACTTGGGTTTGCCAGAAAGCTTATGTTTTTCTAAAGCAAAGCCAACGAGCTCATCCATAGTATTAAGATCTTTATCTGTAAATAAAAACTCTATCACCTTGCCTGTGCTAACAAAAAGAACAGCCATGTTTTTTTCTATGGCGGGTTCTATTATAGCATACTCATCAACTATTCTGCTTGTATCCAGCGCTGATCCACTTAACATGATAATCGTAGCAATGGGATTTGAATCGGGAAGATGAAGGGTGTATCCTTTTTTTGAAAGTGGGATCACTGCATTATTGCTTTCATCTAATACCTGATCTCCTGTTAGTTGAATGTAATCCTCAACAACCTTATGGCTATATACTTTTTTCGGTTTTGGAACAGGATGAAATAGTTTGCTTACAATCTTCCATTCGTCTTCAAATTTTATTAAGGATAAATAATCAATATAATTCAGCTCCGCACCTTCATAGAATTCAATTTTAGCTACCGCTACATTTCCTGCAATATCAATGGATAAAAATTTTACGGTCGTATATTCATTTTGAAATGAATATTTATAGCCTTTTTCTTTTCCTTTTTTTGCTGTTTCTATCCAATTATCGATTGGAAGTTTCCATATCGTATTATCGGCTCGTGCTCCTATTAAATTAAAATCATCATGAAATCCTTTTCTAATTGCTTCTTCATCTGCATTGTTGCATAGCCCGTCAACATAGGCATTTTGAATAACATCTTTGATTAGTTGTTCGTTTTTGCTTTCCTGGGCAAGAAGCGTGTTGAACATTAGTGAAATGAAAACGGATAATAAGATTGTATTTTTCATGCTATTTATTTAGTTTATTAATAATTTCTGTCGAAACCCAAAAGATATCCTGTCCGGGCGTGTGGCGCATAAAAAAATATATTTCTCATCGAGGTGTCCGCAGGTGGATATTTTGATGACCATGCCGACCAATAAATTTCATCTCCTTTGGATGAAAAAGCAACCTGACAATGTTCACGCCAGCTGGTATCCGAAACAATTCCAGGTGCAAATACTTCTGGGAGTATTCCGGGAGGCTTTAGTCCAAGATAATCTCCTTTTAAATCAGTAAATTCTTGTCCAATTGAAGATTTGACAATTAGGAATAGAATAATAATTAGGAATCTATATTTCATTGGTTTTATCTTTTTCAATTTCTTCCCACCATAATTCAGCTTGCTCAACATAATATGAATGCGGTTTTGATTCTTGAGCAAATGAAATCTGGTTTTCGGGTTTTTGCCCAAAAATAAATACAGGAATCAATAGAAGATTAATAATCAATAAGTGATAAAGTTTCATAACTTTTTTTTTATTAATTGTTGTAATTTATTCCACTGTGTCATTGAAAAACATTTCAATTGCATGCATATAATTATTTAGACGGTATATTATCTTATTCGGCTCTTCTGAAATACTATAATTCCAATTTAATCCTTTTGGAGCATTGGATTTTAAATTATTTAAGAAGGCTTCATTATAAATATCTTTTGACTTACTCCCGAAAAGATAGTATTTTACATTTTTATCTTTTAGTTTGTCGAAAACGTTTTTTGAATTGGTTTTATGGGTAATTAAACTAAAATCAGGAATATCTGAAATATATGCATCGAATAAATCCGGATGTTCAAGCATCATAAAGCTGCTAATCAGACCGGTTGTACCACCTGGTCCCCATATTATGGTTTTAGTAAGATTGTACTTAGAATCAAGATATGGTAATAATTCTTCGTCCATGAATTTTGCAAGCAAATTCAAATTAGCTTCTATACTTAACGAATCATATTTAACATATTTGTATTGCGGAAACCCCACAACAATACAAGATGGTATACTTCTATCATATGCCATTAATTCTGTGCATGAAGCGAAGGCTTTAAATGCGGCATGAGGATCCAGCAATAAAATCAATGGAAATTCTTTATCCTGCTTATAATTGAAGGGAAGATGCGTAAATATGTTTAGACTATCTGCAAGAAGCTCAGACTTTATTTTTGTTGTGAATCCTAATTTTGTTAGGGGAGAATCTCCTACATTTTGTCCAATTGAACTAAGTGTTAATAATACTGAGAATGTTAAAATAAAGATGTTTTTTTTCATGTTTCTATATTTATTCATTAATCATTTTGTAATAATCTTCCATTGCTAATTTTATACTTAACAATATTAACTCAGGGTCATCGTATTGCACATAATGTCCTGCTTTTGAACTGTAAAACAATCTACCATATGGTGATTTGGTTACAACATTTGTCCAGTTCTCAATCCAATGTTTTGTTCTTGCACGAAATAGAGATTCCTGGTCATAGTCCTTTGACCTGAATTGCGGAGGTACAGAAAATCGACCACCAACGATAAAGTGAATTGGAATTGGCGGTAAATCTTTTTCATTTAATTCTTTAAAATCAGAAGTCCTTAATTTCCTTAACATCTCACTTTCTTGTTGAACTCTAATATTCCTGGAAGAATCAATTGTAATAACGTTTCCAAATTTTGCAATCATCATAGAGTCAATATACTCCTCTGTTACTCCAATTTCTCTATATGGTGCTTCAAAATCCATAAGTTTTTGAGTAAAATCGGCTGGGTCAATAAAAATTAAACCAGCTAAATCATCAGGATAATAATTTGCAAAGCCTCGTATATAAATTCCTCCCAGAGAGTGTCCTACCAAAAGATAAGGAGGTTTAATATCTAAAGTCTCTAAAATCTTTTTTAATTTTTTCGAATTGTATTTTAATGATGGTATTTTATTATCAGGTTTTGATTCTCTGGTTCCTGCTCTATCATATAATACAATTGGGCAAATCTTACTTACAGAATCAATTATTTTGTTCCAGGATTTAATGGATTCACCGTGTCCATTTTCAAATACAACTACTGGTTGTCCTTCTGCTCGTTTTTCAAATCCTATTGTATTTATTCTGACGTCTGCACCATCAATTGTAATAAATCTCGTTTGAGAGAACGCGTTTGAGCTAATCAAAATTGAGATGATAAAGATTTTTATTTTCATATTATTCTATGTTTTTTTTCTCGCGTACATTTATGACATTGTCGACCATTATTTTGTCAATGTATAGATAGTAAGGATCTACTCCTGCTCTTATTGGTTTTCGAGCTACAATGATGCGTATATTTGTTTTTTCGTGATTTATTTTGTGTTTTTTGCAATAAATTTCTTCTACAGCTTTCCCCTCGGCATCTTCTGCAAAAACAACTACATCAATCCATTCATCAACCGGAGTTTGTTCTTCATTTCCAATGCTGTCAGCATAGAATTTTTTCGCTTCAATGCTCAGATTTACTTCATATTTCCCGTTGTCGAGTTTTTTATACTCAGCTTTGTCTGTTCTATTGCTATAGAGTGTTATTTTTTCGAATAAATCGTTATACAAATACAGTAAAGAATCAGGTGTAACTTGTTTAAAATGGTCAATGAGCTCTGCCGATGTTGTATATGGTGGCTCTTGATACCCCACATGTTTAATGTAACATGCCAACGCCGAATTTATAGAATCCTCTCCTATAAAATTCTCCAAAGTATTCATTACTAAAATACTTTTGTAGTAATTCAAATATATTTGATTTTCATTAAGCATCATCGTCGACTCTTTGTCCTTTTCTGTGCTACGGCTCTGTAAATATTCGTATAGGAAAAAGTTCAGAAGCTTTAACATTTCAGGCTTTGATAAATCCTGCTTGGCAACCATAAGTGCCGAATATTGAGCAAGCATTTCGGTTGGTATTGTTACGCCTTTTACACCCGCACTTATTACTTGATGTGCCCACCATTGATGCGCAGTTTCGTGAGCAGCAATAAAAAATGGATAATTGTATGCTTCCACATCGGTCTCAATTTTTGCAATAAATCCAAACCCTTCTGAAAATGGAATCATATTGGGGAAGGCTTGCACAAAAGATGAAAATCGAGGAAATTCAAAAATTCGTAACTGGTTAAATTGATAGGGGCTGAAGTTTTTGGAACAATAATCTAATGACATTTTCATGCCTTTTAGCATATAATCAAGATTGTATTCATGTCCTTTTTGATAATAAACTTCCACCGGAATATCATTCCATTTGTCTTTTTTCACTTCGTATCTGGCTGAAATAAATGCGAAGAAATTCAGCACTTTTTGATCCATTTTATAATGATAATAATTCCTGTCGCCTTCTTTCCATTCCCTAACTAAATCTCCCGAAGTTATTCCAATTTGATCCGATGAAGTGCTTACTACAGCTTCGTAATGTATCCAATCGGCATCACTGTTTACATAATTATTCATTAATGCTGCGCTATCATTTATTTCGGGCATTCCTTCTATTGGTGGCAATTCCAATTCATTTCTTTTCTTGCGATCAGAAATTTCGTTCTCTTTTTCGTATCCAAAACCCGGAAACATATGCGAATCGATGAATGTACCATTGGTGAGAATGCGGCTATTGCCTCCAAGTGCCGAAAATCCGATACTTTCCACAAGCATGTCGTAATCAAAAAGTAAGGAATCGCCAGCCGATATCGACGGATTAAAGACAATGAGTTTAAAGTTGTCTTTTGTGTATTTATTTATTATTTCAAACGGGCTACTGAAATTTAACGAATTGATCTTATACGTATGATTAATATTGAGCATTATGGTGTCAATATCTCTGTTGGTTTTGTTCTTCAATTTGTAATTTCCAATAAGATGCAGTTTTTGTTGATGTGGAAAAATATGAGTTTCGATATACACATCTGTGATGCGAGGATGTGCTTTGTCTAGGTATTTTTTATAATTGATTTCGTAGTTATATTGCTGTTCTATTTGTTCATCTCTGCTTGTAAAAACATTTAACACGTTTGTGTTGTAATAGATGTAAGCTCCTATAAAAATAAAAACAATAAGTGTACTTGCAATGCTTATGACGATTGGTTTATTGATTCGTTTTTTTGCAATAGCTAATCTTGTTTTCATGTTTGTATCGGTGCCACGCACAAAGAATAAGTTGGCCAAAAGCATAAGTATTATTGCAAAGGCAAACCAATACAGCTTAAACATAGAATACGAAAATACTTGGTGCCCAAAACCATTCATGTCGGAATATGGGATACTCGAATCTGCACCAAAAATGAACAAATTGTGTTCGAATAATCCTGGAGCCATCATAAAATTAAATAAGAAAAAAATGATGACTACCGCATGAGCAAAAAATTTGTTGTTCACTAGAATATGAACAAAAAATGCCAACATGGTGTACAAAATGTAATTGGGAAGGAGAATCAAAAATAAGCTTTTGAAGTAAACATCAAGTTCGAATTTGTAATATCCACCGCTAATTTGAATAAGTATACCTGTTACAAGAATTACAAACATTATAAAGAACTCGATAAAAATCAATGCCGAAAATTTTGACGTTATTATTAACGAGTTTTTAAGGGGCAAAGCGTCAAATATCTCATTCAATTTACTCCCTCTTTCGCGCCAGATAAGTTCGCCCGTAAAGAATGTGATGATGATTAAAATGAACATGAAAAACTGACTATTTAACAGCTCAATCACCTGATAAGTAACAGGATAAGTATTTGTATCATAAAGACTGCCTATATTAACATTCGTAGAAAAAAGGAAAGCAATGCCAGCAAATAGAATGGCTATGAAATATCTATTTTTAAGAATATTCAAGAACTCAATTTTAGTTATTTGAAGCCAATTTTTCAAATTTGTTTGCTTATTAAATATCGGGTTGGTAAAATGGAATGCTATATTACTATTTGGCTCATTTTCTGTGGAATTACTTACCGCTTTTTTAAGCCTTTTTAAATTTATTTCTTTGGCAAATTGCCCAAAACTAAATCTTTTGTAAGTAAAAAACAGTGTCAATCCGCCAAGGAGTAGCCAAACGACTCTGTTGGCGAATAATAACCCATCAAGTGGTATGGTAAGTGCATTTTTTTCTGCAGGAGTCCAATATTTGATAATTTCGTATATCGGTGTCATTCCCATTGGATCGAGCATGGCTGCAAGTGCTTTATTTTCAAAACCTAACAGCAGACTTGATGCGGCTCCATAAATAACAAATAAGAAAACCGCTCCTACGTAATTGGCTAATATTTTGCGTGTTAAACTTGCTAGCGAGAAAAAGATCGCCCCAAAAACTAAAATGTTTGGAATAATATTACTAAAAAATGGTTGAATATAATAGATAAACTTGTTCGCTCCGATTTTTTCGGGATCAAGCCAAGGCATGATGCTTCCGATGTAAAGTCCAAGACTAACCGCAGTAAATACTAAAATACAAATGACCGCAGAACCAAAATAACGTCCAAACAAGTAGCCAGACTTTGTTATAGGATAAGTGAAAAACAGACCATGGGTCTCGTGCTCAAAGTCTCGATATACTGGATTTCCAACCATTGCTGAAATTATTAGTATCCCGAAAATTGTGAGGTAAGTAGTTACTACATATATGTTTATTGGAGCATTGGCCATTACATTTCCGGAATAGCCCATTTGGATGTTTAGTCCATCAATTGCTCCTCCCAAAATATTTATGGACAAGAACGCCAGAAAGAATAATATGGCCCAATATATATATGTTGCAGGTCTTTTAAGCCTATATTTTAATTCGAAATTAAAAATTTGTAAAAACATATGTCCTGTTTTTTGAATGACTAATTAATTGTTGAAAAATACACGTCCTCTAAATTTGGTGCTACAGAGGCAAATTCTGAGTCTGGAATTTCATCGGCAAGCACTCTGACAAGTGTTTTTCCTGCAAATAATCGTGATGAAATAACATTATGCTTTGTTTTGTAGTCGTGTATGGATGATTTTTCAATCCGTTTCTCCCAAATTTTCCCATTCAAATTATCTATTAATTGGCTTGGCTTACCGGCTAATTTCAACTCGCCACGATTAATAATCGCCATATTACTGCACAAATCGCTTACATCTTCAACAATATGTGTTGATAAAATAACAATGATGTTTTCGCCTATTTCCGAGAGTAAATCATGAAATCGATTTCTTTCAGTGGGGTCAAGGCCCGATGTTGGTTCATCTACAATTATTAACTGAGGATTACCAATTAGTGCTTGTGCAATTCCAAAGCGTTGTTTCATTCCTCCTGAAAAACCGCCAATGTTTTTGCTTCGCGATTCATACAGATTTGTTTTGTGCAGCAGGCTTTCAACAACTTCTTTCCTCTCTTTTTTATTGCTTATCCCTTTAAGTGCTGCAAAATGGTCGAGAAGAGTTTGTGCCGAAATTTTTGGATAAACACCAAATTGTTGTGGTAAATAGCCCAATATTTTTCGTACTTCTTGTTTTTGAGTTAATACATTTATCCCGTTGAAGTCAATTGCGCCATTATCTACTTCCTGTAAGGTTGCAATTGTACGCATAAGCGTTGATTTTCCTGCTCCATTCGGTCCTAGCAGACCAAACATGCCTTTTGGAATTTCCAGGCTTAAATCCTTTAGTGCTTGTACTCCATTGGTATAAGTCTTTGATAAATTGTTGATTATTAGTTCCATAATATTTTGTAAATTAATTTAATCTGGTATTGTCCCAACCATAACTTATGATGAACTTCCCATCTGAACTGAAATATGCACCCTGAACTTTGTGCTTATGTCCTTTTAGAATTTTATATGGCTGTATGCTAGGATTCTGACTATAGCAAACTATAGAATTAAGTAGAAAAATTATTATTATTAAATTGTATTTCATTGTTTTTCAGATATTAATAATGCTTTTTATTTTTCTGCAACAGGTAGATTTGCCCAAAAAACATTTATTATTTTCCACTCATTATTAAATTTCCCAATATGTAAGTAATCTATAAAGTTATATTGATTTGTTGATACTTTTACGGTAGCTGCATTTCCAACAATATCATATATTTCAACTATGGATTCAATAGTTCCTTCTGGATTTGCTGCATGTCTATTGGTGTTATTTGCCGTTCTCATAACCATATAGGATGCCCCAAGGTTTATAATAAACTCAGTCCCATCTTCTGTCTTTTGAATACTTCTCTTAACTAATTCGGGATGCAATGCTTTTTCCATCCTTTTTGCATCTTTATAAAAATATCCTTCAATATAATCCAAGGCTGTTTTTTTGATAGCAATTGTGTCCTCAGTTGACTGTGCTGATATGTCCAAAGTAAACAGTAGAAGGACTGCAAATAATAGGCTTGATTTTAATACGCTCATAATTTATTTTTTTTAATTATTCTACAATTTTAAGTGGTGCTGGATATGAAAAACATATCTGTTTAAATAACCATTTATTTTCATTTTTCAATAATGAACCAAGCATTCGAATCTCATAAACATTTCCATTTCTCCATGGACCTGACTCACCAATAACTTCAAACCATGCTACATTTTTATCTATTCGAATATCAACTTTCGAAACTGGTATTTTTAAATCAAACCAATTTTTCCAATCCCAAATTGTCAATTTTCGCACACTTTTTTCTCTTAATGCATCAATGATTTTTGTGCTCACCCAAAAGAAATCCTGTCCTGGCGTATGGCGCATAAAAAATAAATATTTTCCATCAGGAGAAACCATTGGAAAACGTTCTCGTGATTTTGTGTTTATATCAGGACCCATATTGATTGGAGTACCCCAATTATCATCTTTGCTTTTAAAACTAATATATAAATCCAAATCCCCAAAGTTGTCTTCCTTAAAGGAATCAAAAATTACATAACTTTCATCAGGGGAAACGTATATAGGAAATATCGGTCTAAAATCTTTATGAATTACAATTGGTTTGGGACTTGAGAATTTTCCATCTGAAAATTTATATTTGATTGTTCTACCAAAATTAAAATATGCATTTTCCTGTTTTGTAAAAATTGGTGACCAGTTCTCTCCTTTTGAATTAAAAGGTTCCCCAGCATTAATTGGTTTGCCCCATTTACCGTTAGTTTTTTCAACATACCAGGTATCCATACTACCTAAGCCTCCTGGTCTGTTTACTGAATAAAAATATAATCTTTTACCATCAGGTGAAAAAACCGGACCACCATTTAGAATTGTCAATTGATTTTTTACAAATTCTGCGAGGGCAGGTTTCGTCCAAGACCCATTTCTAAATTCTGAAAAATATATCTGTTCTGTACTTCTGCTGGAAGTATCGGCAGGTGGATATTTGGCTGACCAGGCCGACCAATAAATTTCATCACCCTTTGGCGAAACGGCGACTTGACAATGCTCGGCCCAGCTTGTATCAGAAACAATTCCGGGAGCAAAAACTTCAGGGATTAAACCTGGTGGTGTAAGGCCAAAATAGGCGTCTTTTGATTCGAGAAAATTGGTTTCCGTTTGATTGCAACTTGTGAAGATAAGTCCTGTTAATAATAGAAAAAGTAATATTCTCATTTTAATTCTCATTTGTTGTGTTAGTTTATTGTACAAATTATACAGCTCTATTTATCAGCCTCATTAATTTCATTCAAAAGTTTATTGATCTCGGTATTTTCAGGATTCAATTCCAGGGCTTTTAATAAATAGTTTTTCGCAAGGGGAAGTTCTCCGTTCAGTTTATAGGTAAAGCCCAATTCAAAGAATGCTTGCCACGAATTGGGATGCGCTTTTGCATTGAATAGCAAAAGTTGTATCGCTGCATCAGGCTGTGGATCTCTAAACAACTTACTCAGAATGTTTATTTCGTTTTCTTTTGTAATAAAGTATTCCTGATTGCTATTCATGAAATCCATGCCCTTTTCGATGCCATCGGATAGCATTAAATTACACAATTGTGCAATCGTTGAATTGTCGCTGATGATGGGTTGAATAAAATCATTTGTTTGAAAATCAAACGCCGATTCATTATTTCTAAAAGATTTTGTTTTTAAATATTTGTCAAAAAAAGTTAGGGCAGCACTGCTGATGTAGTCATAGCTTGTGCAAAATTTGCTTTTAGAATTATTGGTTGAGCATAGATCAAAAAATCGCCAAAAGGAAACAAAACCATTGTGATCCAAATATGACATTCTGAACATTTGCTTTTCTTTTGAAACAATTGAATTGAAGTAGGGATATATGGAGAAATTCTCAAAATTAT
>Ga0075120_10003464_pt1 | contig 10803 bp, 9 predicted proteins | sample AntAceMetag02UKL_FD_69792 | JGI IMG/M metagenome (GOLD analysis project Ga0075120, IMG submission 69792) | Saline lake microbial communities from Ace Lake, Antarctica - Antarctic Ace Lake Metagenome 02UKL | ecosystem: Environmental > Aquatic > Non-marine Saline and Alkaline > Saline | place...
AACAGCTTTTCAGTGGTAAAGACAACAGCATCAGCTTGATTCTTTACTTCAATTTCTTCCTTCTTTTTTTTGTCCTCGTCAGCATGAAGTTCAGCTTCTTTTTTCATTTTTTCAACTTCTTCTTTTGACAAACCAGATGAAGCTGTAATAGTAATTTTCTGTTCTTTATTGGTTGCTTTATCTTTGGCACTAACATTCAAAATACCATTAGCATCTAAGTCAAAACTGACTTCAATTTGTGGCACCCCTCGAGGAGCGTTTGGAATACCGTCCAGAATAAATCTACCTAGAGTTTTATTATCCTGTGACATTGGACGTTCACCTTGCAAGATGTGAATTTCAACACTTGTTTGCCCATCAACTGCAGTTGAAAAGACTTGTGACTTTGATGTTGGGATAGTAGTATTCTTTTCAATCAAAGGAGTGGCTACTCCACCTAAAGTCTCAATCCCTAATGTCAACGGAGTGACATCCAAAAGTAAAACATCCTTAACATCTCCCTGCAAAACACCTGCTTGGACAGCGGCACCAACTGCAACCACTTCGTCAGGATTAACATTCAAGTTTGGTTCTTTACCAAAAAATTCTTTAACCTTTTTTTGAACCAAGGGCATTCGAGTCATACCACCAACCAAAACCACTTCTTCTACGTCCTTAGCTTCAAAGCCAGCGTCTTTTAAGGCCACTTTACATGGCTCAATCGTCTTGTCAACTAGATCGCCTACTAATTCTTCTAATTTTGCTCTAGTCATCTTCATAACTAGATGTTTTGGTCCACTAGCATCTGTAGTAATAAACGGCTGATTAATTTCGGTTTCCATTGTCGTTGACAACTCAATTTTTGCTTTTTCCGCTGCTTCTTTTATTCTCTGCAAAGCTAATGTATCATTAGACAGATCTAAACCCTGATCTTTCTTAAACTCTTCTAAAATCCAATTAATGATTCTCTGATCAAAATCTTCACCACCCAAATGAGTATCTCCATTGGTTGATTTTACTTCAACGGTATCTTCACTAACATCTAAGATAGAGACATCAAAAGTACCCCCACCTAAATCATAAACAGCTAATTGCTGACCTTTTTTCTTTTCAAAACCATATGCCAAGGCAGCCGCTGTCGGTTCATTAATAATTCTTTTTACTTCTAAACCAGCTATTTGACCAGCGTCTTTTGTTGCTTGTCTCTGTGAGTCATTAAAATATGCTGGTACAGTAATTATAGCTTCGGTTATTTTTTCACCCAATTTTGATTCAGCGTCGGCTTTCAGTTTTGACAAAATCATTGCTGATACTTCCTGAGGAGTAAATTCTTTATCACCCATTTTAATTTTGACACCGCCGTTAGCTTTTACAATCTTGTATGGTGCTGTTTTAGCATCTCGCTGTACTTCTTCTTCGTCAAAATTACGACCGATTAAACGCTTAATAGCATAAACGGTGTTTTCTGGATTGGTTACTGCTTGTCTTTTCGCTGTCTGTCCAACTAAACGTTCGCCGTTTTTGGAAATAGCAACCACAGAAGGTGTTGTTCTGTTACCTTCAGCATTTTCCAAAATTTTTGGTTGTCCTCCTTCAATAATAGCCATTGCGCTATTAGTCGTACCTAAATCGATTCCTAATATTTTTCCCATATTATTTTGTTCCTGTCATTCTGGAAGGAGCAAGGAACGAGCGACTGATAGAATCTCGAGATTCTATCGCTTCACTTCGTTACGCTCCAGAATGACAAATTAATTATTTATTAAAATTATTATTTTTAATTTTTAATCTATATTTGTTACGTAGCATGCTACGTAACAGTCAAATCTTTTGAATATTTGTCTACTACTTTATCTGCAATTATCTTTTTCCCTGCTTTTTCTGTTCCTTCCTGTCATTCCCGCCTTTCCTCTGTCATTCCCGCGCAGGCGGGAATCCATGGGTAAACCGGAAAAACAAGTTAATTATTTATTTTTATTAGTATTTAATAAATCCATGACATAATCCACCTCAAGTTTACTTTCTCTTTCGTAGTTACTCATGCTGTTGTAGCCTCCCTTATTTGTGATTGCTAAATTAATATTATTATATAGATCTTCCAACCATTCTACTATGTTTTGAATATCACCATAATATAAAGGGTGCGCCTTCTCAATTATAATTTTTTTAAAAACAACTTTTTCATCTTTGTGAACATAGTGTTTGCTTCTCCACATATTTATTGTTTTTAAAATTTCTCTTTTACTTCTAAGCTCTACTTCTATTTTTGTCTTTTTCTTAGCAGCATCAATAAAATCCAGCAATCTATAAATACTTACCACCTTTCCGTATTTTTTTTCCACTCTTCTTTTCTTTTTTTCAAATAGCATCGCAATATTTATTATAATACTTTGTTCCAATATCGCAGGAAGTTGGGCTACAAAATAAGGAAAATCGTCGTATACTTTTTGATAGTCACTATTTAGTAGGTTTTTCCAAACATGGAACCGATTTTTAATATCTAAAATCAATTCTAATACTTCCTTTAGACACTTCTTTGCTTCTTGCCCTTCGTTTTTTTCTACGTTTTTATTTATTTTTAATATTATAAACTTTTTTTTCTGTGCCACGATATTTAATAATAGATATAACAAATATAAAATTCTATTACTTTTAATTTTTTCTTTGTCGTTTTGCATTTTGATTCTTAATTTTTGATATTTACTCCTGGATTCCCGCGCAGGCGGGAATGACAAAAGGGAAAACAAAATTCGTAATTCGTAATTGCTAATTCGTAATTGAAAATTACTCACTCTTCTTAGTTTTTATTTTGATTGTTTTTGGTTTAGTTTCTAGTGCTTTTGGAACAACTATTTTTAAAACTCCGTCTTTTGCTTCCGCACTAGCTTTATCTCCATTTACATGAGCTGGTAAGGGAATACTGCGATAAAAACTACCTGATTTAATTTCTTTTCGATAATAATTTTTATCTTCAACTTCACTTTTCTTTTCGCTTTCACCCTTGATGATTAAAACATCATTTTCAATAGAAATATCAACTTTTTCAGGTTCAATTCCTGCCAATTGTGCTTCAACAATCACGCTGTTTTTATCTTGGTAAATATCAACTGCTGGCACAAAACCCTGCATACTATGCATTGGGCTGAAATCTGAAAACATTTTGTCCATATCCTCAAAAGGCTCAAGGAATGGTGTCCATTTTATTAATGGTGACATATATTTATTCTCCTTGTCGCTTAGTTAGCCGTTATATGGTAACTAAACTTCTTAATTTATTTATTTTTTAAATTTATAAACAACAACTTTGGCTGGAATAATTACTTTGTCATTCAATATATAACCAGCTTTTATTTCTTTGGCAACCATATCGTCTTTCTTTTTATCTTTTATTACTTCATTATCAACGGCTTCCATTGTATTGTGGTCAAATTTTTCTCCAGTTGTTTTTATTTCTCTTACGCCTAATCCAGATAAAATTTCTTTGAATTGTTTAACAACGTATTTCACACCATCTAACCAATTATCATTATTATCACTATTACTATGGGTAATTGCTGTTTTTAAATTATCGTAGACTGGAATCATTTCATAAAGCAATTGCTCATTAGCATATTTAGCAAATTCTGTTTTTTCATTAGCGGTTCTTTTTAATAAATTCTGGTAATCAGCCAAAGCTCTAGTGTATTTGGTTTGATAATCTTCATTATCTATTAAAAAATTTTCAATCGTCCATCTGGTATATTTTTCTAAATCTTTTCTTTTAAGCCATTTTTCTGGAGTATCCCAATGATATTCAGATGCTTCTTTGTTTAATTTTACATCTATTTTACCTTTTGCTTTAGCTTTATGATCTAAAAAAATTAAATGATCGCTAGCTCCTTGGTAACTACTCCCCTGCTTTACTCCATCAACAACAGTTAAAAACTCTATATCTTCAATTTCTAATCCAGTCTCTTCTTTAATTTCTCTACGAACTGCATCTTCAATTTTTTCATCAAATTCAACTCCGCCACCAGGACATATATATTTATTGTTAGATTTTATACCTTTTATTAAAAGCAATTCGTCTTTATCATTAAAAATAAAAGCTCCCGCTATCACTCTAGGAATTTTATTTTCTTTCATCATAATAATTTTTTTATTTATTATTTTCTATCTGATTAATTATAAAATTAACTAATGCTATATTTTTTTCATAATCCATTCTGATTGGTCCCAATATGCCGAATAATCCAGTGTTATTTTTTTGTTTATATTTTGCTAACACTGTACCGCAAAAATTACCAAAAGGATTTTTTGAACCAACCATCGTGTGCGTACCAAAATTAATTCCATCAAATATTTCATCAATTACTTCATCAACATGGTCAATTACGGAAGAAAAACTATGTACCAAATTCATCTGATTAAATTCTGTTTGCTGTAGCATGTTGGAAAGACCAGTGTAATACAAATTATTCTTGTGAAAAGCCCAAAAAACAGCGTTATTAGAAATCTGTGCTAAATCTTTGGCAGTTTGTTTGAATTCTGTACCGCTATTGCCTACTAAAGATTTTTTTAGCTTTTCGGTTTCTGTTTTGCCTATTTTTTTATTCTGTAAATTTTCTATATACAAATTATAAGCCAATTCAGTTGGAATACGACCAGCTGAAGTATGAGGATGAATAATATGCCCTGACTCTTCTAATTCAGCCATTTCATTTCTAACTGTAGCCGGAGAAATATTCAATTCATATTTTTCAACCAAAAAACCAGACCCCACAGGCGTGCCGGTCTTTATATACTCCTTTATTATTGTATTTAAGATTAATTCTTTTCTATTATCCATATCTATAAACCATTGTAAAACAATTAGCACTCCCTTGTCAAGAGTGCTAAAAAACCTTATTTTTTCCGCTTTTATCGGCTAAAATACCAAGTTAAAAATTCTTTTGCTATTGGTACAGCCACATAGCTTCCCTCCCCTCCCTCTTCTACCAAAATCGTAATAGTAATTTCTGGTTCATCATAAGGTGCAAAACCGGTAAACCAGGCATGGGTATCTTCTTTAGTTGACCATTGAGCTGTACCCGTTTTACCAGCTACTGCGACAGGTACTGACTGTAAACTTTGAGCACTACCTGTAGTGACAGTTCGCCTCATGCCTTCTCTGACAATTTCAATATTTTTATCTGAAATAAAATTTTCTCTAATCGGCGTATCGTCTGACTGCCCAATTAAACTATCCTCACTGGTTAATACTTGCTTAATAAAATGTGGCCGATATAATTTTCCACCATTAGCAAAAACGGAAGTAAAATTAGCTACTTGTAACGGAGTTACTAGTAAATATCCCTGACCGATTGCCATATGATAAGTATCTCCAATATACCACTGTTCACCTTTGGTGCTTTTTTTCCATTCTTCAGTCGGTAAAAAACCATCAGCTTCGCCGATTAAATCTATTCCCGTTTGCGTACCCAGCCCAAACAGTTTGCCATATTTTACAATTTTATCCACGCCCAATCCAACAAAATCATTATATCCTCCACCAAGATAATAGAAAAAAGTATTAACTGATTCAGCAATTGCTTTTCGCACATTCGTCATACCATGTCCGCCAGCTTTCCAATCAGGGAAAAACCACTGACTAATCTTTATTCCACCTGTACTATTAAAACTTGTATGTTCGTTAATTATGCCTTCTTCCAGTGCAGCAACGGCAATAATTGGCTTGATAGTTGAACCTGATGGATACTCACCGCTAACACTACGATTAAACAGAGGGTTGTCGGGATGATTTATTAATTGTGAATATTCATCTTGAGTAATACCTCGCGCAAAAGCATTATTGTTGTAAGACGGAAAACTTATTAAAGAAATAATTTCTCCATTGTTTGGATTCATAACAATCGCTGATACTCGATTTTTATTTATTTTTTGCAAATGACTAATTATAATTTCTTCTAATTTTTTTTGAACTTCAATATCTAATGACAAAACTAAATTATGTCCATCTTCACTCTGCTCCTGATTTAATATCTTTTTTTCTTTGCCTCTGGCATCAACTTCAATTTGTTTTTTTCCATCAAGACCTCTCATTTCATTTTCCCAAAATTTTTCAATACCAGTTTTACCAACATAATCAATCGGTAAATAATCTTCTCCGTATTCATCTAATTCTTTCTCGCTTATCTTTCCCGTATAACCAAGTATATGCGACAACGACAGAGAATACAGATTATATTCTCTTCTAGTACGATTAGATATGACTACACCTGGCATATTCTCAGATTCTATTTTCAAAAGCATCGCTTGCTCATAGGGAATATTATCTGCCACAAAAAATGGTTGGTAACTCTCATATGAACCTACTTCAATTTGATTTAATGATTCATAAATTTTTTCTATTTCTGGTTTTTCCAAAATCTGACTAACTTTTTTTATCACCTCTTTCTGAGTATCTATGTCTTCAGGCAAATCAGACGGAATAAAATAAAGTAAAAAATTAGCCACATTTCTAACTAATGGCCGATATTCTCGATCGTAAACGACACCTCGTTTAGCTTCTACTCGCTCTATTCGGATACGATTACCCTCAGCTAAATCATAATAATAATCACCCTTGTAAATCTGTAGCCAAGCGGTTCTAGTAAAAAGAATTCCCAAAAAAAACATCAACACATAATACACTTTTTTTGTTTTTTCTTGGTTAAAATTTCGACCAATTGTATCTTTTCTTCCAGCCTTACCAGCCAAAGCATTCTCAACTAAATCAGCTTGATAGTTACGAGCAATTTTCCCATTTTTTATTCTACCTTCTTGGATCAAAAATGGATCATGATTATTTTTTCTAGAATGATTAAAATTCATATTAAAATTTTCTCAAACGTCTTGATAAAAAAACTGGCTTAAAACGTCCACTAAGATAATTTAAAGAATAAAATATAATAACCGTAACAGCTAAATTTAAAATCAATTGTTCAAATATTCCCATTAAATAATATTTTGATAAACCGAAACCTGTTTGTTGTTTTAATAATCCATCCAAAAAACCACCCAAAAAAATAAAAATACTATAAATAAAAGTTATAAAAGTTGTTAAGGCAGCAACTGAATAGAGGGAGCGATTGGTCAAAAAATTATTTAATAAAAAATTAGTCGCTAAAACAGCTAAACCAATACTCAAGAGGTGTAAACCAAAGATTGAAAAAGAAACTGTGTCATATAAAAAACCTAGGGCAAGTGCCCAAGGCATAGCTAAGTTAAAACTACCAAACATTAAAATAAAAACTAAAACAACTAAAACTAAATTTAAACTACCCAGCCAACCAGGTAAAATCGGTATAAAAGCTACCTGAATGGCAAACAATAAAAAAATCAACAAACCATTAAATAATATTTTTAAATACATATTTTATTAAAATTTTCTAATAATTTATTTTACAATTTTAGCAGAAAAGTATAAAAACCGCCACTATTGACAAAATTAAAAATTCGTTTTACAATCTACTATTAAAACAAAAAATGAAAATGGGGGGGGTGATCTTTTGAAAATTCTGATAACGGGAGTGGGTATTACGGGGAAAAGCACATTTCGCGAATTTCTTGCCAAAATGTATCTTGTGGCAGAAAATTACGACTGCGATTACGACCGGGATAAATTGCCCCACGAATTCCTTGATGATATTATATATATCATTGAGGATGTTCATGGACCAACAAAAAATGCCGTTTATCCACTGAAATTTTTTGATGAAATCTATTATCTCCTGCCGAGTAGATGGACACATTTCAATTTCTGGTTGTCAAGAATGGCCATATGGTTCAAAACTGGCAAATTCTCTTGGAATCCAGATCTGGGAGAAAGTGGCGAATGGCAAGGAACCGATAAACCTTTTGACCTAAGGAATATCATACCAATTTTCAAAACTTTCTGGAACGACTTTTCCAACAAAAAGCAATGGATAAAAGATGATCTGAGAATTATCAGAAAGTCTAAAATCCCATTCACTACCGTAATTCCCTTAAAAATTAAGGGGAGAATTTATTTCTCCATTTAACTAAAAAAGAGTTGACGTTTTTATAAACCAACTCTTTTTTAAATTTTTATTTTTTTAATCTGCTTAAACAAACTGTCTCTGGCAAATTTTCCATCTAACTTTTCTGCTTTACTGTTATAGGTATAACTAGTAGCAAAAGACAAAGATCTTTCCAATACAGCAAACTTAATCGCTGGTAATAGATATTTCTTTTCTGCTTTGGTTAATTTTCTTTCGCTCTCATAGCCACGTAAAAAATATTTATAGTTATTTTTACTCCACTTCTGCCAATTATCAACAAAGCACCATCCGCGCAAAGTCTGCCCCAAATCTAAAATTAAGTAGCCAAAATAACTGCGGTCAAAATCAATAAAGGCCGTAATTTTATTTTTTTTCCAAAGTACATGTCTTTTACCTAGGTCTTCATGAATCATACCTTTGGCCAAATTTTTTGGCAGCTTAATTTTTTTTATCTCGTTTTCAAAATTCTCAACAAATTGTTTTTTATTTTTTAAATTGCTCTTCAAAATACTTTTCTTTTCCTTATTAAAATATTTCAAAGTTTCTTCTACGCCAAAATTAATATTTTTTCTCAGATTACCTGACCTATAATTATTTACAACATTATGATATCTGCCCAACGCTTGCCCTACTTTCAGAAGCTGTTCCCCGGTTGGGTTTGTCTTTATTTGTTTTCCTGTTGAAAATCTTCTTAAATAACCATAACGTCGACCCAAATTAACCACGCTATCACCGTTTTTCATTTTTTCATAACTAATAACTGAAAAATTGTTTTTTTTCAAAAAATCAATTAGTCTCAATTCTCCTACTATTTCCTGTTTACTGCGCCAACGATAATTATCTCCACACAAACGCAAAAAATAAATATCCAACGATGTTTTTATGAAAAAACTAACGTTTCCGCTAGTTTTAATAGGGGTAATTTCTAACAATTTGCCAATATTATACTTTTCAACTACTTCACGCATTCTTTTTTTCGTTATTCCAAAGCTTTTCATGCTAAAAAATAAATTTTTATTTTTCAACCAAATTTTCGCCTATTCGGAAAACATCTCCTGCACCCATTAAAACCACGACATCATCGCGTTCTATGTGTTCTTTTAAATAATCAGTACACTCAGCTAATGTTGGAATATATCTAATTTCTTGATTATTTTTTATATTTTTTTTCTTTACCAAGTCTACTAAATCACGACTATGTACTCCACCCTGTTCTTCTCTGGCTGAACCATAGATATCAAGAATAATTAGTTCATCAACACCAGCAAAACTTTCAGCAAAATCATTCAATAAAGCTTTAGTGCGAGTGTAAGTGTGAGGATGAAAAACTAAAGTAAATTTTTTATTAGGATATTTTTGCTTAATAGCCGAAATTGTCGCTTTAACTTCAGTCGGATGATGAGCGTAGTCGTCAATTATTTTTGCTCCGCGATATTCACCAAGTTTTTGCATTCTTCTGGCAGTGCCTTCAAACTCTTCTAGGTATTTTCTGATATCAGTTAATTCTACACCTAGTTCAATCGCCGTAACAATAACCGCCAATGCATTATAAATATTGTGTTGTCCAGAAAGCTGAATAACAAAATCACCCAATAAATTTTCACTACTTGTTGTTGTTTCTACATCTTCAACACCAATCTTTACTTTGAAAAACTGCCGACCATTTTCATTTTTAATATCATAAGCAACATAATCAGCGATTGAATCAATAGCATAGCTAATAACTTTGGCTCGAGAATTTACACCAGCAATTTTACTGATTATTGGATCGTCGTAATTAGCAATTAAAAATCCACTCGGTGCAATTTTTTTTATAAATTCAATAAACACACTGTTGTAGTATTCAATTGTTGGAAAAAAATCAGGATGGTCATATTCAATATTATTTAACAAAACGCCTCTGGGTTGAAAATATTTCAATTTATTCTGATACTCATCAACTTCAACGACAAAATAATTGGACTTACTAGTTAAAGCCAACCCATCAAACTGTGGTACTTTAGCCCCGACTAAAACATTTGGTTCAAGTCCAGCTTTTTGCATAACAAAACCAAGCCAAGCTGTTGTAGTAGTTTTACCGTGTGAACCAACAACTGCAATGCCATATTTCTGATTAAAAACTCCTGCCAGCATTTCAGCATAAGTCAAAACTTTATGTTTATCAGACAACACACTCTTCACTTCAACATTATTTTCTTGATTATAAGCAGTTGAATAAACAATTAAATCTACACCCGTCGGAATATTTTTTACATCAAAACCTTCTGTAATTTTTATTCCTTTTTTCTTTAATACCTCGTCAGTCATAAAAACATCAGTCGTATCTGATCCAGAAACTTCAACTCCTTGCTCAACTAAATACTGTGCCAACATTGCCATGCCGACACCCTTGATGCCAATCATATATACTGATTTTATCTTTGATAAATCCATTTGTTGCCAATTTTAGTAAAATAAATTAAAATTAGAATACAATACCATTTTAGCTAATTTTAAGTTAAAATGCAAAAAAGCTATAAGTTCAGATACAACTTGTTAAACAAAATAAAAATTAATTACGAAATATGAACAAGGTGACAAAACTAAAGAAGGCCGCTAAAGTAGTGGGATATGAACTACAAATGTTTGAGATGATCTATAACAATTATTTAGCCAAACCAAGAAATATCAAAACACAATTTGACATAAATATTTTACTTGAATCATTTATAATTCACGCATATTGTTTGTATCGTTTTTTCTATCAAGGAGAGAAAGAAAAGAAAAATGGAAATACTTACAA
>Ga0075120_10003466_pt1 | contig 10793 bp, 10 predicted proteins | sample AntAceMetag02UKL_FD_69792 | JGI IMG/M metagenome (GOLD analysis project Ga0075120, IMG submission 69792) | Saline lake microbial communities from Ace Lake, Antarctica - Antarctic Ace Lake Metagenome 02UKL | ecosystem: Environmental > Aquatic > Non-marine Saline and Alkaline > Saline | place...
AAAATACCTGCGGAATGCTGACAGATTCTGTGAAAGGTAATCTGAGCTCTCCATTGCAATAAATGCTCCTATATTATGGTTATCAGCTATTGTTTTATCGTAACTTAATTTTAAGTTATAAAATTTGTTCACAGAGTTTGAAGTGCTTTCAGATAACCTGGGATCTGCAGGTCCTCGGTCGCCCGGGAGAAGGAAAGCTGAACCATCCTCTTTACCGGTATTGCCGGCATTCAGATATGCCTGTGTGTCAAGATCATAGAGAACAAAAGAGTGACTGAAAGATTTACTTACTCCAAACCTTTGATCATAAGAAAAAGTACCTGATAATACCAGTCCTTCAACACCCGGAATTTTAAGGGTAGAAGTAAAAATACTATTGAGGTTATAGCTGTTGTTATGTTTAAATCCAGGTGCAGATCCTGATATCACTGCCGGCTGTATACCAGCCACTATATCTGGTCCGGGTAATCCATTAGGATAAAATGCCGGCATGGTAGGTTTTCCATCCTTTATTCTACTCCATATATTAGAAACACCAAATACAGGAGAATTATTATTTATCTGGGATCCGCTAAGATCAATTCCTATATTAAAGTATTCATTTATCTTGTAATCAAGATTGACTCTTACATTATACCTCTTGTAAGAACTGGCGTTGTCTTTGTATATACCTTCCTCATAATTATAACCAAAAGAACTATAATAAGTTAAGTTTTTAGTTCCTCCACTTACTGAGATATTGTGATTACGTATTGAACTATAAGGTGCCAGGACCTCTTTATGCCAGTCAGTGTTCGGGTGTGTCCATGGATATTCGCCGGATTCAAATTTTGCAATATCATCAAGTGAATACATCATGTCTCCTTCCGGTACATCCCTGTATGACAGCATTTCCCTTATCATTGTTGCGTATGTTGGAGCATCAGCCATTTCAGGGAGCATTGTAGGAGTTTGCAGGCCTTCATTGCCTGAGTAAGAAAACCTTGGTACAGAAGTACTGCCTCGTTTTGTCGTGATAAGAATAACTCCATTTGCTGCTCTTGCACCGTAAATACCGGCAGAAGCATCTTTAAGTATTGACATACTTTCAATATCTTCAGCTAAAAGTGAGTTTATATCTCCGCCAGGGATACCATCTACAACTACCAGCGGAGAATTATCACCTAATGTAGCTCTACCTCTGATAAGAATAGAAGACATATTAATACCAGGCTCACCGTTCATTTGCTGAACGATAACTCCGGGCATACGGCCTGCAAGTGCGTTCGAGACCATTGAAACCGGAGCTGCTGTCAATTCCTTGTTGCTGACAGTTGTTACTGATCCGATAACATTTACTTTTTTCTGTGTACCATAACCAACAACAATAACTTCATCAAGTCCGACAGCCGACTCAGCCATTATTACATTTATCTGATTTTGAGCCCCTATAATTACTTCCTGCGTCCGCATCCCCACAAACGTAAACACCAGTGTGGCATCTTCGGGAATATTGGAGAGGGTGTACCCCCCATCTGCATTGGTAACTGTACCCCTGGTAGTCCCTTTTATAACTATTGTTACACCGGGTAAGGTCTGCCCCCCAGTGTCAGTTACTTTGCCGGTTACGATACCTTGTTGTTGTGAGACAGCTATTTTTTCCCCGACTGTTTCAAATGCCTTTTTCTCCGGGCTAAGCAAAATCAGGTCATCTTCCAGAACCTTGTAGCTTATCTCCTCCCCTTTAAAGATTTTGTCGAGGATTTGTTCTACGGTAGCATCATTGGCTTTTACCGTTACGCGGCGGTTCACATCCACCTGTTCGTTTTGGTAAAAGAACCGGAAATTGCTGTTGTCTTCAATCTCTTTTAGTACTTCGCTCACTTTTTTATTTTCTGCGGTGAATGCAAATTTTGTGGCCTGGGAATAAACCGTGGCCGAAACCTGCATAAGGCAAGCAAAATAAATAATAGTAGTTAGTCTCATAATTAGAACTAATTTTTGCCAAAACCGGTTATCCGGTAATTGCACATCTTCATTTTTTTTCATAAATTTGAATGTTTTTGATTTAAAAAAATAGGTGTTACGTCACCTGTTTACAATCTAACAGCCGGTTGATGTTATAGCATCTGCCGGCTTTTTTAAGTTTAGTTTAGCGCTACGTCATTTTAGTCTTCCTTTCTTAATTTTGTTGATTATAATTTGTTGACTTTCAATTTTATATTGTATAGGCAATGTGTGTTTGATAATCTCGAGTATTTCCAGTATCGATTCGTTTTTAATAGTTCCGGAGTAATGTAATTTCAAAATGTCAGGGTTATCAACTTCTATATCCACGTCGTATTTTCGTTCCAGTAAAATTATGAGCTCCTTAAAGTCCATGTTCAGGAATATCAGTTTGTTATCTTTCCAGGAGGTAAACTGTTTGGTGTCCACTTTTTTGACAAATATTTTATTTAGTTCTTTATTCAGCGCCACCTGTTCTCCCGGGTTTAAAATAACCGTATGCGCCAGGCTGTATTTATCCGATGAGGTAATCCTGACCTGACCCTCTTCCAGGGTGGTGGTTATTTCATTGTCTGTTTCATACGCTTTTACATTAAAACGGGTGCCGGTAACATTTACATCGTAGTAGTTTGTGTGGACAACAAAGGGCATGTTTTTATGTTTTGCCACATCGAACCAGGCCTCGCCTTTTAAAAATACTTCTCGTTTTTTATCTTTTGATTTTGGTGAATACCAGAGCTCTGAACCTGCATTGAGGTAGACCAGGGTGCTATCAGCTAGTATCATCTGAGAAACCGAGCCTTTGGGCGCTATCGAAGCAACATAAAGCGGTTTTTGTTTTAGTGCGTAACTCACTGCCAATCCGCCTATTAAAAGGCCAACAAAGAGTATGGCTGCAAAACGATATAAAATCTGTAGATTGGTGTTAAAACGGAATATATTGTACCGATAGTTTTGTTTCACTTTCAGAAGAAACTTCAACCACTCTTTTTCTGTTTCGGCAATCTGCGAAGCATCAGCTAAAGAAGCTTTCCAGACATCTTTAATTTGGGCATAATACCTTGCATTATTCTTTGATTTGTCCACCCAGTCAGCAAGTTTTTCTATTTCAGCGGCAGCCAATTCGCCGTCCAAATGCGCAATAATTAAATCTTTTATTGATTCTTTTGAATCCATTCAATAATTCTTTTAAAGGTTAGACACTTCAGTATTAAACATCCCTACCACAATTTTTAAGAAATTTCAGAATTTATTAAGAAGAAGAATAAGGAGGGCAGTCATATATTCGGATAATCCTGAGCGTAACAGGGCCAGGGCCTTTGAAATGTGTTTTTCAACCATTTTAATCGATATGCCCAACTCTTTTGCAATCTGTTTATTTTTTTGAAAATCGTGCCGACTCATTTTAAAAACCTGGCGGCATTTTTCAGGCATCGATTGAACGATTTCATCAATTTTATCACCTATTTCATGTTCAAGCAAACTGTGCAACGGGTCGTAATAATCTATGGAAGCAGCCTTTTCAAGGGAGTTTATTTTAGTACCCAATTCCTCTTCAACGCAATGTTTTATGTTTAAATGGCGGCAATGGTTTAAGCAATTGTTACGGACAGCCTGGAACAAATAAGCCTTGGGTGATTCAATGGTTGAAATGATTTCCGGTTTTTCCCATAACTTCAGAAATGCATCCTGCACCAAATCTTGCGAAATCTGCAAGTCACCGGTAAATTTATTTGCAAATAATACTAATCTCCCATGGTACTTAAAGAATAGTTCCTCGAAAGCCTTAATATCTTTTCGTTTTAGTCCGGAAAGTGATATTGGTTTGTTGCCATTCATCACAGTTTGGATTTAGATAGAAACAAACTTAAATAAAAATAAATACAATTCCCACAGTAAAGGTTTATTTTTTCGAACATACGGAATGAAAAAACCACCTGTATATTACAGATGGCTTTTAATTACTAACTAACCAAAACTATTTATTTAAACTATGGAAAGGTGTTGAATTCACCATCCCAATACATTTCGTTTTGTTTTTTAAGCTAATACACTTGAAAAAGGAGTTACCCTACCTTGTTGAGGTTAAATGGGGATCAATCTTCTATGTTATTCCTTCAATAGTGTCATCTACTTTTTTAAATCCTTGTGGAACCGACACTGTTTCACAAAGTGTGTAAATTAAAATTTTCTTTATCAATTTGGTTGCAACTTCCGTCTGTAAGGAGAGCCACACTGGAAAGGAGGTCGAAAATGACCTCCTTTCCAGTGTCTGAATTTTTGAAAACCTTGCTGGCATTAATGTTCCTGAATCACTATGCATGTTGTTTAGATGAACGTTTAATAGAACAACTCAATGCCAATGTACATTATAAGATCTTTTGCGATTTGTTATTGTCGCTGGCAGAAGCAGTGGGTAACTTTAAGCTCGTCAGCCAAATCCGGTGTGAGCTGGCATCAAAGTTAGATATTGCAAAGTCACAACAGTGCCCTGCTTCATCCTGGCTAGCTTACATGGACAATCCGAGTCATGCAACGCGAGATGCCACATGTTACGAAAGCGAAATGCGCATTCCCATCAACCAAAAACTTTTATGGGAATGCATTGATTGGATGCACGGCCAAATACAAATCATCTGCAAATACTTAAAGATAAGAATGCCACGAACCAGGTTTCTGAAATAGAAAAACCGCTATTTTAGTTACAGCCGCAAACGCAGGAAGCCTTCAAAAGAAAAATGGATACTTACATGTGCCTTGCTGGGTTTGTTGCAAAAACTAACCCAGGAGCTGGACAAGATTGAGCAGGGGTATAGTTTCGATATGCCGGAAAAGTATTTTGTCTGCAGGAAAATCATCCAAAAGGTTTTATTCCAGCAACGGCAGTTGTTTACTGCCGTTAAAAAACCCCAGGCTCGCATCGTAAGTCTCTCCAAAAGCTACATCCGCCCCATTGTAAGGGGGAAAAACAAAACAGGTAGAGTTTGGGGCTAAGGTTAACAAATTGCAAATCGATGGTATAAATTTTATCGACCACCTGAGTTTTGATGCTTTGAACGAAGGGAAATGTTTCCAGTCATTGATAAGATTGGCACAGGAACTTACCCATACCAAACTCTCCATTATGGGGGCCGATGCCACAAATGCCAACCGAAAACTTGCAACATCACATAATATCAGAACAGATTTTTGCAGAAAAGGGAGGGCCGGAAAACATGAAAACCAACGCAAACTAATAGCCGCAATGATTACAAAAGAACGTGCCAGCCGCCTTAAAGGCAGTTTTGGAAAGGAAAAAAGAACACTATCATTTGAAAAAAATAAAAGCACGGAAAAAAGAAACCGAGATACTTTGGATTTTCTTTGGCATTCACACGGCAAATGCCTTTGAAATCGGAAAGAGGATGCTGGCTCAAAAAGAACAGAGTCAAGCAGCTTAATCCGATCAAATACTCCCTTTTGCAGGATTCCTATGCCCAAAATTTAGCAAACCGACTTTTGAAATGAAATATACGAACACAAACACAAAAAACAGAGCGATGAAAATAATCCATTACCCTGTTTTTATACATATCTTAAAATTTATTCTTTACTTCTGAAAGTGCCTATGAAAATGACTTCATAAAACTTCTCTAAAACCACACCAGTAATAGCTTTCAAAGGTTTTTATCACCTATTTTTAAGCATTAACCCTTCTTAATAGGTGTTTTAATAATTGTCGACCCTTTAAAACTCAAATATTCATAGTTTAAATCATCAACCTCAATAAAAAGGATATTGGGCCTGTGATTTACTCCACTTTGGGCATACATTTTTGCACATACAAAAAGTAGGCATACTACTAGAAACGATTTCAAAAAGGTTGCTTGTTTCATGGCATAGTAAATTGGTTTTGATATTTTATTTTCTTCTAACCTTAAATGGTTTTCCCGCATTGGGTGCATGATTGAGATTAGACTCCCAGCTTTCGAGCATTTCGATATGTTTCTCAATTAAATCCTGGTATTTGCTATTTAATGCCAGATTAATGGTTTCTCCAGGGTCATTAACCATATCGAAGAACATTATATTTGGGTCATTCCTGAAGGCTATTAGTTTATAATCGGAAGAACGTAACATGCGCCCTTGATCAGTATTCATTTCTGAAACAATAAAATCCCTACTTGCCACATCTCTGCCTGCAGCAATCTTCCTAATACTAATCCCTTTACAATTCGCAGGTGGTTCTACACCTGCAAAATCACATATTGTAGGAACAACATCCAGTCCTGAAACCAAATGAGTTTTGTTTAGCACGCCTTGTTTTATCTCTTTGGGATAACTAATAATAAAAGGTACCCTGCATGCTTCATCATAAGGGAAATTTTTTGTAACCGATTGATGGTGTCCTGCACCCTCTCCATGGTCGGAATTGAATATAATAACTGTATTGTCCATTTCTCCCGAAGATTCGAGTGCAGCAATAACACGGCCAATCTCAGCATCTACTTCTTCAACCATGCGGTAATAACTCCACAAATAGTATCTCCAGTTAAGTTCGTCCCACTCTTTATTACGTGGTACTTTCATTGCTTTTGGTTCAACAACATTGCTTTTGAAATTATCGGGAACAGGAGGTAGCTTATTCTTAATCTTATCAAAATATGGAATTTGTAGTTTGTTTTCCTTATTTCTTAAAATCCAATTACATATGTCGTGAGGTTGAAGAAAATTGACAGACAGATAGAATGGTTTATTTTTGTCCCGATTCTGAAGATAGCCTGCAGCTACACTTGATACAGCCTGGTCTCCTATTGTACCTTTCCCTCCGACGATGCCTTCACAAAGAACTTTTGAAAAACCTGGTATTTCCTCTTTATATGATTTTGGAATTCCAACATGTAATTTACCGGCAAATACAGTTTCATAACCTTTTTCAGTTAATACATCCCCAATTGTTTTTATGCCTTCCACAATGCTTAATCCATTGTTAATTACTCCATTCTCGCTTGAAGTTAAACCAGTTAGCCAACATGCCCTGGTAGGAGAACAAACCGGATTAGGCGAATAGGACTTACTGAATGTTACACCTGCATTAACAAGCCTGTCAAGGTTAGGTGTATTCACATAGGTATTTCCAAGTGCTGAAATAGAATTCCATACTTGCTGGTCAGTAGTAATAAAAAGAATATTAGGATTTTTCTTTTCTCCTGGAATGGTTTGATTATTAGCAGCAACCTGTTCCATCGATTGTATCTTAAAAGAACTATCAAATTTTCCCTTATACTCATTCTCACAACCTGGAGAAAGTATAAAAACCCTCATTCCACTTATTGCAAGAAGCAATCGTCCTTGTAAGTCAACATAATATTCCATGGGTAATAAACCTTCGCCAAGCCCTTCATAACAACGAACTGTTGTAGGCCTTCCTGCAAATTGAATAATAGTTTCTTTAGAAAAAGAAATAGAATGCTTTCTTTTAACCTTATCCAACTCATCTAACAAAGTAAAATCTGTGTGATTGACACCTTTTAAACTCATTCTTTGTACAACGTCGAACAAGGTAAAGCTTGATGTGAAATTTCCGGATTCATTATCAGGAAGACTACCTTTAAAAGCCTTTTGGAAAAGATTTAGTTCGGTTAAATTTTTACTGCCTGATTGGGGAGATGTAAAAAATTGCGCACCTGTTTCCCACTGTATTGGTGTACTGGAAAGATTTTTCCTGGCTGTTATTTCAGCTTTTGTAAAATGAAACCATTTGTCATCTTCTGAAATAAGCTGATTGACCTTATAATTAATTTCTGATTGATTACCGTCAATTTCCTTCTTTACTTTCAGGTAGCCCGAACCGTTGTTCGCTTTTGCCCTGCTAGGAAGCCAAACTTTCCATGTTTGTTCCCATCCTCCTTCAGGATTAAATTCCCCTTCAGGAACCGGAACATCCAGTTTCCCTTCATTAAACAGCAATTTTGGGGTAATGGGGATCCCCCAGAGAGATTCTTCTTTTGGCATAAAACTGCTAAGTAAAATCAGTACCCCTACTACAGATAAGAAATATAATTTCAGTAAAATTGGATTTTTCATATTTAATTGTTCTTTTGAGATAATAATTAGGTTATTTGTTACATATTACAACAAAGTATTTTTATATTTTAAATACAGGTGGGTTCTATACTTAATTCATCAATTAGAATATTCCATAACTTATCCATATAAAATCTGTTTGCATAAAACTACGAAATTTTTTGTTTTGTCATTTCTAAACAAGCTTCAAGTTGTTCCATATCTCTTGAAATCTTAGTATCCACCACTTTGCTGTAAATCTGAGTTGTTTTTAAGGAAGTATGCCCCAACATTTTTGATACAGTCTCTATAGGGACTCCATTAGTCAAAGTTACGGTTGTAGCAAATGTATGCCTTCCAATATGCATAGTTATGTGCTTATCAATTCCACATAAATCACCTATTTCAGATAAATAGGAATTTAGTTTTTGATTGCTTTTTACCGGAAGTAGTTTATTATCAGCAATGCATACCGGATCATTTTTGTATTTGTCTATAATAAATTGTGCTGAAGATAATATCGGGATGCAGGCACGTACTCCAGTTTTTTCACGTTCATAAATTATCCAATTTTTGCCATCTATACCTTTAGTAATACTACTAGTGTTAAGTTAATATAGATATGACGGATATTTAGTGTATCTTTGAGCAAAAAAACCATAATACACTATACTATCAAATTGAATCAATCTGAGGTTACAGAGTTAACCAAAGTAATCAACAAAGGAAGCCACACATCTCAAGCCTTTCGGTCAGCCTATATTTTATTGAACTGTGATAAGGGAGAATTTTCAGAAAATACTAAAATAACAAATGCAGAAATCTGCAAGATTTTAAAAGTTGGGGAAAGGACTATAGATCGGATAAAAAAGAAATTTATTGAAGAAGGATTTGAAAGTGTATTGGAGAGGAGGCCTTCTATGCAAAATTACACAAAAAAGGTTGACGGTGATATTGAAGCAAAATTAGTGACACTCTGTTGTAGTAAGCCACCTGAGGGATTTGCCAAGTGGTCGCTTCGGATGTTGGCAGACAAAATGGTAGAATTGAAATATATAGATTATATCTCGCATGTGTCAGTACATGAGACTTTAAAAAAAACGAACTTAAGCCCTGGAAAGTAAAAGGTTGGATTATTCCACCGAACCAGAGCAGTGAATTTGTAGCCAATATGGAATATGTTTTGGATGTATACAAACTTCCCTATGATGAAGATTGTCCGGTTGTCTGTATGGATGAATCACCCAGGCAACTGATCGAAGAGGTTGCATCAACGCCCATGAAGTCTGGTCAGGAAGCAAGACTGGATTATGAATATATAAGACACGGGATGGTTAACATCTTTATGGCAAATGAACCTTTGAAAGGAAAAAGACTTGTTGAAATTACTGAATTTAAAACAAAAAAGGATTGGGCCAAGTTTATCAAGCGAATAGCAGATGAGATGTACCCCAAGGCAAAAAAAATAAAATTAGTAATGGATAATTTTAAAACACATGATGCATCGGCTTTTTATGAAATGTTTCTCCCGAAAGAAGCCAAGCGACTAAGGGACAGATTTGAACTTATTTACACCCCGAAGCACGGAAGTTGGTTGAACATGGCAGAAATCGAATTGCACGTACTCAATGGGCAATGTTTAAATCGCCATATTGCAACAATGGAAGAAATAGTAACAGAGGTAAAAGCTTGGCAAAATCATAGAAATAACAAAAACTCAAAAATCAATTGGCAGTTTACTAATGACAAAGCTCGTATCAAACTTAAAAGACTTTATTTATTCTCATTAAGGTTTAATACCTCGAGGCTTGCCTCGGGATCCAAAAATATTTTCTTCAATGCCTCGTGGGCTTGCCCCGAGGATTATTTACCCGTCAATTTCAAATTAACACGACACTAGTTACAAAATCTTTTTCCCCAACTACGAAGACAAATGTCATTGGAATATCTGGGTGTATAAGCAGTTTAACGAGTTATGGTACAAATATAACGATGCGAAAACTGTTGCTTACAGTCTAAGACATAACTACGCGATTGAAAATATAAACAAATGGACGAATCGTGGGTTTGAAGTTCATGACAAACTTGTGGCATTAAGTAAAAGCATGGGGCACAGCACCCTAACTAGTACAATGTACTATTATTCCCTGGTTCCAAAACTGGCCGGCATTATCGAAAACCTGTCAGGAGAATCTTATAATGGAATAATCCCTGATTTACCAAATTATGAAAAATAAGAAAAATGATGCCTTGGAATTGGCTAAATACTATGATTCTTGGGTTGATGAATGCACACAGGTAAATAGTCTGAATACGATACGATCTTATGAATCGGCCATGAAACTTTATATAGACTTCCTTGAAGACGTTAAAGGCTTAAAATCAAGTTCTTTCAGTTCTGGTAGCGACTTTTCCCGTGAGACCATAAAAGAGTGGCTTGTTTGGCTGAAAAATAAAAGGGGCTGTGCCTGGGGTGAACTAAATGGATTATAATCGAACTATAATATCGTTCAATTTGTTTATATTAACAATTCTTAATATATTTGGTAAGCAAATATTATTAGAACGAATATACATGTTAAAAATAGATTGGAAAACACGTGCCATTGACAGGAGGCTCGAAAATAAAAAGTTGAAGAAAAAATGCAAAGAGCTTACTGTTAGCCGTGATGGCTGGAAAGAAAAGGCTATTAAAAGAAAGGCGGATGTAAATGTATTGAACAAGCAGTTGTCGGTTGTTAAAAAAAACATTCAGAAGATAG
>Ga0075120_10003472_pt1 | contig 10783 bp, 10 predicted proteins | sample AntAceMetag02UKL_FD_69792 | JGI IMG/M metagenome (GOLD analysis project Ga0075120, IMG submission 69792) | Saline lake microbial communities from Ace Lake, Antarctica - Antarctic Ace Lake Metagenome 02UKL | ecosystem: Environmental > Aquatic > Non-marine Saline and Alkaline > Saline | place...
ACTAAACAACCACCGGCTTGAAGGCCGGTGGGTTTAAGAGCGCGGACTGAAAGTCCAGCAATACCGGCATAGGCCGGTTGATTCATTCAATATCAAATTTATCATCTGGGTCTTTTTCAAAATGATACTCAAGGTATTCTTGGATCATGTCTTTTGTTAGTTCCCCGGATGTTACACAAAAATAACCTCGTGCCCAAAAATGTCTCCCCCAATACCGTTTCTTTATATGGGGAAACTCTTCAAATATCTTACGTGATACTCTTCCTTTAAGCCTTCGCATGATATCTGAAGGTGAAATGTTCGGTGGTGCTGAAACCAAAATATGCACATGGTCTTTACTGACAACTCCACGCACAATATGTATTTCGAATCGCTCACACGTTTGGCGGACAAGTTCTCGCACTCGAAGGGCAATATCTCCTTGTAGCACATGATAACGATACTTGGTCACCCAAACAAAATGATACTCTATCTTAAACTTTGTATGGCTTCCTTGGCGGTATTTCATAAATAAGATTATAACCCAACTGCTAGCAAAATGCTACCCGCCTACAAGGCGGGGGTTTAAACCTTTTACAGAAACAATTAAATCCCCATGAAATTATATTGGATCAAAACCATTCTTGTACAATCATTTTTCACTGAAAGATGGTTTTTGAATTCTTGAAAATTACTGGAACCGAAAACTCAGAACAAGTGGCTCTCATTATTCACCTCTATTTATTCAAATTATGAGAATCTTCAATGCCTTTTTTATAGGCTATAGCTTCCATACCAATAAGAGCACCGAGCGGAAGATCTGTCTGAACTATAACGCGTGCAGGATAATTTTGTTTTAACATGGCTGAGTAAACGATGTTCATTGCAGAATAATCTTCTATATTCTTCAAGTATACAGTCGTTTTAACGATATTGCTAAGAGAAAGATTAAGTTTATTTAGGATTTCGTTAATTATTTCTATGGTTCGCTGTGTCTGAACGCTAATATCTCCATCAATTACTCTGCCAGTTTGCGAATCACGACCGGTCTGACCAGAAATAAAAACTAAATCTCCCGCAACTACAGCATGAGAATAAGGCCCATAGGCTTTTGGAATTGGAGTATCAGGAAAGGTAAAATGCTGCATTGATTCATCCTCCTTTTTTATCAGTCATAGACCACCACCAGAGATGGGGGCTTGATGTGAACCGCTCAAAGCGGTTATTATTCTTTCCTAATCAAATAAGTTCATTTGCTGATCATCCTCTGTGTATTGTTGTTTGGCCAGATGAATTCAGAATTCAAATCCTTTAGGCGGTTTATAACTTCCGTTCATTCTTTCAAGCAGCCTTGCAAATTGAATAGACGTATAGTCCTCTAAATAAGGTCCAATAATCTGGACACCTACTGGTAAACCACTGGGCGTAAAGCCGATGGGAGCCACCGTAGAAGGTAAATAAGAGACCAGGCTTAACGAGTTCCAAGGACCAACCACGTCCCAATAATTCAATGTTTCATTGTCAAACTGGATAGTCCGGGATCCGATTTTAGTGTGATCATGATTGTGAGCAGCGATCCTGGCAACAGGACATAATAGTACATCAAAATCCTGAAAATAGTCTTCCCATTTTTGCCTCATGATAGCTCGTTCATCATTAAGTTTGTTCCAATCACGATGAGTTCCGGTCATTGCTCGCACCCATCTGGCTGTCGGACTATGATCATCGTCTTTAAGTGTCTTTACTTGACTCATGGCCCATTCATACTTTCCTGATGGTGGAAAATGGCTTGAAGTAGCTGTTTCCAAGTCACCTCTTAACCAGTGACTTTGTTTCAAATCAATATCAGGTTTTTTGTCTTTAAGTTTGACTCCTGCTTTATTCAATTCAGTGACCATTTTCTGCAAACAATTTCCCACATCGTTGTCCGGAGGATAAAGTGAATCATCAATCCACAGCCCAACTCTAAACTCTTTCAGCTTTGACTTGCGTGAATCAGGGAGTTTGATCTTGATAGCTTTACGTTGATAAGAAGGAGGAGCCACGATAACATCCATTTCATCTTTAAATACCATTTTAACCTCGATTCTTCATTTCAATTCAGTCTTAATTCCACTGCTGGACCGAGTGCCTGGCTGCTGCATTTTTTTTATTTGCCATCCAGCATTCTACCAATGCCCCCTAAAACTGAGCCCTCTCCTTTGCTGCTACCGCCTGCTGACGGAGCATGCTGGATAATTCTGTCCGCCAACCTTGAAAACGGGAGGCTTTGTAGATAAACAGAACCGTGACCACTCAGGGTTGCCAGGAATAAACCCTCTCCACCAAAAAACATGGATTTCAGATTTCCAGCCCTTTGAATATCGTAATAAATACCCGGGGTGAATCCCACAATGCAGCCAGTGTCCACCCGAATGGTTTCTCCTTGCAATTGTTTTTCTACAATAGTGCCCCCAGCATGAACGAAGGCCATTCCATCCCCTAAAAGACGCTGGAGAATGAATCCTTCACCCCCGAAAAAACCTGTTCCAAGTTTTTTGCTGAAAGCAATAGTAACTTTGGTTCCCAATGCAGCGCACAAAAAAGCATCTTTCTGGCAGATCAGTTCTCCACCGATTTTTGCCATATCAACAGGGATGATTTTGCCAGGATACGGGGCGCTGAAAGCAACTCTTTTTTTGCCCTGTACCTGGTTTGTAAAATGAGTCATGAATAAAGATTCCCCAGTCATCGCACGTTTGCCAGCATCGAATAATTTGCCCATAAATCCTTTGTCCGGCTGGGAACCATCTCCCATTTTGGCTTCAAAAGAGATACCGTCTTCCATCCAGTTCATGGCACCGGCTTCGGCAATAACGGTTTCCCCCATATCAAGTTCCACTTCTACTGTCTGCATATCATCACCAAATATTTCATAATCAACTTCATGACATTTCATAAACACCTCCGGAAAATTAAGGTTATTAATTAATCAGCTTTAAGACTGTTTATACACTTTTTTTGGCTCATTGTATAATTAGGTTTGTTTAATAATATGAAATTTAGTCTCAAATACAAAATTCAATTTTATGGAAAAAAAACAATGGGATCATGCCATGATTTAAAAAATCAAAAAAATGTTCCTGCTGTTCTGCAATTTATCAAAGGCTGGAAAAGCGAGCCATATAGCCGTTATTTTTATCCCAGGGTTTCAAAAAATATTGTGTTATTTATCTAAAATCTTTCGTATTGTTTTTGCAATTTTTGACATGGATATTGGTTTCATAACATATGTGCCAGCGGAAAAAGGATGCTGAAGATGGTTCCCTGGCCAGGCCTGCTGTCAACTATAATTGCTCCGCCATGGCTTTTGACAATGCCGTGCACCACGGCCAACCTCATTCCAGAACCTTTGCCCACTTCCTTGGTGGTAAAATAGGGGTCAAAGATCCACTCAACGATTTCAGGATCAATGCCCGGACCTGTATCGCTTACCATTACCTTGACATGTTTGCCGCTTTTCAAGTCAGGATAGTCTTTGAGCAAATTATCGTCCAGAATCACCTTTTCTACTTTAATGGTCAGATTTCCGCCAGTCTGTTCCATGGCATGGGAAGCATTTATGCACAAATTCATCATGATCTGGTCGATCTAGGTTGGGTTAGAAATTACAATCGAAAAATGACCCGTTACGCATTTAAAAATTTCAAACCTGAAATTTACAAATCAATCAACAATCTCTGTTTTAAGACTTTTAGATAGCGGACCATCTTTACGCCATGCCCAGCAGGCATCAACTAAATATTTTTCAATATCCAAAACAGATTCTTCGCTTCTTTGTATTTTTCGTGCTTCAAATATCCAATATCCCTGAAGTGCTGCTGGCGCCATAGATAAAAGTAACGTTGTCAAATGGACACATCCTTTTATACCACCTGCAATCTTTTTGATTTTAGATGTAAATCCTGGTGCGATGTTAAGTCCTTTTATTTTATCAAGACTACTTTCCATTTCTCTACAGATTTCATCATGGGGAGCACCTGGAATTTTAACATGAATATCCACAATTTTTAATTCAGCATTTTTGATGAGTAACTGAATTTGCATATGATGAAAAATATTTGGTTCTATTGGTTCACCAGATCTCTCATAAACAGTTATCAGGTTTCTTTCTTTGAATTCTCCTGAAATTAAAACATGCTCTTCATCTACAACATAGCTTGAAATGTCTAAATTTCTATTATGTATTTTCTCAAGCTTATCTACTTCTAAACATTCCATTAAATATCTTATCCCTTTTCTTTAGGAAAACTGTAATTAAATTTGAATCATCAAAAATAATGGAAAATATGTCAATAAAATTTTTATCAAACTACCAAAAAAATTATTATATTGAAAATTCCCATTATTTTAAGCCCTGATGAAGGTCAAGAATGGAAAATTTATCTATATTTTTTAAAGTGTTTCTGATAATTTCAACATGACATCGTATCTTGATATTATTGAAATTGTAATGTTATCCGGATAGATTTTTATATGCTTGACATTGATATTCCTGCCAAGTAATGGATATCATGAATAATATCCAGACCTGTTAAATTACTTATTATAGTCAAAAAATGCATCATCTTAGGAGAAAGAAAGTCAAATGAAATATAAGATTTTTGTTGACGGACAGTTCGGAACCACTGGTTTGAAAATACATGAAATGCTTAGCGGGAGGAGTGATCTTGAGATTCTGGAAATAACGGAAGAGGAAAAAAAGAATCCTGAAGTCAAACAAAGACTTCTCAATCAGGCTGATATGGTATTTCTCTGTTTGCCCGATATTGCCTCTAAAGAATCTATTCGATATATCACTAATAATGAGACAAAAGTTATCGATGCAAGCACTGCCCACCGTACAAACAGTGAGTGGACTTACGGCATACCCGAATTAAACCCGTATCAAAGAGAAAAAATCAAAAACAGCAACAGGGTTTGCGTGCCCGGATGCCATGCAACAGGCTTTATCATGGCAATGAATCCATTGATCGAAAACAGTATCGTTTCAAAGAAACAGAAACTGGTTTGTCACTCTATTACCGGATACAGTGGGGGAGGAAGAGGGCTGATAGACATTTACGAAGATTCCAAAAATTTCGCCAAAATAAATGCTCAAAGGCCCTACGCTCTCAATCTTGATCATAAGCACCTGCCTGAAATGCAATATGTTTTGCGGTTGGAAACTGCCCCGTTGTTTACACCCAGCGTCGGAAATTTCAGACAGGGTATGTTGGTGATGTCCTATTTAATTAAAGACGATTTGCTTAAAGATGTATCCGGGAAGGATATTATCGAGTTGTATAATGCGTATTATGAAAGCGAAGCATTCATCAAAATCATTGAAAACAATGATGAATATCTCGATAACGGTTTTTTGGATGCAACAGCGTGTAATAACACCAATAGAATCGAAATATCTTTCTATGAAAACAGAGACTACATGGTGATTATTTCCCGCCTGGACAATCTCGGAAAGGGTGCATCCGGTGCGGCAGTTCAGAATATGAACCTTATGCTTGGGGTGGACGAAAATAGAGGATTGAGAACATAGAAGGCTATTCATTACCATTTAGGGAAAATGCCAGTATTGGCAAATTCCCTAAATGGCGATTTGATGTGATAGTCAGGCCATTACAACAAACAAGGAATTTAATTGTTTTCGATCAAATATTAACTATAGGAGAAAAAGATAATGGCATATGAAGATGCATATACAGATTGCAAATGGGTGGAATTTGAAGTTCTTGAACGATTCATGAAAGATGTGCTGATGGCAAGCGGCATCCCCCAGGAAGATGCAGCTATTATCAGTGATGTGCTTATCACATCAGACAAACGCGGCATTGATTCCCATGGCATCGGCCGGTTGAAACCCATTTACATTGACAGAATTGATGCAGGCATTCTGAACCCAATCACTAAAATCACCGTTGTGAAGGACAAAAAAACCACTGCAGTACTGGACGGTAACAACGGCATGGGGCATGTCATCGCCAAAAAGGCCATGCAGATGGCAATAGACAAGGCAAAAGCCCACGGCATGGGCATGGTGGCTGTTCGAAATTCAACCCACTACGGCATTGCCGGCTATTATGCTTTGATGGCGGCCGGCGCCGGGATGATCAGCATGAACGGCACCAATGCCAGGCCGTCCATAGCCCCCACATTTGGTGTCGAAAACATGCTGGGGACAAATCCTTTGACAATGGGATTCCCTACGGATGAAGCATTCCCCTTTGTCCTGGATTGTGCCACATCGGTTTCCCAGCGGGGCAAAATCGAAGTTTACGGCAGAGCAAACAAGCCGCTTCCACGGGGATGGGTGATCGGCCTGGACGGCAAAACACGGACCGATACGACCCAGGTGCTTGAGGATCTGACAAAGGGAAAGGCCGCACTGACACCCCTTGGCGGCATTGGCGAAGACACGGGCGGATATAAAGGCTACGGATATGCCACCATTGTTGAAGTCCTCTGTGCAGCCTTGCAGGGAAATAATTTTCTAAAACAAATCAATGAAGTTGATGCTGCCGGCAAAAAGGTTCCCATTCAGCTGGGCCATTTCTTTATTGCCATTGATATTGAAGAGTTCAGCGAACTTGCCCGGTTTAAAAAAGATGCCGGGGATATCATGCGGGAGTTGCGCTCATCCAAAAAGGCACCGGGCCAAAACCATATTTATACGGCAGGGGAAAAAGAATGGATTGCCTGGCAATATCGAAAAGTCCATGGCTGTCCTGTCCCCAAAGCCCTTCAGTCCCAGATGAAAGGACTCAGGGATCGCTTTAAATTGAACTATTGTTTTGATTTTGAAAAATGACATGGGAGATAAGTTCGGGTAGTATTATTCTATGACCATTTTGTAATGGAGGTGTGTATTTGAAAACTGGTATGATCACTAACAAGGAACTTTCAAAGTTGTTACTGCACCCGGACAGTATTGCGGTGATCGGGGCCAGTGGTAATCCATTGAAGCCCGGTGGACGGGTATTCAAAAATATAAAAGATGGTAACTATGCCGGAAAACTTTGGCCGGTTAATCCCAAGTCGGATGAAATAATGGGGGCCAAAGCTTATCCAGGCATTCCTGATTTACCGGGAACTCCTGATCTGGCGTTGATTGCCATCCCGGCTCCTGGTGTGATTGGAGCCATGCAGCAACTGGCTGCAAAAGGAACCAAAGCGGTTATAATTTTGACAGCTGGTTTTGGCGAGAAAGGTGAAGAAGGGAAAGCCGAGGAACAAAAAATCCTGAAATTGGCCAGCGCCAATGGGATGAAGGTAGTAGGCCCCAATTGTTCTGGCTTTTTGACACCGATATATGCTGGTAAGTTCGCCGGTATCATTCCCGACCTGAAACCGGGTACTATAGACCTGGTCAGCGGCTCGGGTGCCACAGTTGATTATCTTATGGAGCAGGCAGCGACACGGGGATTACGATTCAGTCATGTACTCAATTTTGGTAATTCCATTCAAATGGGTGTGGAGGACATGCTGGAATTACTGGATGAAAGTCACGGTCCGGGTAGCTCCAAAATAGTTTTGATTTATATGGAGTCTGTCAGAAAACCTCAAAAACTATTGAAGCATGTCAGAAGCCTGGTGGCCAAGGGGTGTATTTTTGCAGGTATTAAATCCGGAACCACGGATGCCGGAGCAAAGGCTGCCGCAAGCCATACCGGGGCAATGGCGTCTTCCGACAATGCCGTTCAGGCACTATTTAATAAAGCAGGAATTATCCGGGTTAAAAGCAAGGCTGAACTGATTGAGGTTGCCTGTGCGCTGGTTTGTTTAAAAGGGGCCGCCAAAGGTAACAAAGCCGTTATTGTAACAGACGCAGGCGGGCCTGGTGTTATGTTGTCAGATGAATTGAACCGGTTCGGTGTGGAATTGGCTACGTTTTCAGAAAAAACCAATGAACGGCTGGCCGGCATCCTTCCTCCTGAAGCTGCCTGGGGAAACCCCATTGATTGTTTGCCCGGTCGAACAGCCGAAATCATTCAAAATGTATTTACTATTTTGGGTGAAGAGGAAGCGGATAACATCGATTTTGCCTTTTTTGTTTCCGGGAATTCGGGTATGTCAGACAACGGGGAGATATACCAGGCAATCATTGAGTTGACTAAAACCTGTTTGATCCCGATTTTACCGGTTCTAAGTTCTGCGACAACTTGTGCTGATTTGCTGGAAAAGGTCAAGGAAAGCGAAACGATCTATTTCCCTGATGAGGTTCTTGTGGGATATGCAGTCAGCCAGATAGTCAATAGACCGGTCATTAGTGATCAATCCTTGTCTTTGGATAATTATAACAAAGAGGGTATTGCTAAAGTTCTGGCGGATTCAGGCAAAATTCTGAGTCCTGAAGCTGTGGAAACGGTATTAAAAAAAGCAGGATTTAAATTACCGCCTCAAACTGAAATTTCCAGTGAAGCTGAACTTAAGGAAGCTTGCCGGAAGGTGACGTTTCCCGTTGTTATGAAAGTGGTTGGTCCTTTGCATAAGAGTGATGTCGGTGGTGTAAAAACAGATATTTGTCATATGGAAGAGGCCTGCAATGCTTTTAAAGAGCTGATGGCTATTCCAGATGTCAAAGGAGTTCTGATACAGAAGATGGTTACTGGAACCGAAGTGATTCTGGGGGCAGCCAGAGACGGTGACTTTGGTCATTTGATCATGTTCGGACTGGGGGGCATCTATACAGAAGTATTAAAGGATGTTCAGTTCGCTTTGGCTCCTTTATCCACAGACGAAGCGATGAAAATGATTCGCAGTCTCCGATCATTCAAGATACTTGAGGGTGTCCGTGGCGAAGCGGGCATTTCCCTGGATTTACTGGCCGAATATTTGGTTCGTCTTGGCAGGCTTGTCACAGATTTTCCAATTATCCAGGAGATGGACCTCAATCCAGTTAAAGGTGTGGGAAAAGATCTATATGCTGTTGATGCCAGAATCTTTATTTTAAAGAAAAATTTGCCAACGCATTTGGTTTTTCACCCTTGGTTTCCGTGTGATCGCCCTGAACATTCATGATCATTGTTTATTAATTTTTTCTCGTGTCCCTTGACAAGGACCAAGGCCCTGTCTTATAGCACCTGAAGGAGAGCCGGGAAACAAGCCTGGTAAAAATAGCCGCCGTGGACAGGACCCATGACCCCGGGAAAACATTTACCTGCCTCATCAAAGGATTCGGGCTGACATCCGGGGCAATGGCCTGCAGCGCTCACTTTTTGACTACCACAAAAAACCTGAATGGATAAACTCAAACTAACTTGCATGAGAAGTAATTTCTAGGATGCTTAAACATTCAAAATATATCTGAATTATCCTGACATTATTTTATATTACAAAGATTGTCTTTTTGATTGAACGGGTATAAGTAAATTGTATTTTTATTTTTATATCAGGGTATAATAATGTTATTATGACAGCATTTTTTTAGTCAAGATTTTTATTGACCTTTAAGCAAATAGAATGCACCCTATGAATCATGAAAAACATTACGTTTGAAAATCCGATGCTTACCAGAGAGCTCTTCGGTCATCACAACTATAATCTGGATAAAATTTGCAAAGCGTTTAATGTGGAGATCAATACAAGGGGCAGCGCTTTGTTGGTTAATGGCACAGCCCACAATACTGACCTTGCTGAAAAAATACTCCAACAATGTTATCAGCTTCTGGAAAATAAATTTTCTTTTGACGAAGCAGATTTTGATGCCGCCATAAAAATTATAAAACACAACAATAATTCCCATATCAAAGATATTTTTTCTACAACAATTTTTAAAACAGTTAGAAACAAACCCATCACCCCACGCAATTATGCCCAAAAAGAATATGCAGAGGCAAGCCTTAAAAATGATATCCTTTTTGCCATTGGTCCCGCCGGAACCGGCAAAACATATCTTGCAATGGCAATGGCCATGGCCGCATTCTCAAGAGGGGAAATCAAAAAAATCATATTAACAAGGCCTGCGGTTGAAGCAGGAGAGACTCTGGGATTTTTACCCGGCGATCTTGCCCAGAAAATAAATCCCTATCTTCGCCCTTTGTATGATGCTCTTTATGATATGATGGACTATGAAAAAGTACAAACACTTATAGAGCGGGACACCATTGAAATTGCCCCCCTTGCTTTTATGCGGGGAAGAACCCTGAGCAATTCTTTTATGATTCTTGATGAAGCCCAGAATACAACGTCGCAACAAATGAAAATGTTTTTGACACGAATTGGCCATGGATCAAAAGTCATTGTTACAGGAGACATCACACAGATTGATCTTCCCACCGGTAAAAAATCCGGTCTTATAGAAGCTAAAGGTCTATTAAAGAAAATAAATAGAATCGAGTTTATTTATTTTTCAAAAAATGATGTCGTCCGACATAAACTTGTATCAAGCATTATTGAAGCCTATGAAAAGAAACAAAAACGACAATAATATATAAAAATTCAAAGCATACCTTTTGACAAGTCCCTTTTTCCTATGGACTTTGCTCATTCTTATCCATCAGACATAAACCTTGACTGAATTTTTCCGTTGAAGTACATATTACCTTTAAAGACGGTGAGTTCCGTTATTATTTAATTTGCCCACTGGCAACCCAACAGGTGTTTTTTGATGACAGATTTTAATAATGATATAACTTTTGCCAATTATAAAATGGATGTCCGTTACGATGGGCAAAATTACTACGGATGGCAACGGCATAAAGACAAGCCTACGATCCAGGGCGCATTGGAACATGCTGTGACAAAATGCTTGGGATTGCGCCATAATGTT
>Ga0075120_10003473_pt1 | contig 10779 bp, 9 predicted proteins | sample AntAceMetag02UKL_FD_69792 | JGI IMG/M metagenome (GOLD analysis project Ga0075120, IMG submission 69792) | Saline lake microbial communities from Ace Lake, Antarctica - Antarctic Ace Lake Metagenome 02UKL | ecosystem: Environmental > Aquatic > Non-marine Saline and Alkaline > Saline | place...
GCTGTTTTGCCGGCGTTTGGTTCACCTGCCACAATCACGATATTTCCGGGAAGCAGTCCAACAAGATTATGAAGTTTAAACGGCAGCCAAACATCGAGGAATCTGTCATCTGCAGACTTAAAATCCATCCTTTCAAGGTCTGATTTATATGGCCGATAATATCCACGTTTTTTTCCTTCCCTGGATAGGATTTTTTCAGCCACAAATTTTTCAAGTATTTTTGTCCTGTGTGTTTTTTGTTCAGGGGCTTTAATATTCAGCTCATAATCAAGATCTCTGATTGAAAATTCTCCTGGTGATAACATAATCCATGATTTGATTCGTTCGCTCTCTTCAGTGTCCGGCTCTGGAATTGTTATTTTTGCCGGGTCAAAAGACCTTGCTGCCCTGATAAGTTCATCCAGGGTCTTCATGCACTCAAACTCATTGTCATATGACTTTACAAAATCCGTAAAATCAAATCCATTATGCATTTTTAAATCATCTGGAAACTGGAACCATTTGACATTGGCATGGTCCCTGAGTTTGGAGCCGATGTCCATCATGTGCTTGATGCCGGGGCCGTCATTATCCGAAATTAAAACAACCTCTTTGCCATGAAGGTATTTGTTGTAATCATCATGCCACTTACCGGCACCCATGGGGCTTGTTGTCGACACATATCCAAGAGTTTTGGCCGTATCACAATCTTTTTCCCCCTCCAAAACAAGGACCTGATTGGCCTTGATCACATCCGGCAGGTTGTAAATTACAGTTCTAACGCCTTTTAACGACCAATTCCACCCGTTACCATTCGGGACTCTTTGGCTAAATCCCTTTGGCGTAAATCTGATAGTTTGAGATACAATTTTGCCGCTTGCATCAAGGTAATCATAAACTTTTTCAATGCTTCTTTGTTCCGGTTTGGTTACTACCGCTTTTATTCCGGCATCTTCACACATGGAAACAATGGTCTCTTTAAAAGATTTTCCGGTTTTCATCATGTAGAATTTGATGAAATCACCCTGTGCGTTGCAACCATGGCATTTAAAAAGGCCGGTCTGGGGGCTTACTGACATGCTCGGATTTTTGTCTTCATGGAACGGACACCGAACTTGCCATTCACCGTTCTGTAATACCTTGTGGTTAGCAAAGTATTGAGAGTAAAAACCGTCAAATGATGTGTAATGCTGAAGTAACGCTGCTTTATGATCCATCTGTCACCTCATATACCATTGTCTTTTTCATCGGTATAATCTTTAAATCTTCATAATAGGCCTCATCCTCCCAGCGACGTTCAGTAAGCCATCCTTGAGCCCATTTAGGAGATCCTCCTGTTTTGATCAGTGCCGGTCGTCTTGAAGCTTCAATTTTTGCAGCGGCAATAATTTCTTTGACCATCGCTTCTGTAAGGCTTGGAATTTTAAGCCATGAATCAGCGGCAGGAGCTTTGCCATGCTTGTAATCAAAAGCACTCCAAAACTGATTAAAAGTCTCTAACCTTTTGCCGGTTATTTTTTTGCCGGATTTTGTTGTGTAAATTTTTTCAGATGAACGCGAAGCTGATTCGGAAGAATCGGCATTATTATCTTTAGGAGATGGTAATGGTAATGGTAATGGAGATGGAGATGGAGTATTACCATTAGTATACGACTCGTAATACGATAGTATATCGTTGGTAGTATGGCCGTTCTGATAGGCGTATTCTGATTTAAACCACTTTTTAACATCAGGTATATTTTCCTTTTTTGTCTCTCTCAACACCCACCTTAACAGGATATTCTTACTTGCAGCCTCGCTCCTTGATTTGGCGTTACATGCCCAACCTTGGTGCTCACACCAGTCATGAATGATATAATTGCCATCAGAATCTTTTTCAAGCCAGCTGCTTTCAATAAGAGCTGATACAAGTTCTTCTGGATCTCCTTCCCACCCGCAAGCATCTGCAATATCCATCTGATCCCACCCAGGTAGAACCCCTTCTGGACAATCCATAGCCACAGTTAGCCATAAATCTATAAGGTATGAGTCAGATCTATCACCAAGAAATCTTCTGAGTCTCTTCCTTTTTCTGTGGCCTTTGAATGACGTTGCAAGACGGATATCTTTATTCATCAATCTGCCTCACTACCCACAATTAACCGGTCAACAAGTCGTGAACTCCAATTCCAGCAGGGAAGGTGGGTTAAGGTATTACCGGCAATAAAAAGACCGATTTCGCATATTTTTTTTTTGATCAAGCGTTTCATTTCATGCCTTGTCCCAAAAACAAATTAAGTATTGCGAGCCCTTGGTTAGCTTGCAGACGTCAGAGGGCATTTTTTTTGTTATTTTCATACAGTTACTCCCTCCCTGATACGTTGTGCCTCCTTGACCTGTTTTTTCCTGGCCTGGTCTGCCATTTTAAGCCATTCGTCATTATCTAAAAACAACTTCCCCACCACTTTCAGGATCAAAGCCGGATAACGTTTTTTGTGATGCCATTTATAGATGGTGTGAATTGATACCGGGAGATCTCCAGCATCGGCAGCTTTTTTGACTTCAATAAGGTTCATAGTGCTATTCCTTTTCTTTAGGTTTGCTTTATTTGCATACAGTATATGTTTCGTTATATATGATGTCAAGCGAACTTATCAATTATTGCTGTATTTTATATTTGTTCGGTACTTACCGAATAAATAATTTTACAGTTCAAAAAGTAATAGGTTAATTTTAGAAAAAAATAGAGATAGAGAATAAATATTTTTTCAAAGATAATTTGATGTAAGATGAGATTTTTTACATGACCAACATGTCCCAGGTGTCACCCTATTGTCACCCCAATAAAAAAAGGTTTTCAACAAAAAGCTGAAAACCCTTGGTATTAATGGTACGCCCGGCCCGATTCGAACGGGCGACCTATGGATTCGAAGTCCAGCGCTCTATCCAGCTGAGCTACGGGCGCACAGGGTCATGAAGACGATATTAGATAGCACAATGAAATATTTTCTGCAATGGTCTGTTCTATCTTTAATACCATAAACACATATTCACCATCGTTAAAATCGATGTTCTGGTTGACCCACCTTCCTATTGACAACTATCTGCTTTAAAAGTAGAACCCAAAAGTGAAATGAAGAAAAACAAAAGAAAAACAAAAGTCTCATGGATCTGGAAGACACTATTTGTAATTGTGTTATTTCTGTTTTGTTTTACGATCCTTCAGGTTCTGGCGCTCAAATTCATCAACCCGCCATTTACACCTAATGTGGCATGGGAATGGGCAGAATCTATTATTCAAAAACAGCCTGTAAGGCGACCAAAGTATACCTTTAAAAAGATTGAACATATATCACCTCATCTGAGAAAGGCTGTCATTGCGGCTGAAGACCAGCGGTTTTTATCCCATAGCGGGTTTGATTTCAACGAAATAAAAAATGCTTTAAAAACCCTGATCAAAAGAAAAAAATTGCGGGGAGCCAGTACCATCAGCATGCAGACTGCCAGGAGCGTATTTTTGTTATCCAGCAAAAGCGTGTTCAGGAAAATAGCAGAGATGTATTACACTGTTTTAATTGAACTCTTCTGGGACAAACACAGAATTCTTGAAATGTATTTAAATACAGTGGATTGGGGAACGGGTGTCACTGGTGCCGAGGCAGCCTCACAAAAATATTTTTCAATCAGTGCCCGGCATCTGAATCCTTCTCAGGCTGCCTTAATGACAGCCATTTTGCCAAACCCGCATATATGGTCAGTCAAACACCCCAGCCCCTATCTTAAAAAACGGCAGGCACAAATCATGAAAGACATGGCCCTTATGCCGCTGCTTTAGAAAAAGATTTACTTAATTTTATTTAAAGCTGCATCAAAACTTGCCTGGTCTGCTTTAAAGGCCAGGGCATCTTTTCCTATCCTGATAATGGTTAAGGCATTAATTTTGTCACCTTGTTCAATCTTATTAACCACATCCTGACCTTTAATCACTCGTCCAAAAATCGTATGTTTATTATCAAGCCAGGGCGTGGCTGTATGGGTAATGAAAAACTGGCTGCCATTGGTTCCAGGCCCTGCATTGGCCATGGAAAGAATCCCGGGAGAATCATGTTTTAATTCCTTCACAAACTCATCAGGGAATTGGTAACCAGGGCCACCTCTGCCTGTTCCTGTGGGATCACCGCCCTGAATCATAAAATCTTTGATCACTCTGTGGAAAATGAGCCCGTCATAATATTTTTTTGAAGAATTCTGGTTCGAAGCAATTGTCCCAAGAGCCAGTCCTGCAAAATTGGTGACTGTTATCGGGACCTGTTTATAATAAAGGACTGCAATAATCTGTCCTTTACTGGTATCAAATTGAGCATATAACCCTTCTTTTAGATCCTTTGGCAGATCTTTAGAAAAAACAAGACCGGGGATTAAAAGCAGGCCTGTGAAAATAAATATGATAAGAATTTTTCTGGTTGAGAACATTTTGACAATCTCCTTCCTTAATGAATTTTTACTTTCTCCATAATCAAAAAAACCCGACTCTCAAGGCTTTTGAGTTTCGGGTGTTAATGAACAATCTTTCTACAACTTTTAAAAAAAATGGGGTGAGTGACGGGGCTTGAACCCGCGACCCCCAGGACCACAACCTAGTGCTCTACCAACTGAGCTACACCCACCGCAAATAACTCATCTTAACTATCAGATCTTGATATGTTTTTCAATACTTTTTTCATGCAACCCAATTTAATCATGGTTTTTTTATTTCATCAAAATTATTGGGTGCCCCAGGCCATGACCCATATTTTACATTGACCTTGAAGTGTTGTTTGACTATTATCCCTGCTTATAAATATTTCATTAAAGGAACTTGTATATGAATGCTTTTTTAATATTTGTTGTCCGGTTAATTTTAGGTCTTGTATTTGGTATTTTCCTAATCCGGTTGTTTAGGCCGGAATGGGGTATTTACCATGGTGTTGTCACAGGGCTCATTCTGGTTGCCCTGGCTTATGGCATGGCGTTTTTCAGAAAAAAGAAACAAAAATAGAACCCGAGGTTTTTTACAATTGGAAAAAAATATAATTTTAGGGACGGCCGGACACATTGATCATGGAAAAACAAGCCTTGTCAAAGCATTAACAGGGATTGAGACAGACCGGCTCAAAGAAGAAAAAGAAAGGGGCATTACCATTGAACTTGGGTTTGCCTGGCTTGATCTGCCCAATGGGCAGCATATCGGCATAGTGGATATGCCGGGCCATGAAAAATTTGTAAAAAATATGGTGGCCGGTTCCAGTGGTATTGATGTCGTCGCAATGGTGATAGCAGCAGATGAGGGTGTCATGCCCCAGACAAGGGAACATATGGAAATCTGCAATCTCATGGGCATTGAACATGGGATGGTGGCCTTGACCAAAATAGACATGGTGGATGAAGATCTTTTAGAACTTGCCTTTGAGGATATCAATGATTTTGTAAAGGGCACTTTTCTTGAGGGCAAGCCAATTTGTCCTGTTTCCTCTGTCACAAATGAAGGATTAGATAAATTTATCAAAACCCTTGAAACCATCTGCAGCAACATTCCTGAAAGAAAATTTTCCTCTATTTTCAGGCTGCCCGTGGACCGTGTCTTTTCAATGAAAGGATTTGGCACTGTTATTACCGGAACCCTGGCTTCCGGCAGTATCAATGTTGGAAATGACATCATGGTCTATCCCAAACAGATTATCTCTAAAGTCAGAGGAATCCAGGTTCACAGCTCAGGTGTTGAAACAGCAGGCCCTGGCACCAGAACAGCCATAAACTTTCAGGGGCTTGACAAAGAATCTGTCAGCCGGGGAGATATCCTGTCTACTCCTGACGCTTTGATTGAAAGCTATATGGTGGATGCCCATTTCCTTTATTTAAAAAGCAATGCAAAGCCTGCAAAAAACAGAACAAGAATAAGATTTCATTCAGGAACCAGTGAGATACTTGGGTATCTTATTTTGCTTGATAGAGAGGAGCTTTTGCCTGGAGATGATGCCTGTGTTCAATTCCGCTTAGAGGCCCCTGTCTGCTGTATCAAGGATGACAGATATGTTATCAGAAATTATTCGCCCGTGAAAACAATTGGAGGCGGCGCCATATTAAATCCAGCTTCCCAAAAGCACAGGCTGTTTGATAAGACTGTTATCCAGGGGCTGGAAAACTTGATACTGGGTGATAATGAACAGATTATTTTATTCTTTTTATCCTTAAAAGGATTTCAAGGGCTGTCCTTTTCCCAGCTGCGTGTCATGACCAATATCCCGGACAAAAAACTGACTGCAAATTTGCAGAAACTGCTTGCCAAACAACAGATTGTCCAGACGGACAAAGAAAAACAAAGATTTGTCAGTGGTGACTTTTTTGATGATTTCAAAGAAAAACTCATACAGAAACTAAGTGCCTACCATGCAAAAAATCCATTAAAAGAAGGCATGCCCACCCAGGAACTTAAATCCAAATTTCAATATATTGATGATACAAAGTTTTTTAATATTCTTTTTGCAAAACTGTCCAGGGAAAATTTCATTGTTCTGGATAAAAATATTGTAAAATTGTCTGCCCACAAAGTGGCACTCCAGGTTGATCAGCATGATGTAAAAGAAAAAATTAAAAAAATCTATCAAACATCAGACTTAACGCCTCCCTTCTTCAGGACCATCTGCCATGATCTTGATCTGGACAAAAACACGGCAATAGATGTTCTCCATATGCTGATTGATGAGAAATCCATTGTCAAAACAAAGGATGACCTTTACTTTGATGCCAGAAAAATAGATAGCCTTGGACAAAAGTTGGTCGCATTCCTGAAAGAAAAGGAATCCATCACCACACCGGAATTTAAAGACGTGACCGGCGGGGTATCCAGGAAATATGTCATCCCCTTAATTGAATACTTTGATTCCATAAACCTGACCATAAGGGTGGGAGATACGCGGCAGTTGCGGCGAAAAACCTAAAGAATCTTTTCAGCAAAGGCTTCAACAATACCATCCAGGCGGGTTTTTCCTTCCAGAGTGAGTGCAAACCGTTGATCTTTAATAAACCCTAAGGACTTTCCAAAAATTCGCTCCAGAATATCTTTATATCTGTTTTCAAAGGAGTCGTGAAATAGAGTCTGAAATTTTGCAAGATCCAGGCCTTCAATGGTACGAAGCCTGAGCATGATCATCTCCAGCATTTTCTGTTTTTGGGTAAGAATCTCCCAATCTTCAATGGGAAGTCTGCCTGAATCCAAATCCTTTATATATGTGTCTATATTTTTAGGATTCCAGGACCTTATTTTTCCATCATATGAGTGTGCTGCTACCCCAAATCCGTAGTAAGGGGTCATGTCCCAATATTTTGAGTTATGTCTTGACCTGTTCTGCCTTCCCTTTGAAAAATTGGAAATCTCGTAATGCTCATAATTATTATTGATTAAAAATATGGCCGTCTTTTTAAACATCATTGACATAATTTTACCTTCAGCGCGATTTATCAGGCCTTTTTTTAATTTTTCATCAAGGGCAGTACCAGGTTCAATGGTGAGCATATAGCAGGACAGATGGGAGGGAATCATCCCAACTGCTTGTTTTAAATCTTTTTCCCATATATTTTGGGTTTCAAAAAAAAGTCCGTAAATTAAATCCATACTGATATTATCAAAACCTGCTGTTTCTGCATCATTAATGGTTTTGATTGCCTGCTTAGCCGTGTGGATTCTAGTTAAAAATCTAAGTTTATCCTCGTTAAAGGACTGGACTCCGATACTTAGCCTGTTAATCCCAATATTTTTTAATTCTTTAAGATAATTTAAATTAATAGTTCCAGGGTTAACTTCAAATGTGATTTCAACATCCCGGGAAACTAAAAACTTGTCTCCAATGGTCTGCAAAAGCATGTCAACATCTTTAACCGGCAGAAGAGATGGGGTTCCACCACCAAAATATATGGTGTCAATTTTCTCCTTTGAGTCTGACCTTTTTTCAATCTCTTTTTGAAGGGCTTTAATATAAGCCGGGATCAATGAAGCATTAGTCAAAGAAAAAAAATCACAATAATCACACTTTTTAACGCAAAATGGAATATGGATATAAATGGATTTTTGATTACACAAAACGCTTCATCAATTCATCAATCACGGAATCAACATTTTGGGGTGTCACCCCGTAATGATTACAGGCCTGCTTTACCCTTTCGAGATGTGGGCTTGTATCCATATCATCGGGTCCCCTAAAAAAGCCCATCCGCCTGCCAACCTGGTATAAAACCCTTTTCTCCGGTTCAAGCTCAAAAAATCGATCGATAATACCAATCATTTTTTCTTTATCTTCCGGCAGTTTTCCATCAATGGTCTCAAACAGGTTCAAAATATGATCACTTTTGATATAGGAATCAATCCTGTCAAGGCTTTCTATAAACAGCCTTAACTCCTTGGCCATCATGACATCCGTGGGTTTTTCAAACTCTCCTTTTTCAGCTTCCTGGGCAAGAACCGTTCCATTTGTTACAGCCAGGGTCCTGATTCTGATAAAATCTGGATTAATGCTGTTAAGGGCAGAAGCTGTTTCCAGGGCATGTTCTATGGAATATTCAATACCGCCAAGACCCGGCATGACATATTCCGACAGCTCCATTCCAGCCTGTTTTACCTTCAGGCCCGCCTTGATATGGACAGCTTTGGTGACCCCTTTGTTTATTTTCTTTAATACTATATCAGATCCGGATTCCATGCCCACATGAATGCGGTTTAATCCTGCATTGGCCATCCGTTGCAGATCATTCTGCTTGATTCTGGCAATGGTATGACTTCTTGCATAGGATGTAATCCTGTCCACATCTGGGAAACATTTTTTTATATGTTCAAGTACAAATACCAGGTCATCGGGCTTCATGATCAAAGAGTTGGCATCCTGTAAAAAAATGGATCTCATCCCTGATGCATACCAGCTCATGGCCGCATTAAATGCCATCCGGTCTTTTTCTTCAAAGCTGTTGTAAAGAGTATTAATAATCTGACTGTCTGCATATCCCCCGGGTGCGACAATTCTTTTAACCCCTTCAATATAGCCATGCAAAACATCAATATCTTTAATAATATTTTCAACTATTCTTAAAGAAAATTTCCTTTTTTTATACACCCTGCAAAATGTGCATTGATTCCAGGGACAATTGCGTGTCAGGCGTATTAAAAGACTGCTTGCTTCACTGGGCGGACGAATGGGGCCCTGTTCAAACCCCTTGTACTTATCTATTTTTTTCTTTTCCATCAAAAATTTAATACCTATTTTATCTACAAATTTCCAGCCAAACCTTCTTTACCATTCACCATTCACCATTTGCATTTCGCATTTTATCATCTAAAAACCCAAAGTCAATCCCGAGCTTTCTGGATAATCATCACACCTGAAAGTGACAAAACCATACCCAGGATAAACATTACACCAAGATCCTGATCGCCCGAAAGATATCCTGCTGCCGATGCGACTGCCACAAGAAGGGTGGTTGCAAGCGGTTGAGCATTGGTTGTAATCGCAACCTGGACAGGTGTCAGGTGCTGCAAAAGGATGTTCCATAATATCATCATCACAGAGCTGGTAATCACAATCATATATCCGAGCCCAAACCATCCCGCATTTGAAACAGCTGAAAAATCAAATGTCATCATTGGTACAGCCGCAATGGGCAGCATGATGAGAACACCTAAAATCAGGCTCCAGGCCGTTACCATCACGGCATTCTTTTTCTTGCAGATATCACTTGCCAGGATTGTATACAGCACCCAGGAAAAAACAGCACCGATCAACCAGAGGTCGCCGGTTCTCAGTTCACTGACCTGCCCTCCGGATGCCCATGGCCGCAAAACAATTATCACCCCTGAAAAAGCCAGAAAAACCCCTGAAAATTTCCTTAAAGAAGGCATTTTCTTAACCCTGATACTTGACAATAAAAGGACACCAATGGGGGTCATGGCATAAAGAAGGGCTGAATGTCCCGGAACACTGAGCTCAAGGCCTTTTAAAAAACTATATTGATTCAAAGGAACCAGCAGCACCCCCAGCCACAGAAGCAAAAACCATTCTTTTAAGGTAAAATCAGGCTTAGGTATTTTCCATCCCGTAAATACAAGAAAAATCACAGCACACCCAAGACCCCGGGAAACGGTTAAGACCAAGGGGTTTGCAAAACTTATGGCAGCAGCTTTGCTGAGAATAAATGTGCCGGCTGCACCAAGCACATGAAGCACCATGAACAGATACAGAAGATTTTTAGAGCTATCAGATTTTTGATTCAATGCGCATTCCTTTTTTCATAGATCCTGTTCAGGCCATCTGACGGCAGTGGGTCTCTTTGGTAAAAAACAGGAGCCCAACAGATAAAATAATCCATGCCATCATGGGGATAAACCCAAGAGCCACCACCATGATTGCGGCAAGATACATAGATTTTCGTTTTCCCATATGATCGGACAACCACCCGAAAAAAGGAGCCCCAATGGCCCAGCCAACGAGCAGGACAGAGGTCATGGCAGCCGACCTGGCCGGGCTTAAGCCATGATGAGAGATCAGAAAGGGCACCCCCCACAGGCCGGAAAAAGTAAGAATACATCCCGCTATTCCACCGGGAATAACAAATAAAAGGCAGACATTCCTATATTTAAACACTTTAAAAAGATCCTGCCAGATTCTGCGTTCAGACAATGATGCAGACGTCGGCATTGTTTTTGTAAAACCAGGATACCCCTTTTCCTGGGGCGAGTCCCTGACAACAAACCAGATCACCCCACCCAGCACAAGGGTCATCACGCCAGTTACACTGATG
>Ga0075120_10003475_pt1 | contig 10778 bp, 8 predicted proteins | sample AntAceMetag02UKL_FD_69792 | JGI IMG/M metagenome (GOLD analysis project Ga0075120, IMG submission 69792) | Saline lake microbial communities from Ace Lake, Antarctica - Antarctic Ace Lake Metagenome 02UKL | ecosystem: Environmental > Aquatic > Non-marine Saline and Alkaline > Saline | place...
CCGACCCGTCTGGAGAAGAAAGATTCATACCCTCAATGCGCTCACGCACCATGTCGGATTTTGTCCACAGCACACCTCCCGCAGCGCCCAGCAAGATCGGAATGATCACCAAGGCCAGGAAGAACAACCTTCGGCTGCGACGCCACAGCACCAAAAATGACACCGTAAGAATACCCATTACCATCCCGATCCAACCGCTGCGTGACTGCGTCAGGTAATTCACCGGGATCAGGAGCATCAGGCTGTACAGCGAAAGGATGCGCAGAACGGCACCGGCAGCCCGCATAAAGAGCAATCCGACACACACACAGGAAACCAGGCCCAGGAGATTCGCAAAATGGTTCGGGCACATATAGCTGCCGCTAGCCCTCATGCCGTAACCCACCGGACGTTTCAGCATCAGCACTCCGGTTGAGCCGTGCACATCTTGAATCAGGGCATACCAGGCAAACAGGGTAATGAAAAAAATCAACAAGCCAAACACCCATCGCCAACGCCCGTAGCGCCCACCCAGACCGGCCCAAACGGCATAGGCCAACACAAAACCACCAATCTTGACGGCATCCAGCACCGCTTCATAGTTCACCTCCGCCCAAAACATACGAACAAAGGCGTAGGCAAAAAAGAGAAGCAACCAGCCCAACCCCGGTGGCAAGGAAATACGACGGGCATCGGAGTTGAAACAGGGACGCAAGGCGTATCCAATCGAAACCAACGCCAAAGGAAGAAGAACGATGCTCACCGACCAGGCGCGAACCGCACCAAAAAGCACCACGCCCGTGAGGACGGAAAGCAGAAGAAGGCTCAGCAGGGTCGTCTCGTAAACCGAGTGCCCGCAAGAAAGACCCTTCCTGCGTTTACGGCTGCGGGACGCCGTTCCATCCGGTGAAGTGCGAAGCCCATTCAAGTCTAAAACACACTCCTCGGAACAACGATCACATCACCCGCCTCAATTTCGCGGTCCATCTCAGGGTGAGCCTCCAGCTCCTTCGCATCCACAAAGAAGAAGGCATCTCCCCGAAGCACCTTGATTTTACGCGCATTAGCGAACTCAGAGTAGCCGCCAGCCGTCGCCAGCGCCTGTAGAATCGTCGTCCCCGCAACCAACGGATAACGGCTTGGCCGCTGCACCTCGCCGCGGATAAAATAACTTTGCGTCGGAATCATCGCATTGACCGTGACGCTCTTATATATTTTGCCATCGACATAGGCGTCCCGAATAGCGTGCTCCAATTCAGAGGCCGTTCTATCTGCGGCATAAATCGGCTCCAGAAAGGGCAGCGAGATGTAGCCGTTCTCTCCCACGACAACTTCAATCTGATCCTCGCGTGGAATACCGCGCAGATAAATAGCCACGCCATCGTTGCGCTTCAGGCGATACACCTTGCCAGAGGTCGGGAAGACGGGCTCCGCCTGCTCCACTTTCTCCACATGCGGAGTGGGCGCCTTCAAATCCATCGCAATAATCAAAGCAGGCACTTCGCGCTTTTCGGGGCTTCCACTGCCGGTGGATTGATAGTTTTCCGGCCGCACTGAAGCGGAGGCCGAGCCCGGTTCACGCGCAAAACGCTTGGAGCCCCCTGCATCGCCGCCACCGCCGGAGCGAACGGACATACAGCCTGTCGTCCATATCAGGACGAGCACACAAACCCAACTTGAAATCCACTTTACGCCCATGATTTCGCCTTTTCTCTAGCTTGCTTTCGGTTCCGGTTTGCGGGGTAGTTCCTTCACCTGATTATCTTTACTGTTGTAATAGTGAGAATAATAAGAGTGATAGTAGTAATAGTAATCGTCCCGCAGGATATTGATGTTGTTCAACACCACGCCCATGATTTTTCCACCCACATTTTCTATCAGTCGTTTCGCCCGCGAAGAAATCATCTTTGGGTATTTGCGATACTGAACCACCAACAATACCCCGTCCACTTCACTGGCCAGAATAGCGGCATCGCTGACGCCCATAATCGGTGGTGAGTCAAAAAAGATGCAGTCATAGCGCTGCTTCAACGTGGTCACCAACTCCTTCATCTTCTGGGAATCCAGCATTCCCATAGAAGCCCGAGGCAACCGTCCGCTCGGCAGGAAGAACAGGTTTGGAATATCGGTGGTCTTCACGGCCTTATCCACGGAGACATCCCGCATCAGCACATTGGTCAGTCCAAATTCGTTCGAGACACCCATGATTTTATGCTGAACAGGACGGCGCAGGTCCGAATCCACAATCAACACCTTGCTTCCCTGTTGGGCGGCCACGAACGCCAGATTGAACAGCGTAGTGGATTTGCCCTCGCCCACGCCGCCGCTGACCACGGCAAAGGCACCCTTGGACATCCCCTTGTTTGCAAACTGCATATTGGTGCGCAGCACCCTATAGGCTTCCGCGTGCGGACTGTCTGGGCCCTCTTCAATCAGCGGCTTCACCTTCTGCGGGATAATACCGAGCACTGGGAGATCCAAATAGCGTTCCACATCATCGACGGTCTTCACCGAGGTATCGAGATATTCAATGAAATACGCCAGACCGATGCCAGCCGCCAGTCCAAGCACCACGCTCAACGCGATATTCATGACGATGTTCGGGCTGAAATGCTGTAGGGGCGGCTCCGCAGGCTCGATGATTTCCACCGGGGTACGCGGCACTTCCATTTCGATGCCCTGCTGCACCACGCGGGCCCGAAGGGCGTCCAGAATCGTCGTCTGTACCTCGAAATTTCGCTGCGCCCGCTCGAATGGCAACACTTTTTCCCGCTCGGATGTGATATCCACCGCCTGCGCCCGTTCCAACTCATCATCCAGCGCCGAATATTCCTGCAGGGCCATTTCGTAGTCCACCCGCAGGCCCTTCTTCATGCCATCTAGCGTGGCCGAAAGCTGCTGCTTGAGTTCATCACGGGCTGCCATGACGCGGCGCACCTCGGGATGATTTTCTCCGTAATTTTCCTGCATCAACTGGATGCTGACCTCGCTGTCCATCAACTGATTGCGGATAGCGGCCAGATTCTGATTCTGTACAATATAGGGCGCAGCATGCATCAACTCATCCGGCGTCAGCAATTCCACCTGCTCCAAACGGGCCTTCCGCACCAGCATGGAGACGCGGGCAGTAATACGGTCAGCCTCCAATTGCTGTAGGCGGATTTTATCCACGCGCATGCCCTGTTGAAGCATGTTGACGCCCACTTCTTTGCGTATGTCTTCCAGGGCATTGGCGGCCACTTCCACGTTTTCCTGCTGTTTTTGCAGCTCGTTTTTCAGGGCTTCCACCGCACGAAGCACTTCGCGTTTTTTCATACTGAGCCGATACTCGCGGTAAACCAGCGCCACTTCGTTGGCTATTCGAGCCGCTTCATTCTTATCTTTGCTGACCACGCGAATGGCGATGAGGCTGGTATCCCGATGCTGATCGATATTCAGCATATCAAACCGCAGGTTGCGATACACCTCGTCGCGAGTCAATTCACGCCCCGCCTCATCGCTCCAAGCCTGCTGCAGATCCAGATTCTGGATCACCTTATAAAGAATGGGTTTGGATTTGATCGTTTCAAACTGGGTACGCAGGAAATACGGGTTGTATTCACTGACGAACTGTCTCTCAAACACCTCCACGTCAAGAGCGTCCTGCCGGACTAGCACCATGGTTTCCGCCCGGAACTTTTTCGGCAACATAAAGGTCACGCCGGTTCCAGTGAGAATCACCAGCAGCGTGACCGCCAGCACGATTTCCTTCCGTGAGCTGATCACCCGCCAGTAGTCCAGAAAATGCAAGCCGCTTTCTTCCTGCTTCGTTTCCACTTTTTTATCCCTAAAATGACGCTAGTGAGGCGGTAAACGCCTCACTAGCTTAGATTATCAACACTCCTACCGACCCAAGCGCATCAGAGATTTATTTTCCATCCCGCATGATAGATGTTGCGGGTGAAGTCGTCTCTAAGCTCCGAATCCATGGAGGAGAAGCGCCATCCCAATTCCAGCCAGTTGATCCGATTGATCTGATAGCTGAGAGAGGTCCCGAAACGGTAGGTATCCTCCGTCTTGTCGGAGATGGATTTCACATACTCCTCATTCAGGGGCGTGCTATTTGCAATTCCCGGATTATCCGCTTTGATCTTCTCGTACTCCTTGGTCGGCAGATCGGCGATCGTGGCATTCTGAGGCAGCGATTCGGCATCGTAATTGCCCTTGGAGTAACTGCCGGACATGGTCAGGGTCAGCTTGGCGGTAATATCATAGGATACCGCCGCGTAACCAGTGAACTGTTCCTGATCGGTGTAGGGATAGATGTCGGTTTCTGTCATGGAATATCCTGCGCCGAGGGAGATGCGTGTCGCCGGCGAAGGCAGAATCGTCAGGGCCATGTCGCCATACGGGCGGGTCTGACTGCTCGAGAAGGAATCCTTGTTCTCGTGCTGCTGCAAACCACCGCGCACACTGCCCATCAGGTTGGGGGTGAACATATGTTCCACGCCCAGACCCGCAAAGACCGAATCGGAACTACGCGAGACCGGGCTGTCATAATAGTCTATGTTCTCGTAATCGAGGTTGGCCGACAGCTCCGTCTCGGGGAGAAGCTGATAGCGGGCACGGGTGCCGATTTTGTACTTGTTGTAGTTGTTCTCGTTGGCGATCTCCTTTTCATCGTAACGAATGAAAACATAGCCGCCGCTCACATCCACATACACCTTCGGACGCACCAGCACACTCAAGGAAAGATCGGCGGAATTGAAGTAGAAGTCCCCGTTCTCACGGTAGGTCTTTCCGTTTTCAGTCAGCTCCGGCTCTTCCGCACGGCGGAAGGTGTCCCGAAAACTCAAACTGACACGCCGGGAGAAGTTGTGATTCACAATCAAGTCCGCATAGACGTGAAAGTCCGTGGTATCGCCGGGCCGGTTTTCCCACCAGACGAAATTCGGGCGCAGATTTAAGCCAATGAACGTCTGCTCCAGATTCAGATTCAACTGAAGCTCGACTTCTTCGACCATCAGCCAACTGGACCGGGGATTGTCCTTCAACTGGTCGTAGTTGTCATCGTACTCGATGCGCAACTTGTTCATCAGACGGTACGGGAGGCCTCCCTCGCGCGCCGCAAGCACCGGCTGAACCGCTACGATGGCCATCCCAAACAATGTGACCCATTTTTTCCAACTCATTTCATTTCTCCTCGATTTGACCCTGAAAAATCAAACTCTATCTATACATCAGTCCGGCGTAACCGGGCGGCGTGGAACCGGCGGAAACACGTTACGCAGCACATAGGCCACCTCTATATTGTCCATTCCCATGCCGTAATCGGCACCTGCGGGACCAAAGAAAGGATCAGGCGGCTTGGGCACCGAAATGGGATACACATTGTTCACGGCCTCGCCAATGGTGGTAATTTGGATGCCGAGGGCGGCCAGCACTTCCATCCAGGAGCGCGGGTCATCCGGATTCTGAACCTGATCATCCAACTCCAGCGCGAGCACAATCACCCGAGCCAAATCGCCGCGTGTGACCACCTTGTCCGGGTCCCATCCATCCTTGGGAGAAATACTGTTCTGAATCAGAATCTCGAAGCACTGCAGATCAGTGGGATTCGGCGGGAGGTAACGGTAAAGTCCGGTCTGCATCACCAACAATTGGGCTAGCAGTCCCTGCTTGGCGGCATCCTGAGGCGCCCCCATCGCGGAGCGTCCGCCACCGCTCTCTCCCTGATTTTCCGAGGAGGGGCGGCTAAACTTTTTCTCGATCGCCACGTCGGTTGCGCCGTCATCCGCCATGCCAGCCGAATCCGCCGCAACAGTCCATTGCACCGCTGACAGGGAAAACACCAACGCAGCCACTCCTATTTTTCTTATTGCAGACATGCTGTCCTCCTCGTTGTTTCAGGCGCAGGAAACACCCCACACCCTCTGCATAACGTGTCAATTAACCAAAAAACCACCGATGTATCGTTAAACGCTGTTACAGATAACATTCCACCGCCTTGCCGGTCAACAAAAACATCTTAAAAAACATGGTCATTGTCACGACGCAATCTCCTGTGCTATAGAAGCTCCCGATTATGAAACAAACATCCTTTACCTACAAACTGACCGAAGAGCAGACCCGTGACCTCCACGCCCTGCTGAAACAAAGCAATTATCGGCCCATTCAGGTCCCCTACACGCTCATCGCCGTGGAGGCTAACGATTGCCGAGTCAATCTCTATGAAAGCCGAAAATGCCTCATCCAAGGTAAAGGCGCCACAGAATTCATCACCTTTATACTTGAACCGCAAATCCTGATGGAAGCGCGCCTCGGCTATGAAGACATCCTGAACCCGGAAACCACCCAACCGCACATGGGCGTGGACGAAAGCGGAAAAGGCGACTTCTTCGGACCTCTCGTCATCGCCGCCGTATACATCGATCCGCCCTCTGCTGCCCTCTTCAAAAAAATCGGCGTCCGCGACAGCAAAACCATCAAGGGCGACCAAAAGGCCCACGACATGGCCCGGGACATCCGCCAGGCCTGCCAAGGCCGTTTCTCCCTCATCACCATCGGCCCCGAGGCCTACAACCGACTCTACACCACCATGCGCAGCGTCAATTCCATTCTTGCTTGGGGCCATGCCCGCGCCATTGAAAATCTGCTTGAAAAAGTCCCGGATTGCCCCATGGCCCTCTCCGATCAGTTCGGCCCGACCCGACAGATACAGCAGGCCCTTCTGAAAAAAGGACGCGCCATCGAACTGCAGCAGATGCCCAAGGCCGAGTCGGACCCCGCCGTCGCCGCCGCCTCCATTCTTGCCCGGGCGGGCTTCCTTTCCGCCCTGCAGAAAATGAGTCAGCAGCTCGACATGGAAATTCCCAAGGGCGCATCCGCCCACGTCCGCGAAATCGCCGGAACCCTCCTGGACCGACACGAACCCGACATCTTCCTCAAAACCATCAAATGCCATTTCAAGACCACCGACGAAGTCCTCGCGACGCGCAATCTCACACGCAGCGTACTCGGACCCAATGGGCAGGCCGTCTCCAAATCCATGATGCCCAGCAAGCCGTCAGGCACTGGACACAGGCCTGCCCGATCAATCCTGTGAACGGTTCGCGAGTTGACTCCGAAGAGGTCGGGGAGAATAGCCCGGGCTCGTCAGACCCCAGCAGGCTGTCGGGCTTCTTATCCCCTCATGAAAAAGAAATGCCGAATGGGCGTATTGGTAGCGTGGTGCTCTCCGAGCGCCACGGGTTTCTTGGCAGTGATACCCCGCCCCCCATCCGCTCGGCGAGCGGATGACTACTAAAAAAAGCGGGGCGACCCCGAAGGATCGCCCCACTTCTTCGTCTTCCACTACTTAAAACGCTGCTTTCAGGCGCCCAGAACAGCATCCTTGCAGGCCTTGGCCACGCGGAACTTCACCACCTTCTTGGCCGGAATCTGAATCGTTTCGCCGGTCGCCGGATTGCGGCCCATACGTGCGGCGCGATCCACCAACACCAGTTTGCCGATTCCGGGAACCACAAAACCATTGGCCGCTTCCTGGCAAGCCAGTTCGCCCAACTTGTCCAATACCGCCGCCACATCCTTCTTCGAAACGCCCGTGCTTTCGGACAGTGCGGACTGAATCTGCGATTTGCTCATGCTCATACTGAATCCTCCTATGGTTTACTCACTTCGACTTGCCTAAGACTGAAAACGTATTTTCCTCATATTTCGGCACAAAACAAGTGTTTTTCCAGTCATTGGAAACTTTTTTTCCGTTTTTTCCAATCATTGGAAACTTTTTGGGCTGTTTTTCCAATCATTGGAAACTTTTTTTACCTTTTTTCCAACCGTTGGAAACTTTTTTGCCGGTTTTTCCAATCGTTGGAAAATTTTATTTTTCTCAACTTTCGCGCAGCACCTTGGTCATCATGGGCACCACCTCAAAGACATCGCCCACAATGCCGAAGTCCGCGATATCGAAGATCGGCGCGTCGGCGTCCTTATTGATGGCCACGATGTAGTCCGAGGAACTCATGCCGGCGAGATGCTGAATCGCGCCGGAAATACCGCAGGCGATATAGAGCTTCGGGCATACCGTTTTCCCGGTCTGCCCCACCTGATGATAGGCGGGCATCCAACCAGCATCCACCGCCGCACGGCTTGCACCCACGGCAGCACCGAGTTCCTTCGCCAGCTCTTCGATCATCGCAAAATTTTCGGGACCACCCAGACCGCGCCCACCCGAGACGATGATGTCAGCCTCGGCCAGATTCACCTGGTTACCCATCTCATGCAGCACTTCCACAATCTTGGTGCGTGCGAGCGAGAGCTTCGGCTGTTCCTCAATGATCTGCCCGGCGCGGCCCGGTTGCTGCGTTCCTTTTTTGAACACCTTGTGCCGAACCGTAGCCATTTGAGGCCGGTGATTGGGGGTGATAATGGTCGCCATGATATTGCCGCCGAACGCGGGGCGGGTTTGCAACAGGATGCGTTTCTCCGGGTCGATGGCCAGCGCCGTACAGTCGGCCGTCAGGCCGGTTTTGACGCGCACGGCCACCCGTGCGATGAAGGCGCGCCCGATGCTCGTGGCACCCGCCAGCACGATCTCCGGTTTGTACCTGCGAATCAGCCCTGAAAGGATGTCGGTATACAAATCGGTTTCGTATTCTTCCAACTCAGCGCCATCCACCACGTAGACCTTGTCGGCACCCCACTCAATCAGGGTCTGCGCCTTGTCGCGGATATTGAAGCCCATGAGTACGGCGGAGAGTTCCTCGCCGAGTTCATCGGCCAGTTTGCGTCCTTCGCCGAGCAGTTCATACGCCACGTCCTGAATTTCGCCGTTGCGCTGCTCGGCAAAAATCCAGACGCCGGAGAAGCTCTCAAGATCCTCGCTGCCCTTCTGCTCGATTTCGCGCACTTCAAGCGCGTCGAATTTGCAGGAAGGCAGGCAGGCACCGCAAGCGGTGCAGGCTTCATTCACCACGGCAATTTTTTTGAATCGGCTTTCCGGCAGGTTGCGGCCTTCGCGCGGTTCCATAGAAAGCGCACTGAACGGACATACCTTCACGCACGCCCCGCACCCGGTACATTTCTCTTCGTAAACAATCAATGGATCTTGCACGGCTAAATCACCTTCTGTTCTTTGAGTTTTCCAACCACGGTCCGAGCGGCATCCAGGGCCGCCGTTCCTTCAATCTTGATCCCGCCGACCTTCTTCGGGGGCGAAAAGATTTTCACCACCTTGGTGGGCGAACCGGCCAAACCGCAATGATCCGGATCGGCACCAACATCCGCCGCCGTCCATTTCTTGATCTCCGCCTTTTTGGCCTTCATGCGTCCGCGCAGCGAGGCCATGCGGGGCACATTCATTTCCTTGAGGACCGTGAGTACCAGCGGAAGCTCGGCCTCCATGCGCTCGTAGCCGTCCTCGAAAACGCGCTCGACTTTCGCCAGTTGGCCTTCGATTTCCACTCTGCGCACATAGGTAATGATGGGGAGATTCAGGAGTTCGGCCACGCCCGGCCCGACCTGCGCCGTATCGCCATCAATCGCCTGCTTGCCGAAGAGAATCAACGCCGGCTTTTCCTCCATTTTTTCGATGCCCTTAGCCAACGCATAGGAGGTGGCCAGCGTATCCGAACCGGCGAAGGCGCGGTCGCTGAGCAGCACCACATCGTCCACGCCCAGGGCGATAGTCTCTCGCAGCGCGGCCTCGGCCTGCGGCGGCCCCATGGTCATCACGGTGACTTTCGCACCGTGCTTTTCCTTGAGCACCAGCGCCGCTTCCACGGCGTTTTCATCGAACGGATTGATAATGCTGACTACACCCTCGCGAATCAGCGTATTGGTTTCCGGATTGATTTTTACATCACTGGTATCCGGCACCTGCTTGATACATACCACTATATGCACTGGTCTACTCCTCTTGGGGGAACACCCCGTCCCCGCGCCCCGTTTCGGAGCGCACGGCAACGGACGGCTTCATCGTTCATTCATCACGTTAAACTTACATCGAGGCATATTCTTTGACCAGCGCATGACTGATCACCTCGCGTTGAATCTGATTGGTCCCTTCATAAATCTGAAGGATCTTGGCATCGCGCATCATCTTTTCCACCGGATATTCGCGCATGAAGCCATAGCCACCGAGCACCTGCACGGCATCGACCGTCACGCTCATCGAAACATCCGTGGCGTAGAGTTTGCACATCGCGGAAAACTTGGACATATTTTTCATGTGCTTGTCGGCGTGACGCGCCACAGCATAGACCATTGCCCGGGCGGTTTCCACCTTCACGGCCATATCAGCCAGCATCCAGCGCAAGCCCTGATTGGCCGCAATCGGCTTGCCGAACTGCACGCGCGTGCGGGCATACTGCACCGCCTCGTCCAGTGCGCCCTGGGCCAGCCCAACGCCCTGCGCCGCAATGCCGGGACGCGACACATCGAACGTCTTCATCGCCAGCATGAAACCAATGCCTTCCTTGCCGATCAGATTGGCCGCAGGCACTTCGCAATCCTCGAAGATCAGCTCGCGCGTGGCGGAGGCCCGAATGCCGAGTTTCTTTTCTTTCTTACCGAAGTGGAATCCCGGCGTGTCCTTTTCCACGATGAAACAGGAAACGCCGCGCGGGCCCTTGGCCTTATTCGTCACAGCCAGTACCGTATAAACATCGGCCTCGCCGCCATTGGTGATCCACTGCTTCGTCCCGTTGAGAATATACTTGTCGCCCACCTTGCGTGCCGTGGTGGCAATGCCGCCCGCATCGCTTCCGGCATTCGGCTCGGTCAGTGCGAACGCGGCCAGCTTCTCGCCCGAGGCCAGCGAC
>Ga0075120_10003482_pt1 | contig 10760 bp, 7 predicted proteins | sample AntAceMetag02UKL_FD_69792 | JGI IMG/M metagenome (GOLD analysis project Ga0075120, IMG submission 69792) | Saline lake microbial communities from Ace Lake, Antarctica - Antarctic Ace Lake Metagenome 02UKL | ecosystem: Environmental > Aquatic > Non-marine Saline and Alkaline > Saline | place...
AAATGTTCAAGAATCTGAAAAATGAAGTGGGCATTGCGCTTTTTCTGGTACTGTGGGTGCTTACGCTATTGTCTGTGATTGTCGGCGAATTTTGTTATGCCATGCGGACCGAAGTAAATATCACCAGAAATTTCAAAGAAATGACCCAGTCATATTACATTGCAGCGGCCGGGCTGAACCTGGCAATTTCCCAACTCATAGCCAACTCGGGGAAACCCTTCAAAGCAACCGGTGAAAATGGCGAGGCGGATGAAAAAATCCCATGGCGGGTCAATGCCGAAATCCCGGCCATTGCCTTTGCTCAAGGGCAGTTTGAAGTCAGAATTGACAATGAAAGCGGGAAGGTCAATGTCAACACGGCCGGCCACGAATTATTAACACTGATATTAAACGGATTTGAACTTGACGACACGGACAAAAATATAATAGTGGATTCCATTTCGGATTGGCGGGATAAAGACGATCTTCATCGCATCAATGGTGCAGAAAATGATTATTATCTTTCGCTTCCGGATCCGTATCACTGTAAAAACAGCGACTTTGATTCGGTTGAGGAACTGCTCCTTGTAAGGGGAATTAGTCCCGAAATATTTTACGGGGGGCTTAAAGATCGGGTTACGGTGTATCAGGATAAGACAGCCAAAGAAAAACCACAAAGAAGTATCAACATCAATGCCGCAGCGTCATCATTGCTGCTGGCACTTCCAGGAATGACAGAGGACATGGTGCAAAATCTCACGGAATACCGGAAAGAAGCGGACATAACGTCCTTGGCCGATTTGATTGAAATTTTCGGAATAGAAACATATACAGCCATTCGGAAGTTCATTACGTTAGAGTCCTGCGCATATTTTACGATTAAATCCATGGGATCGATGAAAGAAAGTACCATAAATCAGGGCATACAAGCTCTTGTAAAAATTAATACAAGAGAAAAAAAATACAAAATTTTGCAATGGGTGGATCGGATTAGTAAGTGATCTAAAGTTTGAAGTGATAAGTGAGCTAAAGTTTTAAAATGAAGCCGCAGAAGGCGGCACCTTAACTTTAGGCACTTTAAACTTTAGGCACTTTAGGCACTTGTATTTTGCCTTGACATGGGTTACCCATCGTTTTTTTGAGGGGGCATTTTGATTTTCCAAAATAGTCTGGGAATTGATATCCGGGCGGATCGTATTGCCATTGCATATGTAAAGACCTTTTTAAAAGGAATTCGACTGGCAGCTTACGAGACGTGTTCTTTGGAAGCCGGCCAGCCCATGACTCAAAAACGTAACATCGTCAGTGAATTTATAGGCAATTTTATACGCAAACACCATGTCGCTGCCACAGATATATTTCTCGGTATTCCCAGTGACACAACCATACTCAGAAACATTACATTGCCTCTGGCAGTCAAAGAAAACCTTCGGTCCACCCTGCAATACGAGATGGAAAAGTACATCCCCTTACCATTGAATGACATCTACTTTGACTGTCAAGTTATTGAGGAAGACAAGGCGAATAATTTTATACGGGTCCTTCTGGTTGTTATTAAAAAGAAAGACCTGGCGCCTTATCTGGAATTAACAGATCAGATAGATGGGGATATTTCCGGGATTGAGCTTGCTTCAATGGGGATGGCCAATTTTTTGAATTATCATCCGGATACGGCAGATCAAGAGGCCGTTCTGTTTGTTAATCCAAACGATCATCTTGTGGAGATTGGTTTTGTAAGAAATAATTTTTTGAAATATTGCAAATCAATACCGCTAACTGAAGATACCGGCGATCTTCCCAAACTAATCAAAAAAGAATTGAATTTTTTAAAAGCAATGGTCGGAGATGGTGAGGTCCCCCTGAAGCTGGCCATTTGTGATAACCGATTATCTGAAGAGCATCTAAAACAACTGAAAACAGAAACCGGTCTGGATCCGTTTTTTCTGGATATGTCACTAAGTGGTCTGCCCACCGGTGAGCTGGCCTCGGCATTCGGTCTTGCCCTAAAAGGGTTAAAAAAAATGCCGATGCAAATAAACCTTCTTCCGGTTGAAGTACGAAAAAAACCCAGCAGAACGGGCTATTATATAATGTTCATTCTGACGGGCCTTGTGGTTTTATCCGGCCTTGCGTGGGGCGGAAGTCAGATCATGCACCGGAGGATTACCCTTGATCGGTTGAACAATGAAATAAAAAGTATGGCGTCAGAGGTGGAAAATATAAACCGGTTGGATACCCGTGCTAAAGCAATTGAAATGGAAATCGATCAACTGAATACGCTTCGACGCGACCGTGTATCCGCTCTGGATATTCTAAAAGAACTCACTGAAAGAATTCCGGAGAGTGCCTGGGTGCAGGAGCTCAATTTTTCGGAACACGGATTGCAGATCAACGGTTTTGCCAAATCAGCATCCGAACTCATCTCACTGCTTGAGGCGTCGCCTTTATTTGAAGATGTTGTTTTTCTTTCAACCATTACAAAGACTAAAGACGGTAAAGAGCGGTTTCGAATCGGGTTTAAGATCAAATAAAAACATTATCGTATAAGTAATGCTAAATTTTAACATCAGCAAAGAAAGAAAGTATCTCCTTATGGGTGGTGGCCTGTTGCTTCTTCTTGGGGTATTGTATCGTTTTTTTCCTGTGATTCAGGATCTAAAACCGGCCGGCAGTGAAATCATTCTTAAAAAACAACAAATTGCAAAATATCGTCAAAAAATCCAAAAAAGAAAAAATCTTGAATCCGGACTTATCGCCTTGAATCGAAACCTTAGACGGGCTGAATCAGGGCTTTTAGCCGGAGAAACGCCGGCCCTTGCAGCCGTGGACATCCAGAATATATTGAGTGACATTACCCGGAAAATTGATATAGAGATTAAAACCATGCGGGTGATAAAGTCAATTGACATCGAGAATATGAACTACGTATCCATTCCGGTTCGGTTTACCCTCAACTCAACCGTCAGGCAACTTAAAGATTTGCTGTATCAGATTGAAACATCAAGTAAATCTTTAATTATCAGCAATATGAAAATCCGGAACAGAAGCAGCAAACAACCCGATCAAATTGAGTCAACAATTATCGTATCCGGATTGTTAAAAAAGGAAAATGAATAGAATTCGAATGTTTTCAAAAATTGGAATCATAAATATTTTGTTGGTATTTCTGGTTATTTTTTTTGTGATAAAGACCTATGGGGTTTGGAAAACGGATGAGAATATAACATCTGAGAATCAAGTAGTTAAAAAAGCCAAGCCACATTCCGAAAAAAGTGTTGCCAAAAGTCGGTTGCTGCCGGATTCATATTATAAAAGTGTGGTGGAACAGAGTCTTTTTTCCCCGGATCGGGCCGAATTCATACCGGAAGTTTCTGAATCAGAACCGGAAGTTGCACCAGAAAAGATTCCCGGCAAAAAAATTATCTTATACGGTGTAGTCATGATGAAAGACACTGCAACGGCTCTGGTCAGCAATCCTGAAATCAAGTCCGGCGATAAACCGGAACTATGGGTAAGAGCCGGCGATCATCTGGGAATCTTTAACGTGGCTTCCATCCAAAAAGAAAGTATTCTGTTAACCGATGGCACCAAAGAATACAAAATTCTTTTATATGACCAGTCCAGACCCAAGCAGGAATCGACAGGAGTAAAAACCGAGACACCCACGGTGGTGACAACACCATCAATACCCAGAAAGAATGATTCCCAAAAACCGAAAAAACCGAAACCTGAAGAATTGTCCAATGATCAATATGAGATTATCGACACGCCGTTCGGGAAGATAAAGCGCAGGAAAAATAACTTATGAAACCGATTATACCTGTAAAATTTTTAAATTATGTCGTATGGTTAAGTGTCATCATCCATGTGACGGGGTGTGCGGGCCAGATGCCTCGTACCGATGATGTCAAAAGCATCTCAACACTTGCCTCTCCAAACAACATAGTGATAGAAAACCAACCGGATGTAATTTTGGATAACGGCAAACAGTACCGAATGGTTCGGACGCCTTTTGGGATCTTTAAACAGAGGGTCGTGTCGCCGTCAAAACAGGATTCCGTCGCGGAACCTTTCACCGGGAAACCGTCACCATTGCCGGTTGCAAAAAAGGAAGCGTCCTTAACACCCATGCAACCCATTGATAAAACCATCACGGAAGCTGCTCCAAAAAAGCCGTCACCGTTGCCGGTTGCAAAAGAGAAAGCATCTTTACCATCGACGCAGCCCATTGATAAAACCATCACGGCGCCATCCTCCAAACTCCAAAAATTAGGGGACCAACCATCAGAAAAAGAACCGTCGGAAAAAGGAGAGATTGTATTAAATTTTGATAATGCGAATCTGTATGAAGTCATCAGAACCCTGGCGGAACTCCTTAACATTAATTATATTGTGGATCCGAATGTCCGGGGAAAAGTGACCATTCATACTGCCGGTTCGTTAAGAATATCAGATCTTTTTCCGGTTTTTTTCCAGATCCTCGAGGCAAACGGGCTCACGGCATTAAAAGAGGGAAGCCTTTATAACATAACCGGCTTAAAAGACGCGCCCCGCCTACCCATTTTGTCCCGTCAAGGACGCAAGGGGGAAGAATTGCCGCCCGGACAAAGGGTCATCATGCAGATTGTTCCCCTGAAATACATATCTGCTGCAGAAATCACAAAGCTCCTTACCCCCTTTGTGTCGTCTCAAGGAACGATTATCTCACATGACCCGTCCAACACGCTTTTGATCGTTGACAAGGGCATTAATATCTTAAAAGTGCTTCGGTTGGTGGATGTATTCGATATCGACCTGTTCGAGAAGGTAACCCATGAGTTTTATACCTTAAACTATATGGATGTGGAAGAAATGGTCAAGCTTTTGAATGATATCCTTTCTTCCTATAATCAAGCAGAGCGGGCAGAAATGAAAATCATCGCCATCGATAGACTCAACATGATCCTTGCCGTCAGTCAAAACTTAAAATTGTTTAAAAAAATTGAAGAATTCATAAAAACGTTGGACATCCCCAACGAAATGAGCAAGCCGAAAATCTATGTTTACTCGGTAAAAAATGGAAAAGCGGATGAATTGACAGATCTTTTGAACCAGATTTTTTCCAAAGACAGTGGATCGGACAAGAGAAGCGGTGGAGATACGTCAAAAACGGATGAAAAAACCAAACCCAAAGCCAGTTCCAACCCCTTTGCCATGAAGCCGGTGAAGAGCAAAGATAATAAAAAAGGGGCTACGTATGAAGCCGGGGAAGGCACGGGTTCCGGCACGTTGAGAGAAGAGATCAAAGTTACTGCAGATACGATCCGGAATGCTTTGATCATTGAAGCGGTTCCGTCGGACTATCGTATCATAGAAAACATATTGAACCGTTTGGATGTGCTGCCGAGACAGGTCTTGATTGAAGTGATCATTGCCGAGATTTCACTGGACGAATCCACCGAACTCGGTGTGGAATGGAGCTATTTGAAAGGTTCCGGTGATCTCAGCACCTCCTTGTTGAGTGCGTCTATGGGCAGTAGCGGGTTACAATATCTTATCGGCCAGACCGACCGGTGGACCCATGCGCTTTCGACCCTTGCCTCGGAAAACAAGGTGAATATCCTGTCATCCCCCAGTGTATTGGCCTCGGATAATATAGAAGCGAAAATCAATATTTCCACTGAAGTGCCGGTTGTCAGTTCAACCTATGCATTGACCGAATCAAGCCTTGTATCCACCAACATCCAATATAGAAGTACAGGAGTGATTTTAACGGTGACTCCGCATATCAATGAAAACGGCCTGGTGAGTATGGAGATCACTCAGGAGGTCAGTGACCAAAGTGAAAATGTCCAGGCGGGCGGGGAGTCATACCCATCATTTTTTGAACGGAGTGTAAATACGACGCTGACCGTCAAACACAATCAAACCCTTGTCATGGGAGGGCTGATTAAAGAAAACAAATCGGGTGGAAGGACCGGTGTCCCCATTTTAAACCGCATCCCCATTTTAGGATTTCTGTTTGGAAAAAAATCAGCATCTATTACCAAGTCAGAACTGATCATTCTTATTACGCCCCGTGTAATTACAAGTCTGGATGACGTGGATGCCGTCACGGAAGAGTTCAAAAAAAAGGTTCAACAAACAGTCAACAGTGTGAACGCCAAAATATTCTAAGGTTTGTATTCTCATCACCCTACGCTATTTTGTAAACGTTTTGTACAGGAAAACCGACCAGCTTCCACAGCCCCTCAAATCTGGCACTTGGCAATGATGTGGCAAAACCCGCATTTTTTTACAAGGACATCGAGTCTTCAATTTTATCATTGTTCCTAACCCTGAACGTTGAACCCTGAACCTATGAACAGTTGCCATCTATTTAACTGATGAATGAGCGTAATCGCCTTTCCGCATTGCAAATACCCAGGGTTTTCCATATTAAATTCCTATGGTTCGTTTTATTATTTTTATGTTTGGGTGCGCCGGTATTGCATAGTGCCGAAACCAGCGTGCAAAAAGTAGCGGTATTGGTTTCTTTGAATATTCGTCCCTATCTGGAGGCAGTTGACGGGTTGAAAGAGCGGCTTTCAGAACAGAATGCAGCGGTCATGGAGGTCTTTAATATGGAGAATTATACCAGTGACGCCCGAAACATTCTGTACAAAAAGTTGAGTGACGACAAATTTGACATTTGCATTGCCGTGGGTCCGGAAGCTACCCGCTTTATATGGACCGGAGATTTGACGGGTCAGGTGCCAAAATTATATACCATGGTATTGCATCCGGAAGAGATCGTTGAGTCAACAGAATCCGGATGCGGTATTTCTTTGGACATTCCGGTAAAAACAATGATGCAGATCTTTTCGAAAGTTTTGCCGTCATTGACGCGTATCGGTCTCCTTTATGACCCTAAAAACAATTTAGAAATTGCAAGACAGGCGGTTCTGGAAGCCGCTGTTATGGATTTGGAAATCATCCCCCTTGAGGTGGCATTGCGAAAACAAATTCCGGGTGTTTTAAAAGCGCATTGGGGCACGATAGATGGACTTTGGCTCATTCCGGATCAGACAATTATTACCGAGAGCCTGGTTCGCCATATCGTTAAGGAAAGCATTTCCCATGGAAAGGCGGTCTTTGGATATAACCGATTTTTTTATAAAAGCGGCGCCGCGTTATGCTTCATTTTGGATTACCGGGAAATCGGCAGACAGACCGCTCAACTTTCTTTGGAGATGCTCACCGGACAGGGCTGCAAAAAGCAAGCGCCTGTATTTAAAACCTGGTATAATCTTCGGGTATTAAATATGCTGGGGATTGACCTGGTGATTGATCCGTCAGCAGGCATGAAGATAGAATCCGGACCATGAAAAGCCCGAGTATTCATATCAGACTCCTTGGAACAGGATTTCTACTCATATGCATTGCCACATTGATTCTGAACCTTGTAGGGGTTCATGTTACTCGACAATTTATGCATAAACGGTTTAAAGACAGAATTGTGTTTTTGGCCAAATATCTGGCATTGAATTCGGAAGTAGGCGTGCTTATTTGTGACACTTCCGGGTTAAAAATTCTCGCCTTAAATCTTTTGGGAGAGGAAGATGTGACCCGGGTAACCATTGTGGATAACATTGGTAATATACTAGTGGATCAGCACCGCAAAGTGGCGGGGCCTTTGTCAATTGTAGAAGCGCCGGTGGTGTTTAAAAAAAATCGAGATGAAAATTTATTATTTCGATCGGATATCGAGACGCCCTTTGGCAAGGTAAAAAGAGGGGGAGAAGACTATATCGGCAAAGTGCGTATCACCTTCAGCACCCATGGCATCGACCGGCTGATGAAAAAAATTATCCAGGAATTTGCCCTGTTGTCCATCTGTTTTGCCATATTAGCCGGGTTGGTTTTTTATTTAATTTCGCGCCCCATTGTCCGGGAGGTCAGCGAGCTTGCCATTACCGCTTCCCAGGTCGGCAGGGGAGATCTGGAATTGCGGGCCAGGCCCGGTAATTTTTCGGAAACCCGGGCCCTTGCCCTTGCATTTAATACTATGCTCGATTCTCTGGAAGCGAGCCGAAAGGCGTTTGAGCGAGTGAATCAAGAGATGATTCAACAAAAATCGCTGGCCAAGATGGGCAGTTTCTCTTTAATGATTGCTCATGAGGTGAAAAATCCGCTCAGTATCATTAATAGTTCTTTGGACGTTTTAATAAAGGACTTATCCCTGTCTTCAGATAATACCATGGTGGTCTACATGAAAGATGAAATCAAACGGCTGAACCGATTGATAGAAGATTTTCTGATGTTTGCCCGCCCGGTCAAGCCGATCATTCGATCCGTGGATCTTAATGGGATGTTGAGGGATATTATGGAGCGATTTGAGATACAACAACAAGGATTGGCGCTTGATATAGAGTCCGGAATTCCTTTGACCCCATGTCACGCCGATGTAGACAAGGACCTGTTCACCAGGGCCTTGAGCAATATCATCAAAAATGCCTGTGAAGCCAGCAATGAAAATGGACGGGTGTCCATTGATGCAACGGTTCAGGATGATATCTGGATGGTGGAGGTCAATGACCAGGGGGAGGGCATCGATCCTAAAAATATTTTTAAAATATTTGATCCTTTTTTTACAACAAGGTCAAAGGGAACCGGCCTCGGACTTGCTTTTGCGTCTCAGGTTGTCAAATCCCATGGTGGTATTGTTATGGCTGAAAACAGGGAACAAGGAGGCGCTCTGTTTCGGGTGGAATTGCCGATAACCAAAAAAGTGAGCAAAAGTTAAGGAAAGCGCTACAGGCGCAACACATTTAATATTTAAATTGATAGAATGCTTACACTTTAGGCACTTTAGCTCACTTTAGGCATTTTAGGCATTTTAACGGAGTGATGTCATGGCTTACATACTGGTAGTTGACGATGAAGAAAAGATGCGGCATCTTCTGTCCATTTTGCTGGAGAAAAACGGGCATCAGACAGCCCGGGCTCGCGACGGCAGGGAGGCCTTTGAAATGGTTCAGTCTACGCCCTTTGACATGGTGATCACCGACATCAAGATGCCTCGAATGGATGGTACGGAACTTCTCAATAAAATTAAAGCGCAAGATTTGTCCTGCCCGGTGGTTTTCATTACGGCATTTGCCACGGTGGAGTCTGCCGTGGAAACCATGCGTCAGGGAGCAGCCGATTATATCACGAAACCCTTTGAAGAAGACCAGATCCTGCTCGCCGTTGAACGGACCTTGAAGTTGTCCCGCATACTGGCTGAAAACAGGGAGCTTCGACAGAATCTTGAAAAACTGGCAGAGGATCATAACATTGTTTACCAATCCGATCAGATGAGCAGGATCGTGGAACTGGCCTCCAAAGTAGCAAAAACCGACTCCGCCGTTTTGATCACCGGAGAGTCCGGTACGGGCAAAGAACTTATTGCTCGCTTTATTCATTTTGAAAGTGTGCGCTCAAAAGGTCGGTTCGTTCCGGTTAACTGTGCCGCAATTTCATCCCAGCTGGTAGAATCGGAACTGTTCGGGCACGAAAAAGGGGCATTTACCGGGGCCGATCGCAAGACCCAGGGAAAATTTGAATTTGCATCGGGGGGTACCCTGCTCCTGGACGAAGTCGGTGATCTCCCATTGGAGGCTCAGGCCAAGCTGCTCCGGGCACTGGAGGAGAAAAAGATACGGCGGGTCGGAGGTAATGAAGAGATCGATATCGATGTGAGGGTCATTTGCATCACGAACCGCAACCTGACGGATCTTGTTCAAAAAGGGGGGTTTCGCGAAGATCTTTTTTTCCGAATCAACGTATTTCCGATTCATCCGCCGCCCCTGAGGGAACGGCCGGCCGACATCGCTCCATTGGCCCGGTATTTTCTGGAGAACATGAATGACGGCCCTGAAATCCGCCTGACCCCCGGAGCCGTCCGGATACTTAAAGAATATACCTGGCCCGGAAATGTCCGGGAACTGGCCAATGCCATGGAGAGAGCGGTCATCCTCTCGACGGATCAAGGCGCAATAACCAGTGAAACCCTGTCGTTTTTGAAAAGCTCCGGCCATTCTCCTTTGGATGAAAACGGTTTTCAGCTTCCTTCCAGAGGCATTTCCCTGGAGGCGTTACAAAAAGATATTGTGAGACAAGCCCTAGAAATATCGGCTAATAACCAAACGACCGCCGCCAGGCTTCTGGGACTCACCCGTGCCAAGTTCCGGGTGTTGATGAAACAGACTATAGAATAAAGTGATCTAAAGTTTGAAGTGAACTAAAGTTTTAAAATGAAGCCGCTGAAGCGGCACCCTAACTTTAGGCACTTCAAACTTCAAACTTTTGGACTTCAGCTTATACGGGGTAGTGCCCAGATAAAAATACGTCATCGTATTTATGAATTAGAGCCCTTAGCTTGTGAGCGAAGTGAACTAACTTGAGAAAACTAACGTGAAACGCTTTTTTAACTTAATTCTTGTTTTTTCTTTTTTCCTGATCACCGTTTCGGTGACCCGTGCCGAGATGGATTCCCAAACCGGTCCGGTCAAGGAGGATACTCTGCTCATGTTCGTGGGAGAGGACCTCAAAGTTCTGTCACTGGCCACCCGGCGGGAAGAGAGTGCCTGGCAGGCCCCGGCCATCGCCCATGTCATCACCCGGAAACAGATACTGGAGCAGGGCCTGACCACCCTGAGTGAAGCCCTGGCAACAGTTCCGGGGTTTCATATGGCAAAGAAAGAATGGGGCACGCTTCCCTATATGCACGGCGTGCCCAATTCGGTTCTTTTTTTATATGACACGGTGCCGTTGGGGTC
>Ga0075120_10003486_pt1 | contig 10753 bp, 7 predicted proteins | sample AntAceMetag02UKL_FD_69792 | JGI IMG/M metagenome (GOLD analysis project Ga0075120, IMG submission 69792) | Saline lake microbial communities from Ace Lake, Antarctica - Antarctic Ace Lake Metagenome 02UKL | ecosystem: Environmental > Aquatic > Non-marine Saline and Alkaline > Saline | place...
TGAATATTATTTCAATCCATATTCATGGAATAGGGTAGGTTACGTTGGAACAGCTATAGGAGCTATGGAGCATGTTACAAATATTGCATATCCGCATTTCTGTATAAACGGTAGTTCAACTTACGAATGGCTTTATACTCATGAATTATCACACATGTGGTTTGGCGACCTTGTAACATGTGCTTCTGCAGGAGATATGTGGCTCAACGAAGGCTGGGCTGTCTTCTGTGAAATTTTTTACAGAAAAGACCTTTACGGTGAAGAAGATTTTAAAAGCTCAATGCGTGATAAACATGCTGATGTTCTGCGTACTACACATATTGAAGACGGTGGATATTACGCCTTGTACGGAGTCCCCACCGAACTCACTTACGGAGGTACCGTTTATGATAAAGGTTGTACTGTGGTTCAGACATTAAGAGGTTATCTTGGCAGTGAACTTTTCTTTGATGTTGTGAAAGCCTATCTTGAGGAGTTTGCTTATAATTATGCTTCTTCTTATGATATGAGGGATTTTATAACTTCTTATACCGGTATTGATATGACCGGCTTTTTTGATGCCTGGGTATTCACTCCCGGAACACCTCATTTTTCCGTTGATTCATTTGCAGTCCAAACTACCGGTGAAGACTTTGATGTTTTTGTTTATCCAAAACAAAAATATAAGGGATATGATTATCTCGCTAATTCCAATATTGTTGAAGTAACATTTATGGATAGCAACTGGAATACTTTTACCGATACAATACATTTTTCAGGCAAAACAGGATGTTCGGTTAAACAAGTACCTTTTACTCCCGAAGCTGTTATGATGGACATTGATGAAAAACTGTGCGATGCTACAACAGACTATTTTCAAACAGTAAACAGCACAGGTGAATATGAATTTCCAAACACCTTTTTTGGTTTAACTGTTGAGCAAATCACTGATTCGGCATTTTTCAGGGTAACACATAACTGGGCACCACCCGATAGTTTAAAAACTCCTGTTCCTGGTTTACGACTTTCCGATTACAGGTATTGGAAAATTGACGGAATTTTCCCTGAAGATTTCATTGCAACCGGACGATTTTATTACAACAGAAATAATTATTTGGATAATACATTAATATTAAGTCAAACCGATTCAGTTGTAATACTCTACCGTTCCTGCCCTGCCCAAGACTGGCAATCAATCAATTTTACAAAAGTGGGTATCTGGATGATTGGCAATCTTTATATTGATAGTTTGCAAAAAGGCGAATACACATTGGCTGTGTGGGATACACAGGTTGGAAATAATGAAACATCATCAAAAGAAAAAAAGAAAATTAAAGTATATCCGAACCCATCACACGATAGCTTTAATATAGAATTCAGCATTGAAGAAGAATCTTTTTTAGAAGTTTTTAATTCAAACGGGGTAATGATAAAAAGTATTAAAATCAAACCCGACCAAAATTTTATAAAATGGATACCCGGCGATATCCCGAAAGGAACTTATATAATGCAAATCAATTCGGGAAATAATAATATTGCCGGCTGGGAAAAGGTTGTTTATGTGAGATAATTAAATGTAAATTTTTAGGTAAATTATTTTTTTTGGAAAAATTATTATTATATTTGGTCTTTGAAAAATAATCCAAATATTTTTAATCATTTAAAATTCAAAATTATGAAAAAAATTTATGCTGTTAAAATCGCTTTTTCTCTTGCAATAATGATAGTTTTTATTATCATTAGCGGATGCAAAAGCAAAGAAAAAGTTGTTACTGCCGGCGATCAGGGTGAAGTATTGATCGAAGTCTATTGTTCAGGCCCAGAGTATTATTCAGACTCGGAATATTTTAGGGCAAACCAAGTTGGTGAAAGTGTTGATCAAGCAACGGCAAAGAAAAAAGCCTTAAGTAATGCCCGTGCCCAACTTGCTTCAGTGATTGAAACTACAGTCAAAAGTGTTATAGACAGTTATGTAAAATCAACTGAACTTGATAATGTAGAAGAAGCTGAAGAAAAATATGAAGCGCTATCAAGAGAGGTCATCAATCAAAAATTAAGTGGTATAAAAACGATCTGTGAAAAAACTACAAAAACCAGCGAAGGAAAATACAAAACTTATATTGCAATTGAACTGGCTGGTGATGAACTTTTAAATGCCATGAATGCACGCCTTTCAAAAGATGCAAAACTAAAAATTGATTATGACTACGAGCAGTTCAAAAAAACCTTTGAACAAGAAATGGATAAGCTTGATAAGGAAAGAGGCAATTAAAATCATATTTTCCATTATGGGCTTTTCCTGATTTTTTTGACAAAGATCAGATTTTTCATTTATTACATAAGCATTTGATTAAACTTTTACTCTTTAATCGCTGAAGGATATGTTTTCCAAAATAGTAATAATATGTAGTATATTTTTTTTCCATTTCCATTTACTGGCTCAGAATAACGATTCAAACCAAACCAAAATGGATTACAGGGAATTTAAAGATATATTTCAAAAAGAGATAAAAGATATTGATAAAGATACTAATATTCATTTCGAAAAATATATCCTTCATCCTGCTAATCTCCCTGATTGGTTATTTGATTTGCCAGCCTCCAGTCAAAACATTATTTATACATTAGGAATTTCCGACCCAGGGATGCAGGAAGAGGATGCTATACAACTTGCTGAACATAGAGCAAAGATAATTACAGCACTGATATTACAGCCTAAGATTTCAAGTATGATTGATAATTATTCAAATGAACAGACTACAAACAGTGCAGTTGAGTTTACAACCAAATATTTGAATTACTTCAGTATCTTATCATTACTTTCGGCAAGTAAAAACAATTTTGAAATTGTAGATCAATACTTCACTTCATTTAACGAAGCAATTGTTTTAATAAAATATGAAATATCTACCTTAACAACTGAAAAAATTGATAGCATTTTTGTAGATATTGATGTTTATCAGGCCGAAAGACAGAAATATAATAAATTTGAAATGGAGGAGAAATATGAAATAGTTGGCTTGATAAAGACTGATGAAAAAGATATTACTGTAAATGATTTTTATTATTCAATCCATTCGCTCAATAATATCTTTGAGATCACATCAAGATATAATAGTGAAGAATTGCAATTTCAGAATTATAATTTCAGATACAAGGGGCAAAATAATAATCAATTGCCGATATTTGATAATTTAATCAGTAATAAATTGATTCATGGACTTTGGAAAGCTTTTATTGAAGTTTTGTTACAAAAAATTTTAATGCTCTCTCAGTCCCATTCTATGGAAATAAAGCAAGTTGGAGACGATTATTCCTCAAGAACACAAAATCTTTCACGAGAGATTTCAGAAAGCATGCCATCATTCAAGATCATTAACATTCAAGTCAACAATAATCGATTATATGTTGATCTGGATTTTCTGTAAAATAATATAAACTAATTTTGTCATGAAATCAAAAACTCTATTTTTTATATTAACTGCAATTATTAGTATAACACAGCTTACTGCACAAACCTTCGAAGAATATAAAAAACAAAAGGAGGCTGAATTACAGGCATTCAAACAAAAACAAAATGAGTTTATTAACAGGATGCAAAATGAGTTTGATGAATATGTGAAGCAAAAAGACCAGGAGTTTTCAAAATATCTGAAAACACAATGGGAACAATTCGAAATATTTAAAGGAACAGAGCTTCCAAAAAAACCCAAGCCTCCTGTTATTCCGGAGTATAAACCTGAGCCTGACAAGCAGGAAGCATGGAAAAAAATTCCTATCATAAAACCTTCACTAAATATCAAGGCTGAAATATCCGGTGAAATTATCAAACCCTTGATTCAGAATTCCGATAAAATTGAATTTAATCAAACTGATCTAATTGTCAGATTTTTCGGTAATCAGCTTTCATTTGATTATGATCAAAAACTGAATATCGATCCTCCCAAAACAATTAATGAATCTTCAATAAGTGATTATTGGGAAAAATTGAGCTGCACAAATTATAATCATCTGATTGATCAGCTTCAGGCATACAAGAGTATCATGAACCTTAATGACTGGGCATACTATTTATTGCTACAGAAATTCTCACAAGCAGTTTATCCAGAATCAGAAACCGGTGCCGACCTGATGCTTTGGGTACTATTGATCCGTTCGGGCTATAAAGCCAGGATTGCATTTGAAAATAACCAGATTTGTTTGCTTGTTCCCTCATATTATACCATTTATGCAAGAAACTTTCTTAAATCAGACGGTCTAAACTATTATTTAATGAGAGATTTAAAAACAAACAACCTTTATACATACAATAAAGATTATCCTGAAACAAATAAAATACTTGATTTTAACATTAACAATCCATTAAATTTTGCCGAAAAAGTAAATCATAAATCTTTCAATTTTACATTTAAAGGGAAACCCTATTCATTAAACATAAAATATAATCAGAACCTGATAAACTTTTATAGTGACTATCCACAGGTTAATATTAGTGTTTATTTTGATGCTGCAGTATCGCTGGAAACAAAGGAGTCAATTGTTGAATGTTTAAAACCAATAATTAATAATATGACAGAAACAGAGGCAATTAGTTTCTTGCTTCACTTTGTTCAAACGTCTTTTGATTATCAAACAGATGAGAAACAATTCAATAAGGAAAAGTTTTTCTTTCCCGAAGAAGTCTTTTATTATCCCTATTCAGATTGTGAGGACCGTTCTGTTTTGTTTGCATATCTTGTAAAAGAATTGTTGAATAACAAAGTTATTGGCATAGAGTATCCGGGACATATTGCAACAGCTGTCAAACTTAACCAAGATGCTGAAGGAGATTATCTTGTATATGATGGAGAAAAATATATTATTGCAGATGCAACATTTGAAAATGCCCCCCTTGGCATGACAATGCCTGAATACAAAGGAAAAGAGGCTAAAATAATCGAATTGGATAATTACAAATACACAGGGCATAACAATAAATTTTTCTGGGATCTTGTCAGTAAATCAGGAGGGTATCATGGAAACAATTTACAGGATATCGTCTTTGATGATGAAGGAAATGCGTACCTTACAGGATATTTCATGGGAGATGCTGAATTTGGGGATCAAACCAAAAAAACTGATTCCGACCAAGCTGTTCGTAGTGTGTTTTTAGTCAAATATGATAAAAATGGAAATATTCTCTGGGCTGAAAATGCTTCGGGAAACAAAAGCGCAACCGCTTATGCAATAGTAAGAGATAATAATAACAACCTTTATATAGCTGGTTCATTTAGCAGTAAACTTGAATTTGAAAAAGATGGTACGGCCCTGCAATGCAAAAATGATAATAATGATATTTTTATTGCCAAGTATAATAATGAAGGGAAATTAATATGGGCAAAAAAAGCAGGACTCGACACTTTTCCACAGGATAATTATCTTACTTATATGACAAATTTTACAACTGACGGCATCAACAAAGGAACTGCCTTTTACAGTGAAAATGAAAACTTTAACAATTACGGTTTATACTTAAATCCTGATGGATTACTTTATCTGATTGGTTCTTTCAGTAACACAACCGGGCTTAATCTTAGTAAGCTAAGTTTAGAGATTAGTGATGGAAAAGAATTAAATCTGTCCGAAAGCCTTAAAGCAGAAAACGATAAATTGCTTGCTGATAATTACGAAGTTAATATTGCCGGCTTGTTTTCATTGTTAAATCTTATGAAGTACAATGGATTGAAAATTGAAGGCAAAGACGTCCAGATTACACTAGATAAGTACAATCCCGAATTCAGGGAAAAGTATTCAAGTGTATACCAAGATATAGGAAATATCAACTTATTAATAAATGAGGATGGCATTATTTCGATAAAAACAAAAAATGGAAAATCAGTTAAATTTGATAAAATGAAGGTTAACAGCAATTCAAAAGTAAAAATTACATCATTTGAGAGCGGAGATGCCCAGATTGATATCCTTTCTGGTATTACAGTTGGAAAATTAGTGATCTGGTTTGACCTTAATTTTGTAAAAATGTTTAAGGAAACAGGGAATCTGTTAATTGATTTTGATTCGGATCACTCACAGAAAGTAGTAAATATAAAAGAAGATATTCTGAACTAAAAGTTTTGAATAATTTAGATTATTAAGGATTATTTTAAATATATTTGTTTTGGAATATATTAACACTTTTGGAAGCTAAAATTTATAAATAATTTTTGTATAAAAACCATAAATAGTAAAAAAAATATCAATATGAAATCTTTAAGAATTGCATTCGTGCTTATTATTGTTTTTTTAGTGAGTCTAAGTACAACATATTTTATAGGTTGTACGAAAATAGACCTCATAAGGCTTGCATTTGCAAGAACAGATGAGGCAACAAACATCTTATCCACATCTGTTACAGCTAATGGAGAAGTTGTTGATATTGGTGAGGTTTCTATAACCGACCATGGATTTTGCTGGTCATTATATGGATTTCCAACAATTAGCAATGATTCTAAGAGTCTTGGAAGTATTGCTTCAACCGCAAAATTTTCATATACTATTACAAACTTGTCACGTAATACAAGTTACAATTTGAGAACATATATTCAGACTTCCAATGATATCATATATGGAAATACTATTGAATTTAAAACGGATCCCGGAGGAGGTACGAATGAATGGCTTCATTATGATAACGGAAACAATTATACTGGGATCGGGTATACAGAAGGAGGTGATTTTGATGTGGCCATTCGTTTTACTACTCAATATCTGCAGCAATATAATGGTTTCAGTTTAACAAAGATAAAATTTTTCCCAAAATTGGGTTCTCCGATCTCCTACCATATCACTATCTGGGAGGGATACAATCCACCGGATTTAGTCTATATTGAATTAGTTCCATATCCGACAATTGGAGGATGGACTGAATTTTCAATTTCTGAAACTCATACCATTAATGCAAATAAGGAACTCTGGGTGGGATATTGGGTATCCAATCAACCTCCTGATGAATATCCCGCAGGATCTGATGAGGGCCCGGCTATTGCAGGATACGGAGATATGATTTCACGAGATAATGGAGAAACATGGGAAGCACTTTCTATAATTAATCCTGACTTAGATTACAATTGGAACCTGCAGGTATATGTTACCAATGAAAAAGGCGAAGAAATTGAATTGGTGAGAAAAACTCCCTTACATGATAGAAAAAATTCTAATATCAATAAAAATATTTTAGATAATACAGTTAGCTCAGAAAAACTGAAAACAAATAATTAATTATGAAAAATTATAAAATTTTTACTGTTTTAATGTTTGGATTGTGTATTTTGTTAATGAGTTACAAACCATTACAAGCCCAATCTAAAGCAAGAATTGAAAATATTGATTTTAATACCGAAGGTTCTAATCTGATTATAACCTATGATATTATTAAAGCTAAAACCAATGAGACATTCAATATTTGGATTAAAGTTCTAAGAAGCACAGGTGAAGAAATTATCCCTTCAGCTTTGACAGGAGATATCAACAAGGGAATTACCGGAGGTGCAAATAAGAGGATTATCTGGGATTTGGAAGCTGATAATGCTAATATTGATGAAGAGATCTCTATTGAAGTATTAGCAAATTCTGAGTCTTTGCCTGAAGTCAAACAGGAATCCATTAAAAAAAGTGGAATCAGTGTTGGAGGTGCTCTTGCATTGTCTGCATTACTGCCTGGTTTAGGAAACAGGGTTGTTAAAGGTAGCGGGGCACAGTGGCTTCTCGGACTAGTGGGCTACGGATGTATTGGTGGCTCAATAGTTATGAACAACAGTGCGAACAATGCATATGAAGACTATAAGGATGCAACAACTTCCAGTGAGCGAGATGATTTATTTAAGCAAGCTGAAAATAAGGAATTGTATTCCAAAATTCTAATTGGAACTGCAGTTACAATATGGGTTGCTGACCTTATCTGGACCGGACTTCAGGCTGGTAAAGCCAGAAAATATTCCGGTAAATCGGATTTTTCATTCAACTATTCTTTCGATCCTTATACTATGCAGCCTATGATAGGATTTAGTTATCGTTTTTAATTTTTAAAAATAAACAAATACTATATAAAATGAAAACAAAGATAATCATTCTGATTCTGCTCTCATTTGCACTTGTTACGAATGGGCAGGTAATCTCAGGAAAAAGTAAAAAGAAAAAAATCACTTATATTAAAATTAAGCAATCTGTAGTAACCAAGCTCCCGGACCTTATTATTACCGGAGAAAGATTTACTGATGAAAATCAAAATAATTACATCAATGCAAATGAAAAATGCCAGATCAGCCTGAATGTTGAAAACATTGGCGAAGGTACTGCTGAAGATGTGAAAGTAAAAATTTCATTAAAAAACAATGAGTTGGCCGGGCTTTCTTACGAAAAATTGATCAATCTGGGAAATTTGCAGGGTAATAACAGTGAACTGGTTACAATTCCCATTCAGGGAAATTTGGAACTTGAAAATGGCATTGCAGAGTTTAAGATTGAAGTATTGGAAAGCCGCGGTTTAGATGCTTTCCCACTGGAAATTAAAATTGAAACTAAAAAATTTGCAAGTCCTGATGTGATTATTGCAGATGCAGTTTTCAGTACTGAAGATGGAGGTTTGATCAAACTTAACTATCCTATTACCCTGAAAGTTATCGTCCAGAATATTGGTGAAGGATATGCAAAGGATGTGGTAACTGAATTCAAACTAACCAAAACAAATTGTATATTCCTCGGAGAAGAGAATAGATTTGAATTAGGAAATCTTGACAGAGGAGAAACTCGTGAGCTGGACTTTCTTTTTACTGCTACAAGACGTTATACGCTAAATGAAATCCCAGTTCTGATCGACCTGAAAGAATCCTTGAACAGGTATGTAAGAGATACTACTCTTTATGTAAGTCTTGAACAGAAACTTACTGCCCGTAATGAAGTCATCATCAGTGGCATTGCAACAACAACACCGGATATTAAATTAGCCTCCCTTTCATCAGAAGTTGATAAAAACATTCCTGTAAACAGGTCAAAGCATCCATATCGTTATGCACTGATCATAGGAAATGAAGATTATGCCCGTTACCAGAAAGGGCTTGATACGGAAACCAATGTCGAATTTGCAAGGAATGATGCCTCAATATTCCACGAATATGTAATTAAAACATTGGGTGTTGATGAGATGAATTCATATCTACTACAAGATGCAACAACCGGTGAAATTTATCAAAAGATAGACCTCATATCTAAACTCGCATCAAAAACAGGTGATCAGGCAGAAATAATTTTTTATTTTGCAGGCCATGGCCTTCCGGATGAGCAAACACGTTCAACTTATCTGATTCCTGTTGATGTTACCGGAACAAATCTCGGTGCTGCTATTAAACTGGACGAAATCTATAAGAAATTTGCTGAAAGCGGTGCAGGAAAAGTAACAATATTTCTGGATGCATGCTTTAGTGGTGGTGGCAGGAATTCAGGATTGCTTGCTGCACGTAGTATTAAAGTAAAACCTAAAGAAAACCTGTTAATGGGAAACATTGTTGTTTTCACAGCCAGCAGTGGCGAGCAATCAGCTTTACCATATAAAGAAGAACAACACGGAATGTTTACTTATTTCCTTATTAAAAAACTTAAGGATACACAAGGAAAAGTAACTTATGGTGAACTTTCGGACTTTATTTCCAAAAATGTCTCTATCGAATCATTAAGGATTAATCAAAAAGAACAGGATCCTAAAATAAATGTTAGTCCTGTAGTGGAAAATTCATGGCGAAACTGGAATTTTGAATAATCCGTAAACATCAATGTTTTTTTATACATATTTTGATGATCATAAATAAAGTTAACTTTAGTTATAATTCCCTTTTAAGAAATAGTAATTCTATATTCAATATATAGATTAATAATATGAACCTTCAAATTAATACCAATCCCCTATCCGCTAAATTAAAGAGCTTATTATTATGTATATTATTGTTGTTTATCGCATCCTGTGGCTTTGCTCAGAAAAAGATACAGGTCATTGCCAGAGGAAGTTATGAGGCACGGGACCTTACTCTTGAAGAAGTTAAAAATAAGGCTGTTGAAGCAGCAAAACAAAATGCCATGGTGAAAGCAGGAATATCGGAGAATGTTATGGTTACGGACTTTCTTTACACCTTCGAGGATAATGATAAATTCCATGAGATATTTCAATCATTTGTATCTACAGAAACGGGAGCAGATATTATTGTTGAGGATATTAAGGAAATAAACAGAGATATCAACGAATTCGGAAATATATTGATTGAGGTTGAAATAAAAGCAGTTATTTACAAGCATAAGGAAGATAAGGATCCGACCTTTAATTTTAAGGTAACCGGAATTAAAGAAGTTTATTATTTAAATGATCCTTTGGTTTTCGGTTTTGAACCTGCAAGCAACGGATATCTTAAGATATTCAATGTAACAGATCACATTGCATTTATCTTATATCCCTATCATGATCCGGATAATAGTTACCTTAATGATAAACACAACAGGCTGTTTCAGAAGAATAAAAAAGTTTATTTCCCTATCAATTCCTATATTGATGGTTATTACTTTGACATTGACAAAAAAAATGAAAACAAAGAGTATAACCTCCTCATCTTCGTTTATACTAAACAGGATATCCCTTTTTTAGAAGATCTGAACGTCGCAAACATTATGAAATGGATTTATGAAATACCGCTTGATGAAAGGATAGTAAAGCAATATGGGATAGTCGTAAGAAAATAATCCGGTAACAAATTAC
>Ga0075120_10003487_pt1 | contig 10752 bp, 5 predicted proteins | sample AntAceMetag02UKL_FD_69792 | JGI IMG/M metagenome (GOLD analysis project Ga0075120, IMG submission 69792) | Saline lake microbial communities from Ace Lake, Antarctica - Antarctic Ace Lake Metagenome 02UKL | ecosystem: Environmental > Aquatic > Non-marine Saline and Alkaline > Saline | place...
TGAATACCTTTTTGATATTGAAGCTGACGGAATCATTGTATCTACACCGACAGGATCAACTGGTTATAATATCTCCGCTGGCGGATCGATCGCTTTTCCTCACACGAATGTGCTTTTACTCACCCCAATCAATCCGCATGATCAGTTCATTAAACCGTTTATATTATCTGCAGAAAAAAAAATCACAATCCAATACACAAAAGGAAATGATAAAATATATGCTGCACTTGACGGAGAAAATGTGGAAATTTTAAAAAAGGATCAAGAAGTTCATATTAAGAGATCAGCATATACGTCGAAATTCATAAAACTTCCTAATAAAACTTTTTCAAAAATCATTAATGAAAAATTCATAGACTGATGTATACAAAAAAAGAAGGTTTTGCTAGAGCAGATTTTGATCCCAAAACTGTGCTTACTATCCCGAATATTGTCACATTAGTGAGATTGGTCATATTACCTTTTGTACTCGTCTCACTTAATAAAGGTCAGAATATACAGGCGTTTATCCTTATTTTATTAGCTGGTTTTACTGATGTATTAGATGGTTTTTTGGCGAAGACATTGCACCAGGCAACAACCATAGGGAAGATACTTGACCCGGTTGTGGATAAGATATTTACAGTTACTGTGCTCATTTATCTTTATGTATATCGAGGTTTTCCCTTCTGGGCATTCTATTTGATCATCGCACTTGAAATATTAATTCTTATTGGCGGTTACTGGGTGATACAGAAGCATCATCAAATACCGAGTTCCAGTTTATGCGGCAAAATAGCTGTAGTAATAATAAGCATTGCAATGTATTTATATGTTGTTGATATTGACTCACTTAATCGCTTTTGTGTTTTTAGTATCAATATGAAAATATTAATGGTATTTTTAGGAGTGATCCTGTTGTTCTTTGCAACGATCAGGTATGGAATTATATCCAAGAGAGAAATTTCAAAAAAAAATAATGAGAAAGAGGTGGATTGATGTCAGCTTTATACCTTTCAGGAAGAATCAAAAATATTATCATGATAGGTGTCGTAATTATCGCACTTATTATTGCATTTAACAAATCGAAAATAGTCAACACATTTCTTAAACCCTCAGATACAATGGGGAAGATACCCAAAGAAGCTAATAACTTGTTTGAAAACTCTAAGTACAATACAAAGCTTGAATTACAGTACATAGCAGCAAATATGACAGAAATTAAACCCCAAATTTCTGAAATTCTTAATGAAAATAAATTGAAAGTAACCTATTCAAAATTTTCTTCAAACAATTGTACGTGGTTAGTTGAAATTCCCTTAACTAAATATGAAGAAATCATTAAATCATTGAGAAATCATGATGAATTGAATATGGAAGAATTGGTTCAACTAGACAATGAGCTTTTAACTGATTCTATTAAGGATAGAATCAATGATAATGAGGAAAGACTTGAATTCCTGGATGAAGGTTTTAAAAACGCGCGTACGGCTTATGATCAGGAAAATTATAATCAAAATATAATTAGAACTGAAAGAATAATTGATTCCTTGAAGACAGTGTTGCGGGATCAAGAAAAAATCTCAAAGAATATATATACAAAGATTGACATATCGCATTTCGTTTCTCGTGCAGATGTGACACAACATGCATTCAAATCCTTTCTCATAACATTTGTGATTTCATTACTTTTCATCTCTGTTGCGCTTTTTGTGATATATTTTATCATTGTCCTATTCACGAAACTTTTTTCTGTACTTGGTATAAAAACTACACATGGTCAGCCCTCAAGGTATAGCTCCGGTTCAAGTTATGGATATGGATATGATTACGGTTCAAGAAAAAAAATAAAGAGAAAATATATCAGGAAACCACGGGGAGAAGGGGATGAAAGTACTGAAGAGAACAAAGATAAAGACGAGAAATAATTCGTGATATGGTTATTTGGTTGATTCTGATCATCTCAGGACTTGTGCTCATTTTTCTTGAAATATTCTTCTATAATCTCATCTTAATGAGTTTCGGAGTAGCAGCACTTTTTACAGGTTTTATAAATATTTTAGGAATGCGAAATATTCTTATTTTGATCTTATTTTTCTGCTTGTTTTCATTACTCAATCTGTTTGTGTTGAAAAACCTGCTAAGAAGCTTGATAAGGAAGAGATAATACAGTGCCGCAAAGTTTGACAAATAAATACATACAACAATGTTCTTGGTCAAAATTATGAATTTTAGGAGATTCAATGCCAGATCATAAATCTTGTGAAAAAAGATTGCGCTCAGACAAAAAAAAGAAAGAGCGAAATCACTATGTGAAAAAGAGCATCACCACGATTATAAAGAAGATCAAAAAGTCCACAGATAAAGCAGAGATGGATACATTGTTGGTTCAAGCTCATTCTCTTATTGATAAAGCAGTTAAAAAGGGAGTTTTACACAGGAATAATGCGGATAGAAAGAAATCAAGGTTAAGTAAATTTGTAAAAAACTTTTGAGCTAACTAGCGCCTATTTTGAATAAAAAAAGAATATCTATTGCCGTTCTACTGGTGGGTATATTTGTTACATGCCCTTTATTCGGGAACTCACCAATTTCAGTACTACGATCTTCTTTAGATAATCTTACTATAGAATTTACACTACCCGAATATGAAATTCAGTCAAAGGACGATTATACCTACATAGAATGCCCTGAACTAAAACGTGAGGAGATCGAAGGAAAGATAGATATTCCTTATTATTCTTTTCAGATCGGGGTGCCAGCAAATGGAGATGTGCATTCGACTTTAATTTCATTACAGGACAGTTTTCTTGAGTTAGCTGCACTTGTTGCTCCATTCCCAAAATTTATTAAAGACTCACAAAAAGGGACCTATACTCCTGTTTATGAAATAAATCAGGATATCTATATGCCAGAGTTTTCAAAAGAAATATTAGAGATTTCCGAACCTTATATCTGGCGGCAACAGACTGTTGTTAGAGTAATTCTGCGTCCATTTACTGTTCAAAATGATAACCTCAAAATAATAAAAAATCTCAAACTATCATTCTCGCTTAGCGGTAATAAAGCATCAAAACCATTCTATGATAAGAATTTTGATAAAGTTTTTAACAATTCAATAATCAACTTTGATATTTCTAAACATTGGAGTTTGGATAGGCAGATAGAAAAGCGGGATAATCCATTCTCGTTCGGAGACAGGTGGTTCAAAATACCAATTACTGAAAATGGGATTTGCAAACTGACTAAGCAACAATTATCTCAATCTGGAATTGATGTGGACAATCTTGATCCCGATGAGATTAAGGTATTCAATGGTGGAGGATACTCACAAGATCGTGATGTCGGTAAATTGTTATATCCCTTTGAAGAAGTGCCGGTATTTGTGAGCGAAAGTGGAACTGATTTTACTATCTATTTTTATGTAAGGGGTACAAATGGCTTCGAATTGAACGAAGATTATAACCAGTATTATTATCCCTACATTAGCCAGTATTATAATCCCTACACAGGTGAAAATATCTATTGGCTTACGTATAATACTGATATTCTGTCACATAGCAATTTCCACAACCAATCTTCAGGATATCAAACTAAACTTGATACGCTTACTACATATAGTTATTCAGAACATTTTGAGGAAGATAAAGTTCGTTCTGATCCGCTTAGGATCCAATGGTACTGGCAGAGCTTCACAGGAAGTGGCTCGAGCACCAAATACTTCGATTTCACGGTTTCGGAGCTGAACACAAATAAACCGCAAGAACTGACTTTAAATTTCAGTAGCCAACCACATTTAAATTCTATTACAACCTATGTGAACGATATAATACTACTTGAATATACGTCGAGTAGATCCAGTATAACGTATACTGGAGATTTTCTTCAAAATGGCACAAACACTCTCAAAGTTGTCGAATCAACTTCCAGTTCTCAAACCCTCTATTTCGATTATTATGAAATCGAATATAAAAAAAATCTGAAAATGAAAAATAATTATCTTGAATTTTCACCTCCTCAAGATAGTACTGAATATACTGTAAATATTTCAAATGTCTCAAATAATGAGCTTCAGGTTTTCAAGATAATGGATTTTGACCAGGCTTTGAAGATTACTGATTATACATACTCGAATAATACATTATACTTTGATGCGATTTCTGATCTATCGGGCACGCAATTCTGTGTTGTCAGCAATGGTGGATATATTATTCCTGATGTAATTGAGCAAAAATTAAAGCCATCAGTCTATTTGAATGGTTATGAGATATCTGATTCATATCTTCGTGACGATACGACCTTTGCAAATACTGAAGCAATTATTATTACGCCTGAACAGTTTTGGGAAAATGCAAAAGATCTTGCGGATGTTCACATAGAGAATGATGGCTTGAATGTTCTGGTCGTAAATATAAATGATATATATGATGAATTTTCATGGGGTTTGACCGATGTCGTCGCAATAAGATATTTTTTGGAATATGGTTTTAATCATTATGCGCTAATTCCAGAAAAAAAGTTATCATATGTAGTACTCATGGGAGATGGCACCAATGATTTCAGAGGATATGAACAGGGTTCGGAAGAGAGAAATAAAATTCTTCCTTTTATAGAAGGGACAACTGCGTCCGATGATTATTTCGTATATTTTATCAACAAGATAAATCCTTCTTTGATGATTGGTCGTTTCCCGGGTTACACGGACTCGCAAATGGAAATTATGATCGACAAGACAGTTGGTTTTATATCAAATCCGGAATTTGGCTACTGGCGTAATCGTGTTATTTTATGTGCCGACGATTTTCTTAAGAAGGGTAAAAACACTGAGACAGGTCATACTTCTTATGCAGAAAGCTTGAGTAGTCTAATTGAAAATCATGTTGAACTCCTAAAGAATTATGGTATTAAGTATCCTCTTGATGAGTTTCAGAACCGCCCAGAGGCAAGAGGAGATCTAATAAAGAGGATAAATAACGGAGCTGCAGTATTTTATTATATTGGACATGGCGGTTATGATGTTATCGGGGACGAGGAGTATTTCCGAGCAAGTAGGGATATCACAAAACTGACCAATGCAAGTAAGCTGAATTTCTTTATTGCCTCCTCATGTGATGTTGGCTTGTTTGACTCCAATACTGTTGAATCTATGGCTGAACGTTTATTATACGCCAAGGATAAAGGTTCTGTTGCAGCCTTTGCATCTTCGAGAAAGGGTGGCTACGGACCCTGTTATAAAATTGTTAGACTTGTTGTACAGGATGCGAGTGAAAATATAACAATAGGGGAAGCAGTGTTGATATCAAAGACACCAAGTATACCGTCCAATGAGCCATATCTGCTCTTTGGTGATCCGATGTTGAGAACAGCTCTTCCTGCAATACGAGGGCATATTACAATTCCAGAAGAACTTGTTGATTCACTCCAAGCACGTCAAACTGCAACACTGCAGGGAATTATCGACACTACAGGATTCCAATTTGATGAAGTATTTAATGTTGTGTATGATACTGACTATATCATAGAATATCCTTATGATTATAAGGATCCAATCACTGGAATCTGGACGATAAAATATCTTCCTGTTATTGAGAAAGGGAAAGCTATTTTCAAAGGTCCTGTTTCTTTGCAGAATTATAATTTTGACTTTGGCTTCATAGTTCCTGATGATGTGTATGGAGGTCAGGAAGGGCATGTGTTAAGCTATTCTATGGGTATATCTCGTGATGATAAAGTTGATGTGGCGCTCCGGTATAATAAACGAGTTAGTGCCAATGACTATGATCTTATAATCAATGGTTATGCAGAGTCTGAGAATGACGGGCCACCGCAGATCACGATGTGGATGGATAATGATGCATTTAAGAGCGGAGATTACGTTTCTTCTTCACCACTTGTGTACATAGAAATTCTTGATAGCAACGGTGTGAACATCACAAATTATCCTGGTCACAGAATTTTATTAACAGTCGATAATGAAAAAGAATACAATATCACAGAATATTTTGTATATGATTTGGACTCTTACATACAAGGCTCGATCGAGTATCAATTAGAGTCGATTCCTGCCGGCATTCACACTCTGAGATTGGAAGTTTTTGATAACCTGAACGAAGTTGCATTTAATGAAGTTGAGTTTAAAGTAAAAAGTCCTGACAATATTGATGTACAAACTGTGTTGAATTATCCTAACCCAATGGACGATCACACATACTTCACCTTCTATCTTGATGGCGATGCTTCAGTAGATATTGAGATTTTTACTGTAGCCGGAAGGAAGATAAAAACGATTGATAATCTGATACTTCACACAGGTTATAATCAAGTGTTGTGGAATGGAAAAGATGAGGATGGTGATGTTCCTTCAAATGGAGTATATTTTTATAAATTACAAGTAAATGGAAAAAGGATTGATGAAATCTTCAAGATTATTATTTTCCATTAAAAAGTATTATTACTTTAATCGTTTAATAAATTTGACAAGTAGAAATAATATTTCCAATATTGGAAGTGCTTATAAATAAATTGGTATTTATATCTAAAAAAGTTGAGGTTATGGTAAAAGAAAAAATTGCTATGTTAATGTCTATGTTAGGATTAAAACCAGTTTTATCTCATAACTTATTAATTGGTTTACCCCAACGGGAATTTTACTCACTTCTAAACTATGTTTTTTATTATGTTAACTAAATCTGATTTATTAAAATCGGAGGAGACGATATGAAAAAACTTATTGGATTAATGATCGTGGCTTTGTTCATTACCACATTTGCTTTTGCAACAAATCAAACAAGTGGACATATGACACAAGGTACACCTTCAAACTTTGAATTACGCCCGAACTATACTCCTGGCGAAGAGCTTCACAGGGTAGGACCTAAGAATGCAGATCCTCATCGTGATGCTCCAGATCCAGAGGGTGTTCAACTTTTATATTGGGAAAACTTTGAAACCGAAGATGATATTTGGTATTATGATGTACCCAGTACGATCTGGTATTGTCCGTTTGAAGCTACTGAATTTGGTACTCGTTTTACCGCTTACAGAGCAGGTGACCTTGTAGGTGCATATTTCTATTGGTATTCCGGAAACGGTGGAAATGCCGATGTTCATGTTTATGCAGATGATGGTACCGGATATCCTGGAGCAGGACTAGGTACAGTTTCTGTTACTCCTACTCTCGGTACTTATAATTACGTTGACCTTACTTCTCTTGCTATAGCAGTTGATCCTGCTGCTGACTTCTTTATTACCTATAGTGTGCAAGCAGGTGATACACTTAATATCGTAGCTGATGCAGCTACAACTACAAACAACCGTGCAGTAGAACAACTTCCAGCCGTAAAAGATTGGACATATGCTGTTGACGATTATGGTGCAGACTATGAATGGTGCATCGATGCGATTATAGAGCATGATACTGACCCATGGGTTTCTGAAATTGCTGGTCGCTGGCAGTGGGTTGACACAGATTATAACAGCCCCACACATTCATGGTGGATCGCTGATGAACCTCTCTTTCAAGGATACAACTGGATCAGTTCTGGACCCTTCACAGTTTCAGACGAATATGCGTTGGTTCAGGTTGATTTTGCATATAGAAGCAGTCTACCTGAAGCATTATACTCAGATGAATACTGGTCATTCTACATTGGAAACACAGCCGATGGTATTGATTGGCATGCTTCGACCTATAATACATATAATAGTGGTACATCATGGTATGGTGGCGATGAAGTAACTCATGAATATGGTACAAGTGCAATTTATTATTTGTGCACACCGGACATTGATCTTACAGATGCCTGTGAAGCTACTTTGACCTGTATGCTTGATTATGATACAGAAGTACCACTTGATGCAGAACCACCATTTGATGGCTGGGATGTCGCAAACATTCAGATATCAACAGATGGTTGGTTAACAAAAGATTTCCTTGGCGATCCTGATAATCCTTATAATGTAACTGTTGCATTTGCCGGATGGGCAAATACTTCACTGCCTGCAGATACATTGAGCTATCCCGGTTGGGGTGGTCCAAGTCCTGCTGGCTGGTTCGCCGGTACCTTCGATCTTACTCCCTATATTGGTGAAACAGTGCAGATCCGTTTTGCTCTTGCATCAGATCCTTATACTGTAGCTCAGGGATTCTGGGTTGACAATCTTGATATTACAAAAGATGGTACGATCATATTCTCAGATTATGATGAGACCAACTTAATTCCTGCACCTCCAGTAGTTGTCCTCGAAGAGCTTGTATACTTAGATACATATACTGATTCAACTTGGTATACCACTCTTGCATATGATATTTCAATGTATGCCGGCGAGGAAGTTATCCTTAAGATGAAAGCTACCCTTGCAGACGATGCGGGTTCTGGAGAAGGTTTCTGGTTTGATGATATCCAGATAACCGGAGCCAATCTTCCTGTTCATGATATGGCAGCAATGTTCAACGTAATGCCTTATGGCGCAACTGAAGGTTATGATTACAGCCCAGGTATCGTTTATGGAAACTTCGGAACAACTTTAGAAGGCCCGAACCTCAGAATGGACAACCTAGATTATATTGGAGTGCTCGATTACGATTACTACGACAACTCTACCACAGCTATTGGCTATGGTGAATTTGATATGGATTGGCTTACTCAACTCACGGCGCTTCCTGGTGCTGGTTGGTATGATTTCTGCGGTTGGACAGAAATTGGTGGTGATGAAGATCCTACAAACGATTCTACCTATTTCTGGGGTGTTGAAGTTTATCCCGCAGGATGGGCTGAATTCGGTAATAACTCCAGAGTTTGGAGTGAAGATTACTATACTTCCGGTTATTGCGGAAACTGGTTTGATATCTTTGCTGGCGCCAGAATGACCTCCTTTGACATTTACTCAGTATGGACTCAGGTTATCAACTATGGTGCTACTGGTGATGTTGACACATGGACAGTAGAGATCTTCGAAGCTGTTGATGACCTTACACCCGGAGCAAGTCTCTATTATGGCTCATTCGATTGTACCGGCATTGACGGTGATGACTTCGGTTGGGTGGAATTCGTTCTTCCTACTCCATTGCATATCACAGGTAATGTCATTGTGATGATAGGTGGTGATTGGGTGGGTCAAACTGCTCCCACAGGCGCCAGTTACTGGCCTGCGTACGATGCTATGGTGATGAACTACATCGGAGTTGGTGCATATTATGGACACAGTGTGTATGGTACTGAGGGTGATCCTGCAACGTGGGGACACTCCGGAGGTGACCGTTTCGTTAACATCTATGGTCGTATAGATTATGCGACAGGTCCAGATGTTCCTGGCGACGCAAGTTACCTCAGCCAGAACGTTCCAAATCCTGTTACTAACAATGCAACAATTAGTTACCACATTAAGGGTTCACCTATGAACAATGCTCAGATCAAGATCTTTAACGTACTTGGTCAGCTTGTTGATACAGTTCAGGGCGAGAATGGTATCGCTACCTGGAATCCTGGTGATGCACCCAATGGTGTCTACTTCTACAAAATTTCATCAGATGACTTCACTTCAGTGAAGAAGATGATCCTTATGAGATAATAGATTACAAATATAGCCCTATCCCGTTTATTCGGGGTGGGGCTTTTTTTTTATAAGACTCATGAAGAAAACTGCGACAGATACTACACATAAAATTCAACCTCTGGTCTATTTAACGGCTTTTTTGATTGTAATTAATCCGTTATTTTTTACTGCACAAAAACTCCTCTTTTTTTCAACCAAAATATTAGTCCAACAGATCCTCATCCTATTTATAATTGCAGTGTACATCTTCGCTCATAAGCATAAGAAGATCAAACTTACTTTTCCTGTCATTATTATAGCTGTTTATCTCGTATATCTGATTTTACGCACTGTATTTCAGCCGGTAGCTGCATTCGGATTCCAACAGTTGTATTATCTTTTTCCCTACATTTCACTTTTCATTATACTCTCTCAGCTACACTTTAACAGCAATGAAAAGCTCTTCATCAGCAATAGCTTCCTTGTAAGCTTCATTCTCTCAATCGCATTCGGAATATTTTTGCAAAATAAGTACTCCACTTTTTCTAATTTCTCGCGGCTGCAATTATCCTGGGCAAATGCCAACTATCTTGCAAGTTATCTTCTTGTTACATTAGGATTTATTCTGTATACGTGGAGGACTGCAAAAAAGAAATGGGTTCATATCACGGCATTAACCAGTCTAATACTCACACTCCTGTTTCTGTTTTGGACACAATCCAGAGGGGGAATGCTTAGTCTCATAATTGTACTTCTCGTTTTGTACATCATTTATGCCATAAAAAAGCACAAGAAATTACATATAATTATTTCCTTTACGATTTTGATACTTTTATTATTAAGCTTCAATTATGTTTTTAGAACCATACGTCCCCAGACGATTACATTTCGCGAGCGCGTCTATAAAGCAAATGCTGAGTATCTTAAGCACAACTGGTTATTAGGAAGCGGATTAGGCACTTTCGTGCACGAATTTCCTCGATACAGACTTACTGATTATAAACTACTTGGTCAGGAAGATATTATTTCTCATGCACATAACGAATTCCTTGAGATCTGGACAGAGACCGGCATTATCGGGCTTGCTTTATACATTATTTTTCTCATTGCTTTGATCAGGCAATATAAACGTAACACACATACAAAGAGTAAATTTTTTATAAATATTTCTGCATTTTCACTCGTACTTCTTCTCATTCATAATTTATTCTCTATCACGATGCGGATCCCTCCTATTCT
>Ga0075120_10003488_pt1 | contig 10749 bp, 7 predicted proteins | sample AntAceMetag02UKL_FD_69792 | JGI IMG/M metagenome (GOLD analysis project Ga0075120, IMG submission 69792) | Saline lake microbial communities from Ace Lake, Antarctica - Antarctic Ace Lake Metagenome 02UKL | ecosystem: Environmental > Aquatic > Non-marine Saline and Alkaline > Saline | place...
ATTTGCCTGTTGCTTCTTGGAAATTCTTTTCACAAACAATTGAAATGTCTACTAAAGTTTGATTTACGACTTCTCTTGTAAGATTTTCAAATTTTTGTTCAAAATCTGAATTAGTGCCTACTTCAGTTTCGTTAACATAACGATCGGTGACTGATTTAATTTTGGTATTTATTAATCCAGCTACTCTTTGTTTAGATGCAGTAAGAGCTTTTTCTCTTGATAAACTCATGTCTTGAGAGGTTGCTTGTGCATCTGCTCTAAAAAAGTTTTTGTCTGAGCGTCCTTCGTCTTTACATGGAATAATAATTTCTTTTGCATTGTCAGTAGGTTTGATAACGTCTTTGTTCTTTTTACAAGAAGAAAAAGATATTGCTGATCCTAATACTGCCACGATCAAAATGCTTCTAGTAATTGTAGTTGTTTTCATGGTAATAAAATTTAATTTGGTTACTAATTTCGAAATATTTGTTAAAAATACGTTTTTTTATTTTAACTTCAACATTTTAATGAAAATATCTTATAATTGAAATAAAATTTGCAAACATAGTGCCAAAAAAATGAATAGAGAGAATAAAAGATCTAAAAGTGCTGGGAATAAAGGGTTTAGTAAAAAAACTTTGACAGCAAAGATTCTTGGGATATTTAATTCAAGTCATCAAAAGGAGTATAATTATAAACAGCTTTCATCATTACTTTCAATTAATGATTCATCGCAAAGGGTTTTGGTTTCGAAAGTATTGGAAGAATTAACTCATGCTGGTATTTTAAAAGAAGCATCACGAGGAAAGTATAAACTTAAGTCTAGAACAGGTTATGTGGTCGGGGAGTTGGATATGAATAAAACCGGTAATGCATTTTTAGTATCTGAAGACATTAGTGAGGATATTTTTGTTTCGTTTGCAAATTTGAATACTGCATTACATAGAGATACTGTAAAAGTGAGCTTGTATGCAAAACGCAGTGGGAATAGAGTAGAAGGAGAGGTTGTTGAAATAATAAAGCGGGCTACAGATAGATTCGTTGGAACAATTGAGAGATCTGGGTCTTATGCATTCTTAATCCCAGACAGTTATAAAATGATATTCGATATCTTTGTTCCTGCAGATAGCCTTAATGGTGTAAAAGATGGAGAAAAGGCTATTGTTCAGATTACCGAATGGCATGGCAAATCTAAAAATCCAACCGGTACGGTTGTTGAAATCTTAGGAGCTCCCGGAAACAATGAAGTTGAGATGCATGCAATATTGGCAGAATTTGGATTGCCATCAAAGTTTAGCCCTGAAATAGAAAAAGCAGCAAAAAAGATTAATGAGGAGTTTACTCAATATGATTATGAGACTAGAAAAGATTTTCGAGACATCTTGACATTCACTATTGATCCGGAAGATGCCAAGGATTTTGATGATGCATTATCTTTGGAAAAACTTGAGAATGGTAATTATCAAATAGGTGTTCATATTGCTGATGTGTCGCATTATTTAAATCAAGGAAGTGAGCTAGATAGAGAAGCATATGAAAGAGGAACTTCTGTTTACCTTGTTGATAGGGTAGTGCCAATGCTTCCAGAAAGATTATCAAATTACCTTTGTTCTTTACGTCCAAATGAGGAAAAATTATGTTTTTCTGTAATTTTTGAGATGAATAAAAATGCAGAAGTATTAAAATATGATATACAAAAAACAATTATTAATTCTGATCGAAGATTTACTTATGATGAAGCACAGTTAATAATAGAAACGGGAAAAGGTGATTTTGCAGATGAAATACTCGTTTTGAATGAACTTGCAATTAAGCTTCGTTCTGCAAGACTCAGTAAAGGGGCATTTAATTTCGAACATAATGAGGTTAAATTCATTTTAGGCGAAAATGCTGTTCCGACTGGCGTATATTTTAAAGTTTCAAAAGAAGCAAATAATTTGATTGAAGAATTTATGCTCCTTGCAAACAGAAAAGTAGCAGAGTTTATTGGAGATGCTTCTAGCCCAAAAACTTTTGTTTATCGTATTCATGCAGAACCGAATATGGATAAGCTGGCTAATTTTTCGGGATTTATTGCAAGATTTGGATATTTTATAGATATGTCTAATAACATTGCTCTCTCAAAGAGTATGAACGAAATTGTAAAAAATGTTTATGGTAAGCCTGAGCAGAATATTATTGAGAATCTAGCAGTAAGATCAATGTCAAAAGCTGTTTATACAACCAAAAATATTGGTCATTATGGTTTGGCATTTGATTATTACACACACTTTACTTCTCCAATAAGAAGATATCCGGATGTTATGGTGCACAGACTTTTGTTTGATTATTTGAAAAACAAAAATGTAGATACGTCAAATCTAGAAACTAATTGTAAGTATTGTTCGTATCAGGAACAACAAGCTGTTATGGCTGAACGGAGCTCTATAAAATATAAGCAGGTTGAGTTTTTACAGGATAAGATTGGTCAGGCTTTTGATGGTGTAATCTCTGGTGTTACAGAGTGGGGCTTTTTTGTTCAACTAACTGAAAATGCGTGTGAGGGATTAGTTCACATGAGAACTCTTAATGATGATTTCTATGTTTATGATCAAGATGAATATTGCATTTATGGTAGATCAAATAATAAGAGATATCAATTAGGAAATACGGTTAGAGTTGCAATTACTAATGTGAGCTTACAGAAAAAGCAAATAGACTTCGAATTAGTTGAAACGGATTGAAAAATGATTTAAAGCGCATTGTAAAATTTTGTATCTTTATAAATAAAAAATTATGGTAGCTTCAACATCAGATAAATCAGGAACATTTATCCATGGTTCAGTCATGATGCCTCAAGAAGAAATGCTTGAGATTAGAACAGAAAAGAAATCATATAAAATTGGTGTATTGGCTGATAATAGTGGGATAGAGCATCGGATTCCTCTAGCGCCTCTTGCAGTTGAACAGCTTGTTAATAATGGGTTTGAAATATTCATTGAACAGGGTGCAGGAATTGGGGCTAATTTTACAGATCGACAATTTTCGGAATATGGTGCAAGAATTGTAAGCGAAAAATCGGAGGTTGCAAAGTGCGACATTCTTTTAAAGGTTTTACCACTTACCTCTGATGAAATAAATTTGCTTAAAGGTAATCAGATTATTATTACATCCTTGCATTCAAACTGTCAAGATAAGGATTACTTTGCAAGGTTGATTAAAAAGAAGGTATCGGCAATTGCATTTGATACTATGCAGGATAATCATGGTATTAATCCTATAATGCGCTCGATGAGTGAGATTGCTGGACGTTCTTCAATCTTGATAGCTTCAGAGTATTTGAGTAACGTACATAAAGGTAAAGGTGAAATGTTAGGTGGGTTAACAGGAGTTTCATCTACAGAAGTAGTAATTGTTGGTGCTGGTACTGCAGGTACATATGCTGCACAAACAGCTTTTTCATTGGGAGCATTAGTCAAAGTTTTTGATAATTCATTATCGAATCTTGATAAGCTTCAGCAGAATATTGGAACTAAGGTTTATACATCAACGATCCATCCTAAGGTTCTTACCAATGCGATTAAATCAGCAGATGTTGTCATTGGAGCCTTAAGGATTAAAGATAAACGCCCCAAGATAATTATTACTGAAGACATGGTTAAACAAATGAAAAACAATTCGGTAATTGTAGATATTTGCATTGATCAAGGAGGAATAGTTGAAACAGGTAAACCAACAACACATAAGAACCCTGTGTTTACAAAATATGGCGTAATTCATTATTGTGTGCCGAATATTGCGTCAAGAGTTTCTCGCACAGCTTCGTATTCAATAAGTAATATTCTTGCTGCAGAATTAATTAAAATTCAGTTGTTTGGTGGGCTGAATAATTATTTAAAGCATAATCCAGGTATAAGATTTGGAGTTTACCTTTTTAATGGCATTTTAACAGACGAACATATTGGTATAATTCATGGAATCTTTTCAAAAGATATTGATTTGTTGCTTGCAGCAATGTAAAAAAACCGGCATTAGCCGGTTTTTTTTACATTGGATTTTTTTTATTGTCCTGTAAACATTGCAAATTTTACTTTTGAACCATTTTGTGTATACATGTAATACTTATAGTTAAATTCTTTCATTAACTCAGGAACAATTCTGTATTTTTTGTTTTTCTTACTAAATAAATTTGTTCCATGAACCTTTCCGTCTGAGAAAATTGAAACAACTACAGCAGTTCCTTTGCGTTCAGGAGCAGTAATGCTCTTATATTCATAACCCTCAAGATTCTGTTGTTGTAATAGTTTGATATTTTTCTTATGGTCATTATAGAATAAGAAAACTTTTTCACCTACGGCTGTATACGCAAGGGATGAAAATCTACCTAGGTCATTGTAGCTGTATTGGCTTTTTGGGATACGAGTCATCCATTCCATAGTGTTTTCTGGGCTACAATATGCAACTAAAACGTCATTGAATTTATAATAATCATTATAAATAACTTCTTGCGAACGGGGTACAATGATTGAATCCATCCAGTAGTTTTGATGTTCTGCAATTAATACAGAGCCTCCGTTTGAAAGGTAAAGCACATCAAGGAGCTTGTAAGAATACATTTGATTATAGATTTCTAGTAATCTTTCTGCTCTAAAATCAGGTGATTCTTTTTTTGAAAACATATAGTCAGCTTTTTTTGCATCGCCAGCTGTTTCGAATTCTTTTGTTTGCGAATTTATTTTTTGATGGAAAATACCTTCATAATTTGTTTTTCCTTTTCGCACTTGGAATCCATAAACGTCAACATTTTCGTCGTCGTCAAGGCCAAAGATTGCATCAACTAATATGTACTTTTTACCTTTTATGATGTACTCACGAATGGTTTTTGTCAAGTTGTCAAAAACAAGAAGCTTATAGTCATAAATTAATACCTTCATTCTTTTTGCTTTTCTTGCATCAGGTTCTATTTTAGCAAGCATGTAAATATTGCCTGAATTAGCAATCTCAATTTGTGAAATAGTGAATGCCATATCAATTAAAGGAAGTTTGAGAGTATTGTTGTAAATCTCTTCCATGTCAGCATCATATACCTTGAAAAAGAATGGCTCTTCATTGTATGTTTGGAAAGGCCTATTGTAATACACAAAGATGTTTTGTTGGTTTGGAGTAATCTCAACATTGAAATCTACACTAATATTCTGATTAGTTAATTTTCCAATAATTTTAGGTTCCCCAATTATTTGACCACTTTTATTTACATGCTGGATGAAGAGAGACTTTTCTTTACTTGTGTTATTAACTACTTGAGTGAAAAGAATGAGCTTACTGTCAAGATAAAACATTGCAACATATTCAGATTTAATTCCACCTACTAAAGGAAGAATCAGTTGATTTGTGCTTTCTCTGTTTATTGTTGCTCCATTGAAAAACTCTAGATGTAACTCGTCTTTATCATCAATTCGTAAGGCATAAAAGCCATCAGAATCAGCTCCAATTAGTCTTACGTATTCGTTCATATCATCCATTATAATATCACGATCGTAACCAAAACTAGCTGACGCTTGAGAATATAAAAGACTTGTTGTGCATAATGATGCAGCGATAAATAATAATGCTAATTTCTTCATAATATCTAGTTTATTTGGTTGCTAATATAGAATTTTTTTTTGACATACTAAAATTATTGTTTTTTATTTGCTAGTTGGCCACATGCAGCGTTAACATCTTGTCCTTTTGACTTTCTAAGTGTAACAATAATGTTTTTATTTTCAAGAAATTCGATAAATTGTTTTGTTGCAGTTGTGTCTGTTGCCAAAAACGTATCGTTTTCTCCAGGATTATATGCGATAAGATTGATTTTACAAGGAGAGATTCGCGTGAATTTACTTAAAGTTTCAGCATCTTTCAGACTATCATTAATTCCTTTTAACAAAAGGTATTCGTATGTTATTCTTTTTCCTGTTTTATCATAAAAATACCTAATGGCTGCGCTTAACATTTCAAGATCATATTTTTTATTTACTGGCATAAGCTCACTTCTTTTTGAGTTGATAGCTGAGTGTAACGAAATTGAAAGCTTGAATTTAATTTTATCATCTGCAAGCTGTTTTATTTTTGGTGCTATTCCGGCAGTTGAAAGTGTTATTCTTTGTGGGGAGAATCCCAGTCCTTTTTCTGAGATAACTTGATTTATAGCCCCAAGTGTATTTTCATAATTTAATAATGGTTCACCCATACCCATTATTACTATATTTGTTAATGTCCTGCCATATTCTTGTTTGCTGAGTGTATTGAGTTCAAAAACCTGACCAAAAATTTCGCCTATAGTTAAATTACGTTTGAATCCAAGTTTGCCAGTTGCACAAAAACTGCAATTTAGAGCGCATCCTGATTGTGTTGAAATACAGGCAGTTACTCTACCTTTTTCTGGGATTAAAACTCCTTCAAATAATTCCATATCAATTGCTTGAAATAATACCTTAATAGTTTTATCTTTTGATTGCAATTTTGATGTAATTTCAATGTTATCAAAGAAGAATTGCTTGGTTAAATTATCTCTTAAGTTTTTTGATAAGTCAGTCATTTGATCAAATGATTTTACTCCTTTGTGCCATAGCCAATGATTTATTTGAGCAACACGAAAAGGTCTTTCAACAATTTGTTGACAAAATTCTTTTAGTTTTTCAGAATCAATATTTCGGATGTTAATTTTATCCATAAAGCAAAAATACTTAAAACATATGATATCTTATTGTTATAAATGAAAGTTTTTAGGTTATACAAAGACTAATTTTTACAAAAAACCAAAAAATAGCTTGTGCATTAAAAAAAATATTATCTTTGCATCTCAGAGCCCGGGTGGCGGAATTGGTAGACGCGCTGGTCTCAAACACCAGTTCCTTTTTGGAGTGCCGGTTCGACCCCGGCCCCGGGTACTACCATCTTTTTAGAGGGATTTTTTTTATAACTCACTATCAATTTTAACTGACTGATGAAAAATCTGAAAGGGCTAAAAAAACAAAAACAATTTGACAAACATTATCTTGAAATGGCCGCCATTTGGTCAAAGAATTCTTATTGTCAAAGACGTCAGGTTGGTGCCCTTATTGTGAAGGATAAAATGATTATCTCAGATGGGTTTAACGGAACTCCTTCAGGATTTGAAAATGAATGTGAGGACGAAAACTACAAAACAAAATCCTATGTATTGCATGCTGAAGCGAATGCTATAACTAAGGTTGCAAAATCGGGCAATAATAGTTGTGGGGCAACTCTGTATGTAACAACTTCACCTTGTATCGAGTGTGCAAAACTTATAATTCAGGCAGGTATCATTAGAGTAGTGTATTTAAACGAATATCACAATACTGACGGATTGGATCTTCTTAGAAGAGCCAGTGTCGATGTTGAAAACTTATTAACCGATGAATAAGTATAGCAATACAAAGCTAAGTATAGTCTTACCGATTGTGATTTCACTTTCGATAGTTATGGGTATTATTATTGCGGAACTTCTAAATAAAGGAAATTCAACCCAGAGTATTCTTATCCCTCAAAGCAAAGACAAACTAAGTATGGTTGTTGATTATGTTGCAAATGAGTATGTGGATAAGGTAGATAGAGATTATCTCGCTGAAATTGCAATTCCAAAGTTTCTGGAAACATTAGATCCTCATACAGTTTATTTTACGGCCGAAGAGGCAAATGCCGTTGAGGAAGAATTGCAGGGTGAGTTTGACGGCATAGGAGTTCAATTTAATATTTTTAAAGATTCGGTTTTGGTTGTCCATGTAATCGAAGGAGGACCATCAGAAAAATATGGACTTCAAGATGGTGATAGGATTGTGATGGTAGATGATACTTTGATTGCCGGAGTCGGCATTACAAATGATCAGGTAATGTCAAAACTTAAAGGTATAGGTGGCTCGCAAGTCGAATTGAAAGTTTATCGCAGAGGAGAAAAAGAGCTTTTAACATTCAATGTTTTACGAGGAAGTATTCCTCTTAGAAGTGTTGATGGATATTATTTGATTGACAATAGTATTGGATATATAAAGATAAGTACGTTTTCGAGAAATACACACAATCAATTTATTAATGCAGTATTTAGTCTGCGAAAAAAGGGAATCGAGTCAATAATAGTTGATTTAAGGAATAATTCAGGTGGTTATTTAAACTCCGCAACAGATGTAATAGATGAATTTTTTGAAAGTGGGAATACAATAGTTTATACAGAAGGTCATGCAAGACCAAAAAATGTAGTAAGTTCAACCAAGAAGCGTAGTGCTTGTTTGGATCTGAATGTAGTTGTTTTAATTGATGATTTTTCTGCATCGGCTTCCGAAATTCTTGCCGGAGCTGTACAAGATAATGATAGAGGGTTTATTATCGGTAGGAGATCGTATGGGAAAGGCCTAGTTCAGGAATCAACAAGCTTTGATGATGGATCGGAAATACGACTCACTATTGCACGATATTATACCCCATCGGGTAGATGTATTCAGAAATCTTATGAAGATGGTTTAGATGAGTATTATTCAGATATATATAACAGATATATGCATGGAGAGTTCCTTCAGGAAGACAGTGTTAAGCAAATAGATTCGCTTATTTATTATACTGCAATGGGACGTCCGGTTTATGGTGGTGGTGGAATTATGCCGGATATTTTTGTTCCGATTGACACAGCTGGGTATTCTAATCTTTATGCTGAAATAGGGAGATCAAATCTTGAATACTATTTTGCAATAGAGTATGTGGATAAAAATAGGGTAGAACTCGAAAAACTTGAAACGCTTCAAGAATTAAGGGAGTATTTTATTAAGGATAACACGATTAGTAAGTTTTGGCAATATGTAACTTTAAGTGGGGTAAGAACTTCGGAAAAAGATGTTGCAATTTCAGGAAAATACATAGAAAACAGTGTTTTAGCATATGTGGCTAGACAAATGCTAGGGGATAATGCGTTTTTTGAAGCAGCTAATGAATACGATGTTGTTATGGATTCTGCAATTAGTGTTTTAAAATCAGGAAGAAAACTTAATTAGAGTTTTTGTTGATTATAATATCCGGTTTGAAATAAGTACCATTTGCAAATTACAACATTAAAAAATTTATATCGCTTAAGTTTTTTATAACCATGTTTTTTCATATCGTCTTCTAGAGTTTCACAATATCTTGAATAATTCATCCAATCATGCTTTTTCATTCTTGCGAGTACATATTTCCAAGGAAATAGATTTCTTGTTTTATCCTTAATTTTTTGATATTTCTTATATGTGTTTGATTTACTTAACTCCTTAGCTTCAAAAAAAACGTTTAATGGTTTGAAATACTTTAATGTTAGCACCTTATCATACAATACTTTCTTTTCTCTTAATTCGAAGCTTATATTTCTGAAAAACAATATGATATGTTTATCCCAAAGAGGGAAATAGTGCTGGTATCCAAAATGATTGAAAACTGTCGATGAGTGAAAAATAAATTTTGCAAGCTTTTCTTTTATATCCCAGTCTTCTATGTATGGGTTGTATTTTGGGGAGACATTATTTTTTGCGGGATAATCACTAATGCTTGCATTAATTCGATTTTCGAGCAGACTTTTATTTTTTGGAATTGAAAAAGTAAAATATTTTTGGGAAATATATTTTGCAAGATATGTGTTCTGAATCTCTGTTTTCACTGTCTTTTCAATATAACTGCCTCCTAGAAAATCCCCAGAATGTCCTGGTAGAAAAACGGAATTTTCAGGTATGATATTCTTATCTTTTAATTCTTTTACTGCGAAATATTCTTGTAAGTAGGGCATAGAATATCCATTTCCTGCCAGTTCTATGTATTTTATAAAATCGTCAGTTTTGTAAAAATCGTCGTTATTGTTTTTTGCATAATCAACGAAGTACCATTTGTAACCTAAGTTATGAGCAACTTTTTTACTAATTTCAACTTCTGGATTTAGTTTTCCATAAGTAAAACAAATAACGTCTTCATAATTCTGACTTTTTAGCATACAGGCAATTAGTCTGCTGTCAAAGCCTCCGCTTAATGGCAGAACTGCTGTCCTACCATTTAAAAACTTTATCATTCTTTTTGCAGCTTGATTGATGTTGGTAGTTGCAAGATCAATCAATTCGTTGAGGTCTCCACTAATTTGAGATTCTGGGATAAAAAACCAGTACGGTTTTGATTCAAATTCTCCTGTTGCAGAAAGAATAATCTTTTCTCCTGCACGGGTTTTTTTAATACTTAAGTCTAGAGTATCGTTTTCAAGTACAAATCCAGCAGAAAGAAACTCAGTCTCAGAGTCTTTGTTAGGCATAAATGTTTCTTTTTCTCGAACGATTTTATACCATGAATCGCTTACTAACCAAGTGTTTTTTATGTAACTAAAAAATATTGGAAAAAAGTTGATATTGTCTGTCAATATTTCGAGTTTATCTTCTTGAAAATAGATTAGAGAGTAAATGCCATTAGCTGTGAACCCATCTTTATGATTATCAAGAATATAATCAATAGCTTTAAAATCAGTTAGGAGTAGGTTTTTTTCATCAAAGCAATAACCTATAAACATTGCGTTTTCTGTTTTTGTCCAGTGGAAAGCGCTATTACCGGTTAGTTTGATATCGAACATTCTTAGTTTGTTAAATAAATAAGCTAATTACAAAGCTAATAAAAAGTAGAGTCGAATAAATAAAATATACTTTTAAATCAAGATAATCGCTTAGACTTACATTGTATTTTTTCTTAAGGATGTATACTAAAAAGAATTTTTCAAAAATATATGAAATTACAGTC
>Ga0075120_10003496_pt1 | contig 10740 bp, 6 predicted proteins | sample AntAceMetag02UKL_FD_69792 | JGI IMG/M metagenome (GOLD analysis project Ga0075120, IMG submission 69792) | Saline lake microbial communities from Ace Lake, Antarctica - Antarctic Ace Lake Metagenome 02UKL | ecosystem: Environmental > Aquatic > Non-marine Saline and Alkaline > Saline | place...
TGAATACCGGTTCTTCATGCGGGCAGCTAAAGCCGAAACCAATGCCTTAAAGCAGGTGGTTAAAAACTTTGATAAAAAAATACCAGACTGCACATTGGGATTTGGTATTGAATTTCCCTCGGACCGGATGTGGAAATATTTAAACAAAGGCACCATAATGAGCGAGGTTATTGAAACCCTTGAATTTTGCATGCAAACCGGTTTCAAGGTCAATGCCAATGTTATCCTTGGCTGGAACAATCTTACAGACCAGGACCTTTTGGATCTGGATGGATTTATGGACAGCCTTTCAGGGAATACCGTCACAACGCTGCAGCTGCGATGGCTGTTTGCCCATCCATACACAAAAATATATGACACCTATGATGGAGTTGAAAATACCATTCGATTGGGACCGTTTAATTGTGGATTTAATGTAAAGGTGAATACCAGGCAAAAAGAATTGAACCTTACAGCAGCCAAAATTATCAAAGTCCCATCAACGATTCCCTGCAACCCACACCCCGGCATTCTCCGTGGGATTCAGTATTCATATAACTATTTAATCTTGACCCAATGCAGCCATAACTCACGCCTGCCATATTATTGTTCTGAGTTCGCCTTATGGAAAATATCCAGTTGGTCGATAATTAACTTTACACCAGAGGATAACTGTATTACTAAGAGCAAAAGCATGTCAATTAATAAAGACACATGGGCAAAAATTTGGTTTTTCTACCATAATAGTTTTATGGTAAAGAAGTTCTCTGCTTAACAAAGGAAAGCTGGAATGAATATTTTACACATATCTGATTTGCATTTTGGGCCGCGACACTGGGAGGGCAATGATGAAGTATTGTTGGAGAAACTCAATTCATATAATGCCGATATCGTAGTCAATACAGGTGACAGCACCTCCGATGGGCTGGAAAGCGAATACCAGGAAGCAGGACAATTCTTAAAAGGTATTACCTGTGATAATGTGATTTCTATTATCGGCAACCATGATAAACGAAATATGCGCTCACATGAATATTTCAGGAAATACATATACAAAAATGAGATTATTTCTCCTTTAAGGCCGGAGCTTACCACCAAGAAAAACCTTTTTTTAAAACGGGAAATTACCAAAATAAAAGATAACTTTACTGATCTTAACTATATCACGACCTTTACCATCAAGGGAGTGACTTTGCTGATTATTTGCATTGATTCAAATCAGCTTTCCATTGATGAAGGGTTTGTTGAGGAAGAACTTTTAAGGAAGATCTCAAAGAAGATCACTCGGATGAAATATGATATGTCCCTGATGCTGATTCACCACTCGGTTCTGGCCACAGATGATATACCGCTTCAAAATTCCTTGTCTTTAACTGATTTTATCAGGGAACATAAAATAGGCCATGTTTTCTGCGGGCACACCCACCAATTGGACCTGAGAGAGACCACCGATCTTTATTTTAATCACTCTTTTACCCAGTATATGGTGGGCTCGTTATCATCTTGTAACCATGACAATGACGATAATATGTTTTTGTTTTATAAAAACTGGGGTACTCGGCAATTGCAGATTTATTTGGTAAGAATTTTTCTTGACGGGGATTCCGTGAATTTTACTGAGGAATTAGTTTTGGGGGATGATAATCCTGAGTAACGACAGGCTTCACCCTATCAAAACCCCCAACCGGTGTTAGTTTTTTCCCATCTTTCCATTTTATGAAAGGCATTTGCCGTCATCTTCAGCAATATTTGTGAAAAGCACAGAAGCGGATATTACAACTTTTGTACTTCTATTGACAAGAAGCATATTAGAGTGTAGATCAATAGTGTTGCAGCAATTGGAATAAAGTCAGCAAAAGCTTTTCCAAGTTTAATCAATACCAAGTCTCACCTCTATCAGTGTTGGGACTGATTTCTAATCAAACTGGTTTGATTAGAAATATCAGGTCTTTCACCAACAGGGTTGATTTATACCACGCTTCTTATTGTCTATTTCTCTATAACATGCTCGATTTTGGTCATTGTAAGGTTATGATGACCCACAGGTTTTTCGAGCACGAATCGTCCTTAAAACGTATATTGGAGGTTGTATGAAGTACAAGAATTTTTTTATTTTATTTTCACTCATTTTTTTAATGATATCATCCGCTGCCTGGGCAACCAATGCTTCGACAGTGTCAAACTCTCAAGGGATCAAAACCGAATTCCCACAACAGCTTGATTTGAAAGATTATGAAAAACAGATTGGAAAAAAACTGGTTTTTTCAGAAAATCCAATTTTTGCCAAACAGGTCGCAGCTAAAAATTTACCAGAGGTGAGTGAGCGGTTACCAGAAGATGCGCTGGTTTTGTTGCCATATGAAAAGATCGGTAAATATGGCGGAAAGCTTAGAGGAGTATCCCTGGCCTTAGAATCAAGTACATCCGAAGGAATGTCATGGCGTCAGGTTAGCCTGGTGCGTATCAGTGATGATATGAGCACGATTGTACCCAACGTGGCAAAATCCTGGAAATGGAACAAAGATTATACCGAGATTACCTTCCATTTACGTGAAGGCCATAAATGGTCGGATGGGGAGCCCTTTACAGCAGATGACGTCGTTTTTTATATCAATGATATTATCCTGAATAAAGCGATTCACAAAGCTGTCCCCGGGCGGTGGAAAATTGGTGGAGAGGCAGTTAAAATTGAAAAAATCAACCAAACAACCTTTAAATTTATATTTCCTAAACCATACCCGGGTTTTTTGTATAACTTAGGTGCAAGTGGTTCCTATTTTTCACCCTATGCTGTTAAACATTTTCTGAAGAAATATCATATTAGTTACAATCCCGATGCTGATAAGCTGGCTAAAGAAGCAGGGTTTGACAATTGGACTGCCTATTTTGGTGTGTTCTTCAATAAATGGAAGGATGCGGTTACTGCGACCAAATACGGATTGCAGGTTCCAACTCTGGAAAGTCATATCATGGATACCGTTCCTGATTCTCAGAAACGAACATTTATCGCAAATCCCTATTATTTTAAAGTGGATACAGCTGGTAATCAACTTCCCTATATTACGTATCATCATGAACGGTTTTTGAATAAGAATCTCTGGCCGCTTGAAATCATGAATGGAAATATTGATCATAAGTCTCAAAATATGGGCTTGAATGATTTTCCTGTTTTAAAGGAAAATGAAGCAAAAGGTGACTATACGATCAATATGCCTCCGGGTATGGCAGGACCATCAATTGTTTTCAATCAAACCCATAAAGATTTGCAGCTTAGAAAAATTTATGCGGATGTCCGTTTTCGCAATGCAATGTCTCTGGCAATCAATCGAGATGAATTAAATGAAGTCCTTTTTCTGGGTATTGCAAAACCCCAGCAGGCAGTTCCTGAAAACGTTCCATTTGTAACGGATGCGGATCGAAATTATATGATCCAGTTTAACACAGAAAAAGCCAATCAGCTGTTAGATGAAATGGGATTAAAAAAAGGCAGCGATGGCATGCGCTTGCGATTTGATGGCAAACCCCTGACTGTTCTTTGGGAATACACACTCCAATATGCAATGTCATCTGAATTTCCAACACTGGTTGCGGAATATTGGAAAAACGTGGGTGTCAACGTATTAACCAAAGAGATTACGACTCAATTATCACGTGAGAAGGATGCTTCTAATACCGGTGATATTAGTATGGAATGGTTTGTGCCCTATGAAGTCAGCCTGATCAGTAATCCGGTTTATTTTACCCCTCCATACAACACACTGGCACCCTTGTTAGGCGTTCCCTGGATGGCCTGGTGGAACAGCAATGGAACAGAAGGTGAAAAACCACCTGTCTGGGCACAACGTTTGCGAGATATTGCAGCAGAATGGAAGACGGTTGCTCCGGGAAGTGAACGATATCTGGAGTTGGGACGAGAGATGGTTAAGCTCAATCTTGAAAACCTCGTCATTATCGGCACACTGGGAAAAGTTCCTCTTCCCAATGCCGTATCCAATCAGTTGGTCAATGTTCCTCAGTTTACCATTGATAACACATACTATGGGTATGCTTATCCGTTTAGAGCCGATCAGTGGTCCTTTAAATAATCGGGTCCTTTAAATAATTAAGATGATATCCCAGGGTATTGTCGTGTAAGCAATCGCTCGAACGAATCTGTTATAGATTCGTTCGAGCAAAATTTTTCAATCCATGCTGTGTCTGCACCAAAATCAAGAGGTTTTTTAATGCTTAAATTAATATCACGTCGATTGGTGGCTACAATGGTAACCCTTATATTGGTATCGATTGTTGCATTCATATTAATTGAACTTCCTCCCGGAGATTTTGTTGACTCATATGCCGGCAAAAAGACACAGGGAGGAGATATTATCAGTCAAGAAGAGTTAATGGAAATGAGAATCCGTCTTGGCCTGGATAAACCGGTTTATGTCCAGTACCTTAAATGGATAGGCGCCTTGCTTGGCGGGGATATGGGATTTTCCTGGGAATACCGACGACCGGTCAGCGAAGTACTTAGTGAACGTATACCCCTAACATTGATTCTTGCTTTCACGACACTCTTCTTTACCTATTTAATTGCCGTGCCCATGGGCATCTATTCGGCAATACGCCAATACTCCCTGGGTGATCATGTTACGACAATTATCGGATACATTGGACTGGCCCTACCTCAGTTTGTTTTTGCGTTAATTTTAATGTACCTGGGACATCTCTGGTTTGGTACGAGTGTTGGAGGTCTTTATTCTATGGAGTTTGAGGAAGCCTCCTGGAGCGGTGCCAAATTCATCGATTTATTGGCCCATATCTGGATACCTGTTTTGGTTCTGGGGACCGCGGGTACTGCTTTTCAGATGCGTACCATGCGTGCTGTGTTATTGGATGAGTTAAACAAAATGTACGTGACCGCAGCAAGAGCCAGCGGTTTGTCCGAATTTAAGTTGTTGATAAAATATCCGGTACGGATGGCGATCAATCCCATTGTTTCAACATTGGGATGGGAACTCTCCAATATCATTTCCGGAGCACCAATCGTCGGCCTGGTATTATCCTTACCAGATACGGGACCGTTATTCATCAATGCGTTGTTAAATCAGGACATGTATCTGGCGGGTGCCATGATTCTTTTTTATTGTACATTAGTTATCCTTGGAACCTTAATCTCAGATATATTATTAATGATAATGGATCCTCGAATCAGAGTCGGGGGTGTGAGTTAAATGAAATTTAAAACCAAAAAAAAAGAAATCCGAAGAATCGATCTTTCCAGTTATTGGCAATTGGTGTGGTGGCGTTTTCGTCGTCATCGGATGGCATTGATCGGGGGAACCATACTCAGTTTGTTTCTGATAATAGCGTTGTTTTGTGAGACAATCTCCCCTTATGAGCCCCATGCCCGGAATTCTAAATACACACAGGGACGTCTCATGGGAGTTCACCTGTTTGATCAGGACGACAACTTTCATTTTCGCCCCTTTGTTTATGCAAGGGTTAATAAAAGAGATCCGGTAAGCTTTCGGCTTAATGCTTTAGTAGATACAAATGAACGCTGGCCCATCTATTTTTTCGTTAAGGGAGATTCCTATAAATTATGGGGACTTTTTGAGAATGAAATTCATCTCTTTGGAACCGAAAAAGGATTTATCCACCTCTTTGGAACCGATCAACTTGGGCGAGACATGTTCAGCCGGATTTTATACGCAACCCGAACCTCACTTTCCGTAGGGGCCATTGGTGTATTTTTTGCCTTTGTCCTGGGCCTCACCATGGGGGGGATTGCAGGTTACATGGGAGGCATGACAGATGAATTAATCATGCGCTTGATTGAGTTTATCCGGTCTATCCCAACATTGCCATTGTGGTTGGCCATGGCAGCTGCACTACCAAGAGAGTGGTCAGCACTTAAGGTATATATAGCAGTTACCATTATTCTTGCCTGTATTGGCTGGACAAATTTAGCACGACGCGTACGAAGCCGACTTTTGTCCCTGAGAGAAGAAGAATTTATCCTGGCGGCCAGATTATCGGGCTGTAGCGCGAGAAGGATCATCACACGTCATATGTTGCCCTCTTTTTTGAGCTATCTGATTGTGGACCTGACCATCTCTTTTCCCTATATCATCCTGGCGGAAACTTCTTTAAGTTTTCTGGGACTGGGGCTTCGGGAACCGATCATCAGTTGGGGGGTACTGCTCTTCTCCGCTCAGAATGTTCGATCTATTGTTCATATGCCCTGGTTGCTTTTACCCAGCCTATTTGTCGTCGTTGCGGTACTGGCTTTCAATTTTCTGGGGGACGGATTACGAGACGCTGCTGATCCGTTTGCGAAATAGGAGATAACTGAATGGAAGAAAAACTGATATTGGAATTACGCAACTTATCGATTTCGCTAAAAATTGATGATAACTACCTGCCCATTGTTAAAGATGTCGATTTAAAAGTGTGTAATGGGAAAGTATTGGCAATAGTTGGTGAGAGCGGTTGCGGAAAAAGCGTTATGGCCTCTTCAATCCTAAGACTTTTGCCCCGTGAGCTGAAGATTGTTCAAGGTGAGATCTTGTTCCATGCACAAGAGGAGGATCATCCCGTTGATATTGCCCGGCTAAACCCTAAAGGAAAAGAGATCCGGAAGATTCGGGGTGGAAAAATTGCCATGATCTTTCAAGAGCCGATGAGTTCTTTTTCACCTCTGCATACCATTGGAAATCAGATTATGGAGGTGATTCAGCTACATAAAAATGAATCAAAATTGAATGCTAGAACCAGAACAATTGAACTTCTTAAAAAGGTAGGGATTGGCCATCCGCAAAAAGCCGTGGATCGCTATCCCCACACTTTTTCCGGCGGTATGCGGCAACGGGCGATGATTGCCCGGGCGCTATCCTGTGATCCCGCAATCCTAATAGCCGATGAACCAACAACCGCTTTGGATGTGACGATTCAGGCACAGGTTTTAAGGGTCATGAAGCAGCTGCAAAAAGAGTATGGAACCGGCATTGTGTTCATTACCCATAATCTGGGTGTGGTTGCCCAAATGGCAGATGAAGTGGCCATTATGTACATGGGGCAGATTGTAGAACAAGGAACCGTTATTGAGATTCTCAAGACGCCACAGCATCCCTATACAAAAAATTTATTAAAGGCAGTACCTCAATTGGGAGATCTTGAAGCGCAAAAAAGGTTGCACCCCATCAAAGGGAGCGTTCCTTCCCTATTTGGAAGGCCCAGAGGATGTGCGTTTCATCCACGTTGTCAGGAGATGATTAAAGGTGTTTGTGATCAAAAAGATCCGATATCCCGCAAATTGTCAGAGTCCCATATCATTTCCTGTTTTCAAAATGAGAATCGATCTTTTCAGGAGCAAAAAAAATAAATGAAAACAATCATTGAAGTTAAAAATCTAAAAGTTCATTTTCCCATTGGCGCTTCTCGATTCTTTATCAAAAATCAAAAACAGCTCAAAGCAGTGGATGGTGTTTCGTTTAAAGTAAAACAGGGAGAAACCTTTGGTCTGGTCGGGGAGAGTGGTTCCGGAAAAACGACCTTAGGGCGGGCTATCTTGAGACTGATTGAACCCACGGCAGGTGAAATACTGGTTAATTTTAATGACGAGACGGTCGCATTTAGCGATTTAAAATATAAAGAGTTGAGGTCGTTCTGGCGTCATATGCAGATGGTGTTTCAAGACCCGTATGCCTCACTAAACCCACGAATGACTGTCAAGGAAATTATCGGAGAGTCTTTATTGGCCAACAATCTGGCCAGGGGAAAAGAGTTGGAAAAGCAAGTGATTGCCATTGCCGGACTCTGTCATCTAAATATTGAACAGTTGGGGCGCTATCCCCATGCATTTAGCGGTGGACAGCGGCAACGAATTGCTATTGCTCGAGCACTGGTGATGCATCCACAATTTATTGTGGCGGATGAACCGGTTTCCTCCCTTGATGTTTCGATTCAAGCGCAAATCCTCAATTTAATGAAAGATCTGCAAAAGGAACTGGGCTTGACCTATCTGTTTATTGCCCACGATTTAGGTGCAGTGGCCTATGTCTGTGATCGGGTGGCAGTAATGTATCTGGGTCAAATTGTGGAGTTGGCGACGACCGAGCAACTCTACTATACTCCCCGGCATCCCTACACAGAGGCATTGATGTCGGCGATCCCATCCCTTGATCCGGAGCAACCGATGAAAACGGTCTTTTTGGAAGGAGAGCAGCCCAATCCGGCCAATCCGCCGACTGGATGCACTTTTCATCCTAGATGTCGTTATGCAGATAATGAGAAATGCTCAAAAGAGTCGCCACCTTTTAGGGAATTATCGGACGGCTGGTTTGTGGCCTGCCATTTTGCAGAAAAGTTAAATTTAATGGGATCGAAAGGATATTCTAACTAAACAATACATCTGGATGTAAAAATATTTGAAGTCAATTTTTGTAACGGGTTTCGATCAATGGCTGTGTTGACATTATTTTTCAAATGATTATTCTGAACTGAGTAATTAAAGGAGCCCACATAATGAAAAAAAATATCGCATCCCCATCTTCCAGGGTAGATTCCATCAGGTCTGCAGTCAGTCTTGACCCGCTTCTGGCCTTTTGGGAAAAAAATCTGGTGCCAAAGTACTCCCACATGGCATCAATGTTCTTGGAACTGAAAAACAAAATCAGTCAGATCCCGGAAATAATAGGTCCGGTCAAGGATCTTGGTGCATTAACGAAACACCAAGATATCATGATCCCTTTGATGAGTGCCATATTTCCACCGGCATCTTTTCGCACTGACATCATGGGAGCCTTTACTCCCTGTACATCTGAGCCTTTTTTTGTGACCCCGGAATTCCAGCGATTGTTTCTCGGCAATAACAATTTTATCAAAGAAGACCTCAAGGAAATCGTTGAAGAAGAAAAATTAAAAAAAATGGTGGATATATATTCTTTGGTGCTGGAACGAATTTATGATTTTAACTGCCAGCGGTTCGATACGATGAATATAAAAAAAATACCAGAAGAAAAAACCGGCCTGGACCGTTACTATAGCTTTTCCCCTGATTTTCAATTTGTCAGGATAAAGGCCCTTGAATCACCAAAAAAACTTTCAGAAAATGATAAGGCTATCATAAACAGCCATATTTCTGACATTGACGTTTTAAGCAGATACATTGATTTAAATAAATTTGAATTCACGGGATTTACCATTGTGCGTGCCGTGGATGTCACCGAGTCTGAAGTTATTTCAGCCTTTAGAAGGGATCTGATTGACCAGCAGTCCATTTTTTCTTCAGATGGAATAAAGCTTTTGGAATCACGACTCCAGTCTATTTTCCGGCGGCCTGACATAGCCATAGGTATTGGAGCGCTTCAAGGAGATCAGGCCATGATCCTTAAAAATGACTGTGACTCCAAAATCAACTGTCTGTTTGCCAATTCACATCACATTAACCTTGAAGATCTTAAGGGATCGGTCTGGATGCAGACAGTGGAAAAGGGATCTGTATTGCATGTGCCAGACCTTGCCAAAAAACCGGGCCTGGTTCCTGCAGAACAACTGGCAGTGGCCGCCGGCATCAGATCCATGCTTTTATCTCCTTTGTACTTTCAGGGAGAAATCATCGGGCTTATGGAAATGTTTACCCGGACTCCAAATGCCCTGAGCACCATCAACACCATTCTACTGGAAAAGATCACCCCTTTATTTTCGCTTGCCTTAAAAAGAGGTCAGGACCAACTGCAAAAACAGGTCCAGTCAATTATCAAGGAAAAATGCACGGCTGTTCACCCCTCTGCGGAATGGCGTTTTGAAAAGGCTGCCATTGCCCATATGGAACGAATCCATAATGGCAACCTTAACTCAGAAATGGAATCCATTGTCTTTAAGGATGTGGTTCCTTTTTATGGGCAATCCGATATCAGGGGATCTTCTCTGGCCCGAAACAAAGGGATCCAGCAGGATCTGACCCAGCAGTTGACCCTTGCTTTGGATGTGATGGAAGCAGGGTCAAAAAAAAGGCCCTGGCCGTTGTTACATGAATTTAAATACCGAATTAAAACCCTGATTCAAGACATCTCATCCGGGATATCCTCTGGTGATGAAAATGCCGTGTTTTCACTTCTAAATAATGAAGTTGCGCCTTTTTTTGGTGATCTCACAGGACTTGATTCTGAAATTTCAAAACGGATCGAGATCTATACCTCTGCCCTGGATCCATCCACAGGCATGGTTTATAACAAAAGAAAAGATTATGAAAACAGTGTATCCAGATTGAACAAAGCACTGTCCAGCTATATAGATCAGGAGGACGAGTTGATCCAGCAGACCTTTCCCCACTATTTTGAAAAACGCCAGACAGACGGGGTGGATTATATGATGTATATCGGTGCCTCCATGATGGAAAACCAGCAGCTTGCCAAGTTCCATATCAAAGATTTAACGCTCTGGCAGCTGATGCTTTCCTGTGGCCTGGCCTTGCGCACAGAACAGGTTAAGCAGGAATTAAAAATCCCTCTGGACACCTGCCACCTCATCCTTATCAACCATACTCCGCTTTCAATCCGATTCAGGTTTGACGAAAAACGATTTGATGTGGATGGTGCCTATGATGTCCGCCATGAAATCATAAAATCCCGCCTGGACAAGGCATTGATCAAAGGATCAGGAGAAAGACTGACCCAGCCCGGTCGGATTGCAGTGGTCTATTCCAACCCGTCCGAAGGCGAGGGAATCCAACAACATATTAATTTCCTCATTAGCCTTGGCAAACTCCATGAT
>Ga0075120_10003497_pt1 | contig 10740 bp, 12 predicted proteins | sample AntAceMetag02UKL_FD_69792 | JGI IMG/M metagenome (GOLD analysis project Ga0075120, IMG submission 69792) | Saline lake microbial communities from Ace Lake, Antarctica - Antarctic Ace Lake Metagenome 02UKL | ecosystem: Environmental > Aquatic > Non-marine Saline and Alkaline > Saline | place...
ATGATTATATTCGAGACAGAGTTAGCGGAGAATTCAAACTGCCTTCTCTTGCACAGCTGATTGAAGAAAAATCTCAGGGAAATTTTGTGCCTCCCTAGAATTTATAGCGGATACCTAATTCTCGTGCATGGTTTTCGCGTTCTTCAAAAAAACGCACGCCCAGACCTAAACCACGATAGTGTTTTTTTAATACCGACTCTGCACAATAGAACACTTTTTTAGGGTCATAGCCATGCGCAGCAAAGGGCAGTATAAACTCCTCCGATTCATACTGCATGGGAATACCGGTTGATGCACCAATGATTTTGTTGCCATCCAGTGCCAATACGATAACCGCTTGTTGACAGCGAATATAGGTCTGCAGATAGTTTTCTTCGTAAGCAAGATCGCCATCATATAAATAAGGAAAATCTCTGAAAACTTCTATGCGTAATTGAGCAAGATCGGGAATATATTGCTCTAAAGCCTGGCCAGAGCAACGTACAATGCTAACCTCCTGAGACATGGCAACTCCTTTTTATTTAACGACTTGCGCAATCCAGTCTTCTAGATTGTAATAATTACTGATTCGTGCAACTTTATTGTCACGAATAGCAAAAAAAGCACCGGCAGGTAGGCGGTATGTTTGCCCATTAGCTTCAGGTAAACCTTCGTCTGTTTTTAAATATTCACCTAAAACAACAAATTCTGCGGCTGCCCGAGTGCCATCCTGGTTAGTCATGATAACCATATCGACTAGCTGTTCTTTATAGTGTGTATTCATGCGTTGCATAAACTGCGTGAACGCTGCTTGTCCGATTTCACGTCCTCCCTGATTGATGTCATGAATGACATCATCGGTAAGCAGACTTAAAAATGTATCCATATCACCTGCATTAAAGGCAGCGTAATATTGCTTAATAAGGTTTTCTGTTTGATTATTCATGCTTTTAAATATTTTATGGTTAATGGGTGATAGGAAAATTATTTCAATCGAGTACGTTGAACTATGCCCATCATTTTATAAGTTAACAAGGCGGCTGCAAAATCATAGGCATGAAAGCCTTTAATAGGAGCGAATTCCATAATATCAAAGCCAATAATTTCGCGCTGCTTTGCTACTGATTCAAAAAGATTCAGCGTTTGATACCAGCCTAAACCTCCTGGAACAGGAGTTCCCGTAGAAGGAAAGACAGATGGATCCATACCATCAATATCGAGGGTAAAAAACACTTTTTCTGGGAAATCTTCAGGCAATAGTAGCGATTGAATATTATTAGCTACTAATTCGTCAGCATCCTGATACAGCACCTTAAATTCTTTGCGTATAGCGATTTCTTCTTCACAGAAAGCACGTATACCCAGTTGATACAGCGGTATCCCCATATCTACAGCACGTTTCATTACCGAGGCATGACTGAGTGGGTCACCTTCGTAGGCTTCTCTTAAATCAGCATGCGCATCCACCTGAACAATACCAAAATCCTCTATACCCGCCGCTTTTAGACCTTTCAAAACGCCATAAGTGACCGTGTGTTCACCGCCAAAAACAACAGGTAAAGCCTTGTGTTTAATAATTTGTTGTGTTGCCGTAGCGATATTCTCGATAACTTGCTCAGGCGACACGCTACAATCTATGCTTGCACAGGTATAAATCCCTTCAGCGCAGGGTTTACTGCGGCCATCCCATTGTTCCAGTTGCCAGGATGCATCTAGTATTGCAGCAGGACCTAAGGATGTGCCCCCGCCATAAGAGACAGTTTTTTCATAAGGTACGGGCAATACATGAAACAAGGCGTGCTCTGGCGCTGGCTGTTCAATTTCCGAGCCCAAAAAAATAGGATACTTGAGTGATTTATTCATTAAGACAGCCTGTATTTAAAGTCTTCATAACTAAATTGTTTAACAATACGCAAAGCATCAGTTGCAGAATTCCACAAGGCAATAGCTGGTAATCGGGTGCCATTAAAGGTCGTCGTTTTAACCATGGTGTAATGTGCCATATCTTCAAAAATGAGTCGTTGCCCAATCTCTAAAGGCTGGTTAAAACTATAATCGCCAATAACGTCCCCCGCCAGACACGTTAATCCACCGAGCCGATAACTGTAAGCTAGTTTATTTACCTCATCTGCACCACTGATATCAGGGCGATAAGGCATTTCCAGGATATCTGGCAAATGACAAGTGGCTGACGTATCCAGAATAGCCTGATTAAGCTGATTCCAGGTAATATCCAGAATCTCGCAACTCAAAATACCCGTACCGATTGCAATCGCTTCACCGGGTTCCAGATACACTTGTACATGGTGCCGTGCAGAAAAATCCCGTATCAGTGCGATTAAGTTATCCACTTGATAGTCAGGCGCAGTAATATGATGTCCGCCGCCAAAGTTAAGCCATTGCATTTGCGCCAATAAATGACCAAATTTTTCTTCCACTGCTTCAAGAGTACGTCGCAAGGGCTCAAAGCCTTGTTCGCATAAGGTGTGAAAATGCAAGCCACTAATGCCGTCCAATAAAGACTCATCCAGTTGTGCAAGCGTAATTCCGAGTCGAGATCCGGGCGCACAAGGGTCATAAATGGGGACTGCGCCTTCTGAATGCTCTGGATTGATGCGTAAGCCAAAATTTAGTTCAGGTCGTTTGGCTTTAGCAGCTCTACACAGAGGCTGAAATCTTTGCCATTGACTGCAGGAATTAAACACAATATGGTGAGCAAACTCTAATAATTCACGCAAGTCTGCTTCACTATACGCAGCAGAAAAAACATGAACTTCACCGCCATAACACTCATGTCCCAATTTCGCTTCATGCAAACCACTGGCACAAGTACCGTTTAAATATTGCCCTGTCAAAGGCCCCAGGCTCCACATGGAAAAAGCCTTAAGCGCGGCTAAAACCTTGGCCCCACTTTGCTCGGCAACATGTCTAAGTATTTTCAGATTACGCTCAACTGCCACTTCGTCTACCACAAAGCAAGGCGAAGGTAATCTGGCTAGATCCAGTTTGGAAAAATCAGTAAATTGCATTTATTTATTGGTCTAGATTAAATTCGTCCAGTTCAATGACTTGCCACGGCAAGCCGTATTTATTCATATCCTCAAGGAATGGATCAGGATCTAACTGTTCTATATTCCAGACACCTGGTTTTTTCCACTTGCCTTCCAGTATCATTTTTGCACCTATCATGGCAGGTACGCCTGTGGTATATGAAATTGCCTGCGACTGCACTTCTTTATAACAATCCTGATGATCTTTAATATTATACAGATAGACAATTTTTTCTTTACCATCTTTGATGCCGCGCACTACACAGCCAATACAGGTTTTTCCTTTGGTTCTTGGACCTAATGAAGCAGGGTCAGGCAATAACTTGGCGAGTAACTGAATCGGCACAATTTGTTGGCCGTTAAAATCGATCGGCTCTATACCTGTCATGCCAACATTACCTAAAACTTCTAGATGCTTTAGATAGTTATCGGAAAAGCTCATCCAGAATTGTGCGCGTTTGAGCGTTGGGTAATGTTTGCTTAAAGACTCCAGTTCTTCATGATACATACGATAAATATTGTAGGTACCAACGCCCTCAGGGCAGGTAAACGATGCCTTTTTAGACATTGCAGGGGTGGTGACAAATGCACCCTCCTCCCAATGTCTGCATTCTGCAGTAACTTCACGAATATTGATTTCGGGGTTGAAGTTAGTGGCAAAAGGATAGCCATGATCGCCGCCATTTACATCAATAATATCCAGTTCCTGGATTTCATCGAAATAGTGTTTAGCTAAATAGGCGGTAAAAACATTGGTGGCACCAGGATCAAAACCACTACCTAATAATGCAGTTAAACCGGCTTTTTCAAATTTATCCTGATACGCCCATTGCCATGAGTATTCAAACTTGGCTGTATCTAAGGGTTCATAATTAGCCGTATCCATATAATCAACACCTGCTTCCAGGCAGGCATCCATAATAGTTAAATCCTGATACGGTAAAGCCACATTGATGACTAATTCAGGTTGTTCCTTTTTAAGCAACGCAACTAACTCTGGTACATTATCTGCATCAACCTGCGCAGTACGAATTGATCCTCCTAACTGCTTGGCAATAGCTTTACATTTTGCTTCAGTACGACTGGCCAGAATAATCTCGGTAAATACTTCAGGTAACTGAGCGCATTTATGAGTTACAACGCCACCAACGCCACCAGCGCCAATAATCATTACTTTTGACATAGTGTTTCCTTTATTTAACGTTCGAAATAAGTAGAGCCCTGCAAATTTTCGCGGAAAGCCAGGAGCATTTTTTGGCGCATCGCAACGGAAATCTTGCCTTCTCTAACGGCTTTTTCTGCAATTCGTCGAAATTGCTCTTGCATTTCCTTAGGATCGTATTCCACATAACTGAGAACATCTGCAATACTGTCTCCATGAAATTCACGCACGAAATCAAAACTGCCATCCTCATTGATATGCACACTCACTACATTGGTATCGCCAAATAGATTATGTAAATCACCTAAGGTTTCCTGATATGCCCCCACCAGAAATACACCTAAATAATACTCTTCGTTTTCGCGTAATGGATGTAATTTTAAGGTATTAACAATACCATCCGGACTGGAAAAATGATCGATTTTTCCATCACAATCACAAGTCATATCAGCTATCAAAGCATCCCGTGTAGGCTCCTCATTCAGTCGATGAATAGGCATCACCGGGAAAATCTGATCCAGTGCCCATATATCAGGAAGTGACTGAAATAAACTGAAATTTCCGTAATAAATATCCGACAGTAATTCAGGCAAATCTTCTAGCTCATGCGAAATACGTTTCGCTTCAGGTAATAATTCAGCAATGCGATCCAGTATCGCCAGATTGATATTTTCTGCAAGTGCCCGCTCTCTAAGAGTAGCTTGACCACGATGAAATAACTCACGTACTTCATCACGATAGTATAAAGAGTCGTTATAACATTCTTGTAAATTATTGAGCGTAACAGTCTTTAATACGCTAAATAAATTATGCAATAAATCATGACTTCCTTCAGGTAAGGATTCGGGCAACACACCTGGTTTATGGTCACGCACGTCAAGAATGTTAAACAATAACATTGAAGAATAAGCAACCAACGCACGTCCTGACTCGGTTACGATGACGGGATGAGAGATATCTAATGGGTCAAAGCACTCCTGTATGGTTTCAACGATATTGATACAATATTCATCGAGCTGATAATTCATGCTATGGGTACTATTAGATTGAGTACCTTCATAATCGACAGCCAGCCCACCTCCGAGATCAAGATAGCCCATAGGCGCGCCTTCTGCTATCAAACCACGATAAAACTGACACGCCTCTAACACACCACTACGAATATTACGTATATTGGGGATCTGTGAACCTAAATGACTATGCAACATCTGCAGACAATGCAACATATTAGCCTGTTTTAGTTGCTCGATCACATTTAGTAAGGCATTGGTAGACAGACCAAAAATAGAACGGTCACCACTGTCTTCATTCCAGTGACCTTCGACCATCGAGGCTAATTTTAGGCGCACCCCAATTAAAGGTTCTATCTCCAAAGCCTTACTTCTTGCCAGAATAACAGGCAATTCAGCCGGGGTTTCCAGCACAAAGAAACAGGGTATGCCCATTTGCCTGGCATACAGCCCTAGATCAACAAAAGCGGCATCTTTATAACCATTACAGATAATTAAACTGTCATGGTTTTGCAGTTGTGAAAGCGCAATAATGAGCTCTGCTTTACTGCCAGCTTCGAGGCCATGATTATAATGACTGCCATATCTGGCAATCTCTTTAATAACATGACATTGTTGATTAACTTTAATGGGGAAAACGCCACGATAGTGATTTTTATAGCCAGCATTTTTGATGGCTGATGCAAAAGCATCATTTAACGCTTTGATACGTTGGTCTAATAGATTTTCAATGCGTAGCACAGTTGGCATATCCAACCCGCGCTCTTTCATCCCTTCAACTATTTTAATTAATGGAACCGAAACATGTTTACCATTACTCTCAACAATAGTAATGACCTCCCCCTGTTCGGAAATATTAAAATAATTGACACCCCATTCCTGAATACCATATAGCTGAGCACTTTTTTCAGCATTCCATAAAGGAGAGGGTTGATTTTTAACTTTAGAAGATGATTTACTTTCTTTCATAGAAATTATCCTGCGCAATCATCTTTTCAATAGACGAGTTCAGTTACAAAACCCCGAACTATATTGCCTTTTGAGTACTTTGTAAATTAAAAAAATGCTGATAACAGTATTATTGATATTCACGTCTGTTCAGGTAGCGCTTTCATCAATATAAAAGCCTGCAAATACATCGTCATGCAGATATGGATTCAAGGTATTCCTCTTTTAATGCTGCAGAGAAATTTCAGAGAGATTAAAGCGTATTTTGAAATGCATTTCTTTTAAACAACAAAAAACTGCAAGGTGTTTCACTAGTATTTTTTTCTAAGCAAATGCCTATCAGATGATTATGCAATGCTAATCTTAAACCGGGCTAGCTTAATGCAGAGTAGTCCAGGCTGACACTCCTGGCTATCTATTTATAGCCTGCTGTGACATATCAATCAACAGCAAATAAACTGCCAGTATCATGTACTAGATAAATTCCGCTAATACAGCCACACAAAGCAGAAAAATAATCTCATCTATATAAAGTGTATGCTGATTACGTATGACTCTCAGCCAATATAGCAAAACTTTAAGTATCAATATGTTAAAAACTCGTCATTCCTGAAGTCATTTTATCGGGAATCTTTACTAAACCTACAGGATTCTTGCTAAAAGCTTGCAGGAATGAGGGTGTGCTGAGTGTGTTGCGTTGGTGATATTTCATAACAAGCCACCAACAAAATATATCCCAGGCCCTAAAAGACACATCAGCCCCTAATAAAACATACGTCATCCCCGCATGCTCTTAGCGGGGATCTGCGTATACCGCTGAGATTACTGCTAAGAGCACGCAGGATGATGGAGTATAGCTGAGCGTCGTGAGTAATCAGGAAGTGTATTAAACTTCAATCTGCAGGACATCCACACCATCCCAGATTTGTTCAGTAAATTCTGCATTCATTTTAGGCATATCATCTTTCATCCAGTCAACAATAACACGTGCTATATTCGGATAGGTAATATGCACAGCATGATTATGATGTAACCACTCTTCAATAATATCAGGCTGCATATCATGCATAATGTGTCCATAGCCTAGTTGTTTTAAAGCTGCAGCATTAGATATCTGCTCCATCTGTGAATGTAACGGTTTGGCTAGAATTTTCTTACCTAATTGTAAGGCCTCACTGGCAAGCTCAAAGCCGGCATTACTCATAATCCCTGCACAATCATATACATCCTTTTTAAACCCCTCTCTTGATAGGGGGTGACTAATGATATGTTCATATTTACTAATCACAGGCGTCGGAGAATAAAGATGAAATTGAAAATTTTCAAAAGGACATAAATGCTTGACGACTTCTTGCTGATTTTCAAATGGCAAATAGACGACTATTTTGTTTTTTTGAATTTTCTCTGGAAAATCGGGAGTTTCAATTATCGGCGGCAAAATAGGCTGACCAAAATGGTGCCAGTGTAACCCTATTCCAGTATGGGCAGGCGCAAAATTCTTCATGACCAGCTCTGCAATTGGATCAGAACCTGTGCGTGGAATATCATGCTCAAAAGCATATTGATGACCAATACCCAGTACTTTTACTTTCTGCAGCCTTGCTGCCCAGGCAGTGACTGGTTCAAAATCGCTAATGACCAGATCATAGCCGGATAAATCCAGATCTTTAACATCTTTAATAAAAGTAATAGGCTTCGCTTCCAGGACAGACTTAATGTAATTCACCTGCCCTTTATCAGTATTGAATGTCAGGCCCTCTTTATGCTGATAACCATTAAAAACCTGCATATCAAAAAATTGATCACTGGGCCGGCCAGTAAACTGATAGGTAACATCAAACCCGGCAGCAGATAATTCCTTGGCCATCACTCGTGCGCGAGTAATATGTCCATTTCCCGTACCCTGAACCCCATAAAATATTTTCATATCATTAATTGACTTAAACTGTAAATAGCGACACTAACACCAAGAATCATTCCAACCAGAGTATCAGTTGGAAAATGCACGCCAAGCACAACACGGGAAAACCCGACCAGTGCGGCCCAGACTAATAAAGGAAATAATAAAACAGGGATAAAGAAACCAGATATGCTGGCTACCATAAAAGCAGCTGAGGTATGCCCTGAAGGAAAGCTAAATTGATCAGCAGGTATAACCAGACTATGGAAGTCTTTTATAGCGGCTTGTGGACGGTTACGCTTAAAACCATTTTTAAGTAAATAATATAAAGGTCTTTCAACAATAAATGCGAGTAGCAGCGTTTGTAAAAAAGGGCTTTGCCAGCCTTCTCTAACATACAACACCGCCATTAATAGCAAATATAAATAACCATCTCCCGTTCGGGAAATATAACGGGCTGCAATAACCAGATGTTGATAGAAACCTGAGTTGATTAGTCGGGTGAACATAAAAATATCATACTTGTGCACAGAATAGATCAGTTTCATTTTTCTTACCTCTTATAAAAAATTACACGTTATTTAATGCAATCGCTTCAATTAACTTATTAGACGCAAAGCATAGTTATCTTGTGTGACAAAATGATGAAGCTTTTTTGAAGTTTTTATGACAATGCATAACTGGAGAGCATATAGAAGGACATAACAGACAAATGATTTGCGCTATTTCATCTGGATATATATCTTCACGTATATCATCTCTTGAGGTAAGCTGATATTGAGCGCTAGGAAATTCAAGTCTGAGAGGTCTCGGCATATTACCAACTATAGCAATTCTCAGTTCAGGATCTGGTGCCGCGCGACTAAACTAGACGCGCTTCGAAGATAAACCCGATTTCTTACAGAGTATTTTTAGAGACTATATAAATATTTCGGTGGGCAGCGATGGATAACATGCGTCTGATTACGCTACGCTAATCGGACCTACCGTGCTACTTCCGTGTACTCAGACATGGAGCCAGTTTTCCACTGTTAAATTTTTAACCCGCCTAAATTCACGCTCATTTGCCGTGATAACGGTTAGACCTAAAGATTGAGCATGAGCCGCAATCAATAAATCATGCTGGCCAATGATTAAACCCCGTTTTTCAAGATCAACCCGAATAGCGGCATAAACCTCATCAACCGACGCTTCTAATGCCAAGATGGGTAAACTGTTTAAAACCTGCTCAACATTGAATGATAATTTAGCGGATTGTTTTTTAGCTGCACCATAGCGTAACTCACACGCCACGATAATACTGGTACAACAATCATTTTCCACACCCAATACGTTGATTTTTTCTGCAACCCTGCCCGCCGGGTTCTTAATTAACTCAGAAAGAATATTGGTATCCAGCAAATAACGATACTCAGCCATCAGAAAATATCTTCAGGTTCTATGGGTAAATCAATAAACTCAGGAAAATCTTCATCAACAGGGGATAAAGTCGCTAACATGGCAGTTAAGCTTTTTTTCCTGACGGGCTCAATAATTAACTTATCCCCCTCTTTATGAATAATGGCTTCTGTGCCCTCTAATTCAAATTCTTTGGGAATCCGTATGGCCTGATTACGGCCATTTCTAAATAAACTAACGTGTCGTTCACTGTGCATTTTGTTCACCCCTAAAATAATAGCATATGCCAAAGCATATGCTGCTTAAATAGACTTGTCAATCCCAGTATCACTAAATTTGCGGCGCACGCTCTAAAAGATCACCTTCCCAACACCGGCTAATGAAGCCAGTGTCGGTTTAGAGGTCGTTGGTACGGGTTCTGACGCTTCCTGTTCAATCGCAATAAAAATCACTTCAGTACATCGATGGCGTAATTCCAAAGGCACTGGAATTATCTCTTGCGGGTCACCTATAATTTCTAATGAGTAAACCCCCAGCTCAGATGGGGGTTTACTCATTAGAAATTACCAATATATGGTTATTGAAAATATGAGTTATTGTACTATATATATCAATAACCTATGAATAATAAATCCTTAAGTCAACAGCATTGTCTCGGGGTCCTCCCGGTGGGGGCGATGGCATACACCTCGATTGATGCTGCCTGCTCCCCCACCCAGTACCTGCCGATCGTGGGACACGCCGAGCCGATGTCGATACCGATATAACGCATAGAGACAATCAATGCCCCCAAGACCATGATCATAGGCGTAAAATCCAAATACTGCACACCTGCATCATGGCGCATTTCACGCACCTTGCGCTTATCAATCAGGCGTTCTTTGCTGGATTCATCCAGCATGTCGTAAATGGCCTGGGGAACCCCGCCAGACTGCTTTACCACATGCGAAATATACTGATCCGGCGATTCAATCAGCATGCCTTTAGCAGTAATGTATTTCTTAACAACGTCACGGGCTATTTTGGGTGGCAGTGGCTTAATATGTACTGACTCAGACCCGACCTTACATTTTTAAAATTTAGTCACAATCAAAATCGCACACCAAAGACCGCCATCGACCCACAGCAGCCTGTCAAAAGTAACAGGAAAAACCTTAAAATAACTTGCTGTGTTCAGCGTCAGGACTACGAAGGACGATAAACTATTTCCAGCAAGATGAAGTTTACATTAGAAGAATAAAGGCAAGTTGATTGCCAAGTTATAAAAACTAGTCAATTATCAAGTTTCACTCT
>Ga0075120_10003509_pt1 | contig 10729 bp, 10 predicted proteins | sample AntAceMetag02UKL_FD_69792 | JGI IMG/M metagenome (GOLD analysis project Ga0075120, IMG submission 69792) | Saline lake microbial communities from Ace Lake, Antarctica - Antarctic Ace Lake Metagenome 02UKL | ecosystem: Environmental > Aquatic > Non-marine Saline and Alkaline > Saline | place...
AGAAAGAGCGAAAAAACCAGCAATTGCTAGAAATATTAGAAAAGCAATAATTAAATTTTTAAATAAATGCTTCATATTAATTTTTTATTCCTAATATCATTTTATGCGCTTTAGGGATAAATGATATTATTTCAAAATCATATTTTTTTCCTATTTCAAGAACATCTTTCATCTCTTTATTTTGTTTTGAGAACTCAGAAAGATGAATCATTCCACAAATCCCTTTCTTTATTTCAACAAATGCTCCAGACGGGTTAAATTTAATAACCTTACCTTTAATCGCCTGTCCATTTTTGTAATCTTCTTCAATTTTCTTCCAAGGGTCTTTTTTAAGCGCTTTAATAGAAAGAGATACTTGTCCATTACGGATGTCAATTATTTGGGCTTTGACCTTCTCGTTCTCTTTGAGTATTTGTTCTGGATGGTCTATTATCTGCCAGTCAATTTCAGATATATGGATAAGACCTTCTATATTCTCATCAAATTTAACAAAAGCCCCAAAATTAGTTAAAGCAGTAACGGTCCCTTCAATTATATCTCCCTTTTTATAATTACTTAAATTCTCGTATAATTTTTTTTCTTGAGATGCTTTCTCTGAAACGACTAATTTATCTGTTCTTTTGTCTAGTCCAATAATTTTAACTTTCATTTCTGCGCCTATGAATTTATTAAGTTCTTTAAGAATCTTATTCTTATCTCCGTCTTCTACTTTTGGATAATTATCAGATGAAAGCTGTGATACAGGAAGAAATCCTATTATTCCTGACAACCTGATGACTAATCCTCCCTTATTGGCTTCAATCACTTTAATGGAAACAGTTTCATTTAGCTCTTCTCTTTTCTTAATTTCAGACCATCCTTTTTCTAAGTTTGCTTCTTTTAAGGATAATTCAATATAGTTATCTTCATTTTCTGAATTCAAAACTAAAGCTGAAATCTTCTTACCAATTTCTAGATCTCTAATCAAATCTTTATTCTCTCTTAATTCAGCTCCATAAATAACTCCAGTGCCAAAAGGCTCTAATTCTAATACTAGTTCATTGTTGCTTATCTTTATAATCTTGCCTTCAACTATATCTCCTGGCTGAGGAAGAGAAGATGTCTCTTTCTCTTTGGCAAGCAATTCTTTCATTGTTTTTGGTTCTTTTTTAGTCATAATATTAATTTTTAATAAATAATATATTGAAGTATAGCTTAAGATCGTTGGCTTGGCAAGAGTTTGAATGTATGATAAAATGTTGATATTAGATTTATGATTATAAATTGGTATGGGCATTCTTGTTTTAAAATAACTAATCAAGGAGGTCGTTTAATTATTATAACTGACCCCTTTGATAAAAAAATCGGATTAAATCCGCCTCGTTGTAGTGCGGATATTGTAACTGTTTCTCATCAGCACAATGATCATAATAACACAAAATCAATTACAGGGATGGAAGGAAGCAAGCCATTTATTATTAACAGTCCCGGAGAATATGAAATCAAAGGAGTGAGCATAGTTGGTTGTCGTAGTTTTCATGATAAAGAGAAAAAAGAGCAGAATATTATATATATAATGGAAATTGATAAAATAAGGATTTGTCATTTAGGAGATTTAGGTCAAGACAAACTAGAAGATAAACAAATAGAAAAAATTGGCAATATTGATATCTTGATGATTCCTGTTGGAGGAAATTATACTATTGGAGCAAAAAGAGCTGTAAAAATAGTTAATCAAATTGACCCGAGTATTGTTATTCCTATCCATTATAAGCTTCCAGGACTTAAAATGAACTTAGATGATGTTAAGGTATTTTTAAAGGAGATGGGATTAAATGGAGTAACACCAGTTGACAAATTAACGGTGAAAAAGAAAGATTTATTTGAAAAGGCAATGGAAGTTGTTGTTATGAAACCATAATTAATAAAATGTCGTTAATTGATTTTATTCAAAAAATTCAAAAAAAGCCTCGTTATGTCCGTATTCAACTTTTATGGGCATCTGTTTTTGTTTGTATGCTTTTTGTTGTTTCTGTTTGGGGATTTTCTTTTAAACATTCTCTATCAATTGAAGATGATAATAAAAAAGAAGATATTAATATTAGTGATGATATGGTTTCTTTAAAAGATGCTTTCAAGGCAAGTATCGGCGCTTTTTTTGAAAAAGAAGAAAATAATTTTGAACAAATAGAAGCTCAGATAGAAAATGAAGATGAAATAATAAATGATCTTAATGGATCAAATGAAGTAAAGCCGGCTAGACTGCCACTTTCTCAATAAATACATTATGGAAATAGGTCAGATTAAAAAATATTCAATTACTAAAGAGATGGAAGAATCATATCTTGATTACGCGATGAGCGTAATTATTTCGCGTGCTTTGCCTGATGTTCGTGATGGTCTTAAGCCTGTTCATCGTCGTATTTTATACGCTATGCATGGATTAGGATTGACGAGTTCTGCTAAACACAGAAAATCAGCTACAGTTATTGGTGAAGTTCTTGGAAAGTATCATCCTCATGGAGATGCATCTGTTTATGATGCTTTAGTCAGAATGGCTCAAGATTTTTCATTAAGATACCCGCTAATTAATGGACAGGGTAATTTTGGCTGTTTTACAAAAGATACAAAAGTTAAATTAACTGACGGAAGAAGCCTTACTTTTGGCGAGCTTATTAAAGAAGCTAAAAAAGGAAAAAGAAATTGGACATTTTCTTTTAATTCAAAAAGTAAAAATGTTGAAATTACCGAAATTAAAAATCCGAGGTTAACTCGTAAAAAAGAAAAAATAATAGAAGTGACACTAGATAATAGGGAAAAGATTAAATGCACCTTAGACCATCTTTTCATGATTAGAAGTGGTTCTTACAAAAAAGCAAAAGATTTGAAGCCAGACGATTCTTTAATGCCGCTTTATACAGAATTATATCAAGGTCAAGATGTTAATTTAAAGGGGTATGAAATAGTTCGTCAGCCTTTTAAAAATGTATGGAGTTTTGTTCATCGCTTAGCTGATGAGTGGAATTTGGAAAATAAAATTTATGATAAAATTCAAGGCAAAGTTAGGCACCATTTAGATTTTAATAAATTTAATAATAATCCAGATAATATTTTAAGAATTCAATGGCATGAGCATTGGAAGTATCATAAAGAAATTACTTCATGGCGTCACCAAAACGATCCAGATTATGTTAGGAAAATTGCTGAAGGTAGAGATAGATTTATAGCTAATAATCGAGAGAAACTTTCTTTACGGAGAAAGAAAATGAATAAGATTATGTGGCAGGATCCAAAATATCGAGAAAAATGGATAAAAGCCAAAAAAGAAATGTGGCGTAATTCTGAATATAAAGAATTTATGAGAGAAGTCGCGAGTAAAAATTTAAAGAAATTATGGAAGAAAAAAGATTTCCAAGAATTAATGAGCAGAATGAAATCTAAAGAACTTAAAAAAAGGTGGCAAGAAAAAGATTACCGAATGATTATGGCGAAGCGTATGAAGAAAATATCTTTGAAAATTTGGTCAAATCCGGAACATAGAAAATATATTTCAAAATTAATGAAAGAAAGATTTAAAGATCCTAAAGCAAGAAAAATACAAAGCGAGATGTCAAAGAATTTATGGAAGAATTCTGAATATCGAGCAAAATATTCTACTGATCATTTTAGTCGAATGGCCAAAAAATTATGGGAGAATCCAGAAGTTAAAGAATTTCATCGGGAAAAAGCGATACGACAATGGCAGAATCCAGAATTTAGAAAAAAAATTATCAAGACAGTAAAAGCTTGCAATAAGCAACGTCTAAAAGAAAATCCTGATTTTATGAAAGACTTGACAGAAAAAGCGAAAGTTTCTTTGCATAAAAATTGGCAAGACCCTTCTTATAAGAAAAGAGTAATAAAAAGTAGAATTTTAGGATTTGTTTATTCCCTTTCGAATAAATATAAAAAAGTAACTTCTGAAATTTACGAAAAGGAAAGAACAAATAACGGAATACCAAAACTTAAGAATGCTCTAAATTATTTTAATAATTTTTCAGAGATTATAACTGAATCTAAGAAGCATAATCACCAAGTAATAGGGACAAAAATCCTTAGAAAAAGAGAAGATGTCTATGATTTAACTATAAACCCGCATCATAATTTTTCTCTTGAAGCAGGAGTTTTTGTTCATAATTCAATGGATGGAGATAATCCGGCAGCTTTTCGCTACACTGAAGCAAAAATGTCTAAAATTACTGATGAGATGCTTTTAGACATCGGAAAAGGAACAGTTGATTGGGTTGATAATTATGATGGGACTCGCAAAGAGCCAGTTATTCTTCCTGCAAAATTACCACAGCTTTTATTAAATGGTGTGATGGGTATTGCTGTTGGAATGATGACCAATATACCGCCTCATAATTTAGGAGAGATAATTGATGGAATACTTTATTTTATTGACCATCCAGAAGCAACCGTCAAAGATCTTTTTCAATTTATTAAAGGACCTGATTTCCCAACCGGTGGCGAAATCTATAATCGCAAAGGAATGATTCAAGCATATAGTTCAGGGAAGGGCCCTATTGTCATGAGAGCTAAAACAGAAATTGTTGAAAAAAAAGCAGGTAAATTTCAGATTTTAGTTAATGAAATGGTTTATGGTGTTAATAAGGCTAATCTAATAATTAAAATAGCTGATTTGGTAAAAAGTAAAAAAATACAAGGTATTAAAGATATTCGCGATGAATCAAATAGTAAAGAAGGAGTCAGAATTGTTATTGATTTAAAAAATGATGCATATCCTAAGAAAATACTTAATCATCTTTTTAAATTTACTGATTTACAAAAAACATTTCATATGAACATGCTTGCTTTGGTTAATGGAATTCAGCCCCAAGTATTGTCCTTAGCTGATTTTTTGGAAGAGTATATCAAACATCGCCAAGAAATTGTTGCTAGAAAAACTAAATTTGAATTAAATCAAGCAAAAGAAAGAGCTCATATTTTAATGGGATTAAGTAAAGCGCTTGATAATATTGATGCTGTTATAAATATAATCAAAAAATCCAAAGATAAAGAAGAAGCGCGTAAAAACTTAATAAAGAAATTTAAATTCAGCGATAGACAAGTAGAAGCCATTTTAGAAATGAAATTACAGGCATTGGCTGGTTTAGAACAGAAAAAAATAAAAGATGAATTGAAAGAGAAAAGACAGTTAATTAAAGAATTGGAAACATTGCTTAAAAGTCCTAAGAAAATATTAACAGTAATCAAAAAAGAACTTAAAGAATTGAAAGAAAAATATAATGATGAAAGACGAACCAAGGTTTATGCTCGTCCAGTAGGTGAATTGAATATAGAAGAATTAGTTCCGAAAGAAGATTGTATTATTATTTTAACAGAGGGGGGATATATAAAAAGAGTTAACCCAGAATCATATCGTGCTCAGAATAGAGGAGGAAAAGGAGTTGTTGGAATAACCCCTAGAGAAGAAGATGCGGTTGGACATTTTATGCATGCCTCAACACATGATAATATTTTATTCTTTACTGATAAAGGCCGTGTTTTTAAATCAATGGCTTATGAACTTCCCGAAACAAAAAGAATAGCTCGCGGACAAGCTATTGTTAATCTTTTACAATTAGGTCCAAATGAGAAGATTACAGCTGTTCTCAATATTAGCAAAGGAGAGGATATCAAATATTTGGTGATGGCTACTGAAAATGGTATAATTAAAAGAACAAAAATAGATGATTTTTCTAACGTTCGTATTAGCGGTTTAATCGCCATAAAATTAAAAAAAGAAGATAAACTTAAATGGGCAAATCTTACCTCTGGCAAAGACGAAATCATATTAGTCACAGAAAAAGGTCAAAGTATTCGTTTTAAAGAAGATGATGTTAGAGCGATGGGCAGAACAGCAGCTGGCGTCAAGGGGATCAAATTGAGAAATGATGATAAATTAGTAAGAATGGATATCATCATGAAGAGTAAGGATAAAAAAGATTTAAAGATTCTAGTTGTCACTCAAAATGGATTTGGCAAGAAAACAGATTTGAAATATTATAAGATTCAAAAAAGAGGTGGTGTTGGAATCAAAACGGCTAAAATAAACAGTAAAACAGGGGATATTGTTGTTAGTCAAATATTAGACAAAGAACAAGAAGATTTAATTGCTATTTCTAAAAAGGGTCAAGTTATTAAAACAAAACTTAAAAGTGTTTCTTGCCTAGGTAGAGCAACTCAAGGAGTTAAAGTTATGAAATTAAGGCAAGGCGATAAAGTTGTTTCAGTGGCTTGTATATAAAAAATATGGAAAATAATAATGGGTTTCTTCAACCCGAAGAAATTTTAGAACAAGTAGATATTCATGACGGTATGAATATTGCTGATTTTGGTTGCGGTCATGGTTATTTTAGCATTCCAATGGCAAAAATTGTTGAAGAGGGACGTATCTATGCTTTGGATGTTATGAAAGACGCATTAGAGACGGTTGAAAGTAAAGCAAAATTAGAAAATATTTCTAATATTGAAACAATCCATTGCAATCTTGAAGTTCCTAATGGTTCAAAATTAAATGATGAATTAGTAGATTTGGTTCTTTTACGAAATATTTTATTTCAATCTCAGAAAAAATCTGAAATAATCAAAGAAGCAAAAAGAGTTTTAAAAGACAATAATAGACTTGTTGTTATAGAATGGATTAAAGCATCTTCTTTGGCTCCTAAGGATGGTTGGTTAATTTCAAAAGAAGAAGTGCAACAATTAATTAAATTAGAGGGATTTGATTTTGAAAAAGAATTATCAATAGATAATCATCATTACGGACTTATTTTTAGAAAATAAATAACATAATCTTTAATTTTGTGTTTAAAATAAAAGCTACTACTATCTATACGTTCATTGCTCCCATTTTTATTTTTGCTTTAGCAATTTCTTTTCCAGGATGCAAATCAAGTCCATTGGCAAGTACGGATCTGGAGTTTTGGGGAGTCTTTGATGATTCGGATGTTTTTAATAAATTAATTGCTGATTTTAACGGGGAATTTCCAAAAATTAAAATTAAATATTACAAAAAAGTTTATTCAACATACGAAAAAGATTTACTTGAAGCAATGGCTAGCGGGAGAGGTCCTGATATTTTTATGATTCATCATACTTGGGTGCCTAAATATGAAGATAAAATTTGGGCTGCTCCATCTGATTTAGTTTTAATTAAAGATATTCAAGATAATTTTGTTGATGTTGTTTATAAGGACTTTGTTGTAGATGGCTATGTTGTCGCGCTTCCTTTGAGTGTTGATACATTAGCTCTTTATTATAATAAAGATATTTTTAATACAGTTGGTATTGCTCAACCGCCTGAAACATGGGAAGAGTTTTTGGATGTTTTAGAAAAATTAACCATAAAAGATGATAGGGATAATATTATTCGCGCTGGAGCTTCTATCGGTACAGCTAGAAATGTTAATCGTTCGACCGATATTTTATCGCTTTTAATGCTTCAGTCAGGCGCTCAAATGACAGATCAAAATAAAACAAGAGTTATTTTTGATGATGCTGTTAAATTAGATAACGAAAGTTTTTATCCAGGACAAAGAGCTTTAGAATTTTATACTGACTTTGCTAATCCTTTGAAATCATCTTATACTTGGAATACCAGAATGCATTATTCTATTGATGCTTTTTATGAAGGAACAGCAGCAATGATATTTAATTATTCATATCATTTGCCAACAATTAAAGCTAAATCGCCTTATTTAAATTTCGGAGTTGCCAGAATGCCTCAAATTGAAAGTTCAGAAAAAGATATTAATTACGCTAATTATTGGGGGATGTCTGTTTCTCGCAATTCTGAAAGTTCAGAACAAGCCTGGGAATTTATAAATTGGCTAGTCCAAAAGGAAAGTTCAAAAAAATATTTAGAAGAAACAAAAAAACCAACCGCTCGCAGAGATTTAGTTGATTGGCAAAAGGATGATAAAGATGTAGGTATTTTTGCTGAACAATCATTGTCTGCTCAGTCATGGTATCAAGTTGATAGCTTGTCTATTGAAAATATTTTTGCTGATATGATAGAATCAGTAGTACTAGGTGAGGAAACTATAGGAAAAGCAATTGACAAGTCAATAAATCAGATTAATCTTTTAATGAAATAATAATCAAATGAAAGTTTTTAAAGTATTTTTTATTATTTATTTAGTTGCTATTGCACTTATTGGAGCTAATTCTGTTAATGCTGGCATTCATACTGGACCGATAGTTCCTTGTGGGAGTAAGGGTCAGTCAGATTGTACTTTATGTCATTTATGGGAATTAGCAAGCAATATCATAAATTTCATTAGTTTTAATTTAGCTATTCCGATTGCCACTCTTTTATTTGTAGTAGCCGGTATTCTTTTTTTAACATCGGGTGGAAATGAACAGAGAGTGGGCTTGGCAAAAAGTATATTTACTAATGTTGTTATTGGTTTGTTAATTATTTTTTGCAGCTGGCTTCTTATTGATACTTTAATGAAAACATTAGTAAATCAAGATTCAGATTCTGGTAAAATAATGTGGGCTTGGAATGATTTTCCTGAATGTTCTGAAGGTGAGGGGGATTATGAAGGGGAATATGAAGAAGAGTGATTAATTTATAAATTTATGATTAAAAATATATTTAAAAAAACTTATTTATTAATTATCCCAGTTTTAATATTCGGATTTCCTATTTCTAAAATTTATGCGAACGGAGAAGAGGAAGAAGGTGGTTCTATTTCAAATCCTCTTAATGCAACCAGTTTTAATGAGTTGATTGTTGGTATTGCTACCTGGATTTTTTGGATTGCTATTCCTTTAGCAACATTGATGTTCTTAATTGGCGGATTTATGTTTATGGTTTCTGGAGGCAACGAACAGAAAGTAACTCAAGCGAGAAAAACAATGATTTGGGCAGCTGTCGGGCTTGCTATTTGTTTAATAGGAGCCGGTTTTACAAGTATAATTAGAGAGCTCTTAGGAGCTAATTAGGTTTATATAAAATAAATTTAATGAAAGGGGGTGAAATTTGTGAAAAAAATAATAATTGTGGGTTTATCATGTGTTCTTTTATTCGGATTTTCTTTATCTGTATTTGCAGCTGATGAAACGAATCCAGTTCCAACTAGCGATATAACAGATATGCAAAATTTAGTTGATTTAATAGAGACATTAGTGAATTGGTTTTTTGCTATTATTATGATTATCGCTGTCTTTATGTTGCTTTTTGCTGCTTTTAATTGGCTTACTTCTGCTGGAAATGAAGAAAAAATTGGCACAGCAAGAAAGATGCTTATTTATGCTTTAGTTGGTATAGCAATCGCTTTGGTTTCCAAGGGATTAATTGAGATAATAAAGGGGTTAGTGGGTAGTCAGTAGTTAATACTTTTTACTTATAATGTATTTAAATTTTAAAAGCCAGGGTAGGTAGCTTTTTGCTATCGTTCCCCTGGCTTTTGGTTTGTTAAGTGCGATACGGAATTATCCGTACCCGAACCGTAATTGGTTCTCCTCCCATGTTCGTAAACTTTATTTTGTTCTTTTTGTTTATGCCAGGAGGACAAGCGTAGATTATTGTTTTAGGTTTTTTAATCTGAATGGCTGGAAGATTTTTGTTGAGCCAAAGCAAATTTCTATATGGCCCGTTTAGAACTTCAACGATAATCTTATCTCTCTTCTTCCTGCTGCCTCCGTAGATATAATACATATTCTTCACAGTAACTGTTACACCGTCTGGGATTGTGAAAGTTCCAGAGACAGTTCGTTTAACGCGGGGTTGCTGTTGGGTGGTTGAATCAGTTTTGTCGGTAATTTTTGGTTTGTCAGGTTTGTCTGAACTAGCTGATATAAATATCCCAACAATAATAATTATAATTATCCCAATGATTACAATTAACCATATCTTCTTTTTAATTACTAAATAAATTATTAAAGAAAATATGGAGAGGACAACAATGATGCCTAATAAAACATTCATTTTTTACTCCTTTTTTTCTTTAATTATTCCGCCAGTTAAATCTTTTAACATTGATTTAGCAGATCCTAATGGGAATATAACTAAATTGCTTGGTCCTTTTCCGGCTTCCTCAATAGCCTCATTAGCTCTAATAAATAGGCCTTCAGCTCCGTGCTTTATTATCTCGCTATACACCCTATCTATTCTCTCAACATCAGCATCAGCGAGTGTTTGAATTCTATCCTTTTCTCTATCAGCTTCGTATTGCTTTGTAGAGGCCTCAAGATATGCTTTTCCTCTTTCGCCTGACAGGTTAATACTTACTAATCCAACTCGTTTAAGGCGAGAGCCATAATTTTTTTCCACATAACGGTGGATTTTGGAGACTTTGAGAAAGTCATCTGATTCTCTCTCTATTTCCTCTTTTTTTCCAATGAGCTCTTTATACTTTTTCCCAGCGGCGAATCCACGAAGAGCTGGTTTTGTTTGGTTTTGAACAGCTTCAAGCCAATTTTGAACGCGAAAAAGTGCTTTGTATGGGTTAATTATTCTAATAGTTAATAATAATTGCATATCTACTGGAAGTAACTCGCTCGAATCTGCTCCACCAAGAAAAGTATAGAAGATGTCATCTTGAACCAAGATGTAATCTATATTTTCTTCTGTGTGAGAGATTGTTTTTTCGATCAGTTTTCCTCCTTCTTCTGCTTGTTCAAAAGAAACCCATCTGAATTCATATCTGTAAACAGAATGGACAAATGGAATGCCTACCCACATTAATCCGCCTATTCT
>Ga0075120_10003511_pt1 | contig 10727 bp, 7 predicted proteins | sample AntAceMetag02UKL_FD_69792 | JGI IMG/M metagenome (GOLD analysis project Ga0075120, IMG submission 69792) | Saline lake microbial communities from Ace Lake, Antarctica - Antarctic Ace Lake Metagenome 02UKL | ecosystem: Environmental > Aquatic > Non-marine Saline and Alkaline > Saline | place...
CCCTCACCGAGGAAATGGACGCCCAACTCGTGGCCGAAGGCATCCTCCCACCCTAGCAGGCCAGCGGGCTTTGGCCCGCCATCCTGCTAGTCAACAACAGCGACTACACTGTTGTATTCTTGGCCTATTATTTTGTTGAACCCGGCCTCATTCGGGAGGGACGTTGTCCCCAACGTCCTTTTATTTTCCCCAGATCATTCCTTATTCAGAAGGATGCCTTCCCCTCTTTCTTTGAGTTCCTTGCGATCCTTGTGGTGAATTAATCCTCATTGTTTTCCGATAACGGGTCCCCGCTCCTGGAATATAATGTCCATACAAATTTCAATGGAAAAAGTGGCTTCATAATCGCGCTCGCGGGGAAACTCCACCTGCGGTTGAATTTCGAGAAAGCACCAATCCCAGTGTATTTTTTTTCGGAGCGTGGTGTTCAGCGTGTAATTATCCATGGTACTGGAACCACTGATATGCGCATCCACGGAGAAGGAAGCGGAGAACCCGGCCTCATCCAGGCCAATGTCTTTCATAGAGTAATACGAGACCGATTGATTGATTTCGTAGCCGTTGGAATTCTTGCCCCAGACGCCGCTTGACTGAGAACGAAGCAGGCGTCCTTCATTCAGTTTTCGGTTGGCGACGAAACCTGTGGTCTCCTCCATGCCATCGTCGGAGCGAATCATAAATTCCTGAGAGGGTTCAAACATCCAGGGCCCATTTTCCCAGCGCGCGGTGATGGTATAGCGGGAGTAGGGATATACCACCTTGCGGGTGCCGAACGTCAAATGCGTTTCCAGCCAGTCCGAATTATACAATTTAAAGAGTATACCAAAGGTGTTCTCCGAGTTTTTTTTGTCCGACGGCGTGCTGCGTCCGGACGGCCCCATCATGTCGCCATCGATGTTATCAAAAAAAATGTGAAACCGTTCCTCTGCCAACGGGAGTTCGAGGTTCGCCCCAAAAGAAACATTGGGCTCAAAGCACTCCCCCTGCTTCCACTGGATGGACGGGCTCACCTGAACGCGCGTGGTATTCATTCGGGTGAAAACGCTTGGCGAACCAAAAAAGTCATCCATGTCATCCGAGACCGTCGCGGTGGTTGGTTGCCGAGGCGGAGCAACCGAATCCATGGTGTCGTTCAACTGCTCATCCAGCCAATCGGCCTTCTCGGAAATGATGGCTTCGGTACGGTCATGATACGCCTCAATGCGATCCAGAATATCAGACTTCTCAGGCTCGCTCCCCGGCAAAGCGGCTCGCACCGCCGCATTCTCCGTCAGACAAATCAACGCGCAAAGGAACCAGCAACCACATGGAAAAACCACTCTTCTCCTCATCCAGAACCCCCGCCTTTTGTTTTTTGCTGTACAATAGGTTTGAATCAGGATTTTATTCCGAACCTTTCATTAATACAAACTAGGAATCGGAAATCAGTCATGAATTTAGGCATTATCGGATTACCCCAAACCGGGAAAAAAACTATTTTTGAACTGCTCACGGGCGTTTCTGCGCAAAAAGCGCCTTCGCGCGATGGTCTTTCTTATGCCATGGCCTCCGTCCGCGATCCGCGGGTGGATCGTCTCTCGGCCCTGTATAATCCAAAACGAACCAAATATGCCGAGATCGAAATAGCTCTGCCGCCGGATGTGCAGCCCGACGCCACGCGCAACGCCGCCTGGATCGCCCCCCTGCGCAACATGGATGGACTGATCCATGTGGTACGCGACTTTCCTTCACCGCAGGTGTTCCATGCACTCGGCGAGGTCGATGCTGCACGCGATGTTTCTCTTGTGGAAGTAGAACTACTGCTGGCGGACTTGGCTTTGGTGGAAACCCGTCTCACACGCATGGAGAAGGAGTCACGCCACAAGCCTGCTTCCGAAGTGGCAAAGGAAAAGGAACTCCTAAAGCGCTTTGGCGAACAGTTGGAAAACGAAAAACCACTCAGCACCCTCGAATTGACACCGGAGGAAGACAAGATCGTTGCTAGTCTTCAATTCCTCTCCATGAAACCACTTGTGACCGTGTTTAATGTGGGCGAAAATCTCACGGAAGCGGAACAACGGCTCGCGCCACTGGCCGAAAAGCACCGAGGAAACGGGGCGGCCAGCGTCTATCTCAGCGCCGCCATTGAATCTGAAATCCGCGACCTTCCGTCGGAAGAGCGCCAGGCCTTCATGGATGACCTGGGCCTAACCGAACCGGCCGCACACCGTCTCTCACGGGCCGTTTACGAGGCCATGGGCCTGATCAGCTTCTTCACGGTCGGACCCGATGAAGTGCGCGCCTGGTCCGTTCGGCACGGAGCCCGCGCACCGGAAGCCGCCGGGAAAATTCATTCCGATCTCGAACGTGGATTTATTCGCGCATCGACCATACGGTATGAGGCACTCCTCGAAGCCGGTTCGGAGCGCGCCGCCACCGAGGCCAAGCTCTACGTGCTTAATGGCAAGGAATACGTGGTCCAAGATGGTGATATTTTGGAAATTCGGTTCAACGTCTAGCAGGCTGCCGGGCATTGGCCCGCCATCCTGCTAGACAATAACAGCGGGTACGCTGTTGTATCCCTGGCAGGATCAAGTGGAGGAGATGCCGAACAAGATAGCATGGACTTCCAGTCCGTGATCTTCTATTGCTTCCTCAACGCAGGGTATTGCTAACAGATGTTTGCCTGCGTTAAACCTGATAGCTGAAATCTGATATCTGATCTTTGAAAACGTCATCATTCCCGGCATCTATCGGATAGATCAGCATCCAAAGCCCGACATCCTGTTAGAGCTCCACCGTGGTACGCTGCATAAGCAGGTTGACGTCAGTCAGCATTTCGAGGCTGTGTATACCATCGAGCAAATCATCCTGATAGGATGGGTCCCGAAGCCTGACCTGATAGGAGTATTCCAGTTTATCCCCCTGCACGCCCTCGCGCACGGCAATCAAATAATAGGCGGAACAGCAGGCCCGAAGCACCTCATCCAGCGCCACCTGAAACTCCGTCTCGGGCTCCACCAGAAAACGAACCAGCCCGTCATACGAGCGGCGCGAGGCAAACGGAGACCAGTGCAGAAGAATCGCCGTCAGGCTGAGAAATACTGTACCTGTAATGGCCACGATATAGGTCTGCGCACCGCAGGCAATGCCGAGCCCGAGGCAGGCAAAAAGAAAAATAATATCGCGCGGATCGCGGATGGGTGTGCGGAAGCGGATAATCGCCAAGGTACCGAGAATCCCAAGTCCACGTGCCAGGTTATTGCCGATGGCCAAAATCAACATGCAAACCACCAGCGAGCCGAGCACCATCGTATGGATAAAGGAGCGTGAGTAGGAAAACCCCTGAAACGTCCACCGGTAAACCGTCGCCAGTACCGACGAAAGAATGAAGCTGAACAGGAAGGAGATGATTATCTGCTCAAATCCCAATAATTGAGATTGCGCAGGACCAAATACTGTCAGGAAATCTTCCATATACACACGCTCTCTAGGTTAAGAACAGTTCATAGGCATAATCCGGTATTTCCGGGGTTCCACGAAACAAGGCCTCTTGCCATATGGCAGTGGAGTATTTGCAATTCCCCATACGCGTCAAGTTAAAACGCTGAACGAGATCCATCATCCACTGCGGTGCATCTGCCAAGGTCTTTATTTCAAGAACGCACGCGGAGAAGTTATAGCTCTTATTTTGCTGCCAGGCGGCGTCCATCGAATACCAGCGCCCCCCGCGTCCCCATGAATTCCAGTTCTGTGTTGGTTGATACTCCAGCGCACGGTCGAACGTGATGCGCGCGTAATGATCGTTCCTGCCGAAATAGGACTCGCGTATATAGCGGATGATCACCACCGGACGCGCACCGATTTCATGGGCCAGCCGTCGAAATTCAATGAAGGCATGTGCCTCACGCTCCGAGCGGAACTTGATCTTAATCGTCCTGTTTTCCATCAACTCCCTATTCCACGCCTCAAAAGGAATCGAGGTTCTTGATTTCACCACCACCGCGCCGTATTTCCGTTTGATTTCCAGGAAAACGGGTGCCTTTCCCACTTCCATGCCGTACGTGCGCACGCGCAGTTTGAAGCGTGCCAGAGCCTCGCGTTCTTTCGCGTAATGGAGCGGCATCGAGGGACCGTCCAACTGGAGTGTGTTGATCACATATTCGGGCGGGTCGCCCTTGCCGTTGAAATCAGGATCGCAAAATGGCTTGATGAACGCTCGAATCTCTTTCACCAGCGAATAAGGTATCAAATATTTCGCTTCATGCCGTTCAACGATCGTTTCAGCTTGAGCGATACCTTTCCGTTTGTTTTTAGACTCTGCCATTTCAATTCACAAATTTGTTCATGTCGTATCCGCCTACGGGATGCCGACAGTGTGGCGATCTTCAAATAATATTATGCACGACCTCGAAGCTCAACGACGATGGTTCCGATCTACTTCAGATCATCATGACAAACAACAGCGTATACACTGTTGTTAACCAGCAGGATGGCGGGCCAAAGCCCGTCAGCCTGCTAAGCCTTGGAACCCGACGAAGGAACAGAAAGCGTTCCGTTAAAAAATTCAATCACATGCCCACGCTCCGCCAACCAGCGAAGCGGATTAAGCACATTCGCGACGTGTTCCGGGTTTGATTGTGCCTCTCCACATAGACCTTCGACCAGTTGCTGCCGCATACAACCCGGATGCGCCTGAAGATATTCAATCACCTCGCGGATCGAATCGATCATGTGCGCCGTGCTCACCGGATGGGGCTTCACCGAGGTGACAAACGTCATCCCCTCACCTACCTTGAATAGATGCAGGCCCATGTGCTTAAAAGCCGGGCGCAAAGCAATCGCCAGCGTAAACGGGTGTTTGCTCTCACGATTCCAAGCCCGGCGCATGGTTTGCGTCACGGCCTGATCGCCAACGGTGCGTGCCGAACCCGCCGGAATCATCACTCGCGTGGTTCCTGAAAAATAGCCGTCGGCTTTTGACTGAATAAACTGTTGCTGTGCCTGCGTGCGGGTCAGCTTGATCTCGCCATCTTCTCCCTTGAGCCGATAGCGCTTCTGCTTGCGCACCGACGCTTTCCACTGTTCAATCAATTCGGCATCATGAACCATTTCGATCCGGGCACGATAGTCTTCATAAGGCATATGCGAAAACCGTGCCCGATGCAGCGCCCGCACCGTCTCCTCGAACTCATGATGATTAGGCGGGCCAACCAGAACACCGCTCTGGCCACATCGTCCAACACATACGAAATGTCCGTTGGGTGCCTCAAGCTCTACTTCCTCTGTGTCAAAAAGCTCGTCTTCGTGGTCCTGAAGCAGATGATTCTGCAAGCGGTCCGTATCCAGATAGACCGCCTTGCACAATGAACACTGATAGAATCGGTTTTTGGGCTCACCGGAGCTTTCTTTTCGAAACTCCATCTTGATCAGATAATTTTCTGGATTGGCCAGAAACAAGCCGGCCAAATCCATGAGCGGATAGGCCCGACCCGTATCTCGAATCAACCGAACCACCGCACCCAGGCGCTTTTTCTCCGGAATAAAATAAATGTCCGCAGGCAGGTCCGCCTCTGGACGAGCCTCCCGGGGCGGACGGCTCGGTCGACTCGGAGCCGATGCCGTAAAATCACGTCTTTCCTGAGGCGCACGCGAGGCCGGTCCTTCACGACGGGGCCGCTGCTCCCTTCGCCCACCACTGGGCCGCTCTGAGCGACGCGGTGCATGGCGCGGCGAAAAATCACGTCCTCCCTGGCCACCCGATGCCTGAGCGGTCCCGCCCTGTAAATACGGATTCACCCCCGGTGGGCGGCGTGCCCACGTCGGCACAAAATTCAACTCCAGCAATACGTCGTTTTTGTGATTCGACTGATCCGATTCCATAAGTACAGCACCTCTTGCCCGGTTTTCATTCGGGATTCGCCCTGCCTCGTTGCCCGCAACACACATCCGGCATTCCGCGCTGAAACCAGCACAAACGGGACCAGTGCACCTGCACGAAACTCGTGATTTCAGAGCGGAATTGTAGTCGCAATTATCTTCAAATCAATGAAATAGCTCACATATATCCGCCGTAACCGGCATCGAGCCTTGTTTCCTGGCCTGAAAAGTGTATGAAGACACGCAGCGGACAATGAGGTATTTTAGAAAAAAAACCACCGCCGCCCATCAACAGAGTTGATTATGCTATTCGAGCGCTATCAGACATCGAGTAAAACCATTGTGCCTCACATGCTGCATAGTTGCAGTCTGGGCGGCATCGCCTCCGGCTTTTCTCTACTCATTCTGCTTTCCACCACGCCAGCGGAACGAATTCTACCTTGGACCGTCTTCGGAGTAACCCTGGGCATGATTTTAGTGCTCGCAGGCGCTTTTTTTCTGCACCGCGTCACACCAGCTTCTCGCTGGGGACAATGGCTCACCGCTCGCTCCAACCGTTGGTTTCCTCTCTTTTTGTTTCTCATGCAGAAAACATTCTTCACGCTCTTTGCCATTCTTCTCTGGGCCGTGTTGTATCATTTAGGTGTTCCCTTTTCCTGGTTCAGAAACATCCTCTTTTTTCTGCTGCTTTTTTTGCTTCCGATCAAGAGCGTGGTCCGGGAACAGACCGTGGCACGGCCTGCCCAACGAATGGAAATATTGAACGACCTCTTTCATTATTTGGCCGTGGCGATATCCACCCTCCTGACGGTTTCCATCATCACCTCGCTCACAATCTCCCCCACCTCCTCCCCCACGGATTTAAACATGATCGACATCCTGCTCTGGATTCTGGCTCTGTTGGTGCTCGCGATTTGCCTCATACTCTTTTTGAGCCGCTTCCCCCGCCACCGCCCTCATCCCTCCAGACCGCAGAAGCGATCAACCGTATTCTTTATCCAGAACAGCAATAAGCCGGAATACTGATTTTTTTCTGAAATATTCTATTGCTATTGGGTCTCCTTGTGTTAGTTTGCCGCGACTTTTTTGACGACCCCATCGTCTAGCGGCCTAGGACTCCAGGTTTTCATCCTGGCAACACGGGTTCGAGTCCCGTTGGGGTCGCCATTTTTTTATCCGAATTTGGACATGGTTCTCATTGCCTTCATTGTTTGATTGCCGTTTCCACGTCATCCCGCTAGCATTTGCTCATGACTCTGAGCCTTGCAAATAACCGACTGCTGATCCTCTTTATTTTCGTGGTCGGCCTTTTTTCCCCTCACCTGACCGCCGCACAAGCCACCAATGTCCCGGCCCTCCTGATTCTCAACTCCTATCACAACGGCTACTCGTGGTCGGATGTCGAATGCGAAACCATTCGAAACGCTGTTGCTGCTTACGACAAAAAGCTGCCGGTTTATGTGGAATACCTGGACACCAAACGCCAGCCGGATACCCGTCTGCTTAACGCATTGCGTGATTTTCTGCAGTTGAAGTATGCCCGCATACCGATCTCTGTCCTGATCGCCTGCGACAATGCCGCGCTGGAGTTTGCTCTTAAGTATCGCGAAGCCATCGCACCGGGTACACCAATTGTTTTTTGCGGAATCAACGGATACCAACCCGAAATGATCGAGGATCATCCCGATGTTTTTGGGGTCATCGAGATCACTTGGGCACGTGAAATCTTGGATGCCGCGCTCAGCCTGTGCCCCTGGATAAAAAACATCTTCATCATCAATGACTACACTGAAACCGGGCGGGCCAGCGATCAGGCATTTAGAACGATCGAGCCCGATTATGCCGACCGCCTGACCTTTCACTATGCCGATAACCTTCCCGCTTCCGAGTTGCTCAGCCAATTAACGTATCTGGGCGAAGATACCGCCGTGCTTCTCGATGTCTTCCTGGTGGATGCCGACGGACGTTTTTATGATGCAGCGGAAACCGGAAAAATGGTGCGGGAGCACTGTCCGGTTCCCCTGTTCAATACCAGTGAAACGCATTTCTGGGGGGGCGGTATTGGCGGTGCGATGAATTCGCCGGTAACTCAAGGCGAAGGTGCCGCCCAATTGGCCATACGGATTCTTCAGGGCGAACCGCTCGACACGCTTCCTCCGCCCGCCCCCGGCACCTACCGCCTGATTTTCGACGCCCTAGAACTCGACGCGTTTAACCTCAGCCCGGCCAATCTTCCCTCCGGCAGTATGCTTATCAATACGCCCGCTTCCATTTGTAATCAGTATCCCGAACTCGTTTGGACTGTCTTTTGCTCGTTCCTTATTCTTCTTTCACTTCTTTTCTTTCTTCTGCGCAACGGCATCAAAAGAAGGAAAGCGGAACGGGAACTCGACCGGCATAGGCAGCACCTGGAACATCTGGTTATCGAGCGAACCCAAAAACTGGAATCCGCACGCGCACGCCTGGAACAACGCGCCAGCGATCTGAAACGGGCCAGTGAATACAAATCCCGTTTTCTAGCCCATATCTCCCATGAAGTCCGCACCCCCCTTAACGCCATTATCGGATTCGCGGAAATCATCCTCTACTCCAAATCCATTGATTTCATTCATCAACAAAGTCAGACCATTCTGAATGAGACCGAACACCTCCTCGCCATCATCAATCAACTGCTGGATCACGCCCGCATTGAGTCCGGGAAAATTGAACTCGAATTTCAGATATTCGATCTCCATCAGATGTTTATCTCGCTGCTCAAATCACTGCGCCATTATGCCCTTCAGAAAGGTCTGGACCTCGATTTCCACTATGCCGAGGTCCCGCATTTTGTGACCGGCGATCCGCTTCGCCTTCGCCAAGTGCTCCTGAATCTGCTCACCAACGCCATCAAATTCACGGATACTGGAAGCGTCACCCTTCAGGTACGTTATTTGCCGGATGGCACCAATCCGGCAACCTTCCGCTTCTCCGTTACCGACACCGGCGTGGGCATTCCAGCCGATCGGCTGCAGGCCGTTTTTAAACAGTTCAGTCAGGCCGACCGAAGCACCGCCCGAAAATACGGCGGCTCAGGGCTCGGCACCACCATTGCCTACGGTCTGGTCGAGCTGATGGGCGGACATCTTCAGGTGGAAAGCACCGAAGGCACAGGTTCCATGTTTTGGTTCGATGTTCGCCTGCCCATCCCCGAACAAGTGGCCCCTGAAAAACTGGCCGTCCTCGCCCCCGTTCATGTCTCGATCAATGCCTATCCTGCACATAAGCCAGCCCATATCCTGATCGCAGACGATTATCCCTCCAATCAAAGTGTTGTTCGGATTCATTTGCAAAACGCCGGCTATACCTGCCGTATCGCCGATACCGGGCGCGAGGCCGTGAATATTTGCGAGCTGGAGAATTTCGATCTGATCCTCATGGATATTTCCATGCCGATCCTCGACGGCTATGAAGCCACCCGTCTTATCCGCTCCACCCCCAGCCAAAATGCCAAGGTTCCCATTCTCGCGCTCAGCGCTCATGCTGGCGACCATGTTCGCCAGCAGTGCCTAGAAGCTGGCATGAACGACATCATTATCAAACCCATTCACCGCGCTTCTTTTCTGCAGCAAATCAATCACTGGCTGACCATCAACGAAATCGCCCCGAGTATCCGCATAAAATCGTCTGATCCCAGCGCTCCCCGCCGAACGGTCGACGCCACGCTTCCCATTGATTATCCCCTCGCCATACATGAATTTGCCAATCGTGAAGACCTCGTGGTGGAGGCGCTGCAACATTTCGTCAATGATGTACGTCAGCTCCTGCCTGAAATGAAAAAGGCCTGCCAGGACCTCGACGCCGCCTACATCATGAAAGAGGCGCACAAAATTGCCGGTGCCGCCGGAAACCTCCGGGCCATGCCGCTGGCCTTCAGCGCCAAACAACTCGAAGAACTCTGCCAGATCGGACGCCCCAACCCGGGAGAAGTCATGAACTTCCTCAGTATGTTAGTAGACTGCTTCGACGATCTGACGGACTATTGTAAACAAAACAACATCATCTCCATCTAGCAGGATGTGTACATCCTGCTAGGCAACAACAGCGGGTACGCTGTTGTGCGAAAACTACGCGATGTGCGCAATGGGCCGCGTGGAAGAGAATGGCTTTTCATGTTCTGGAGGGCGAGCGTCCCGGGAGCCGAAATTTCCCTCAGAGAACACACCGGTGATTCATCCAGCCCCGAATTGACATTCCCCTGCCGCTGGGCTACAAAAGTCCTTTCCACTTTATTTCACTATTTTCATTGGAAGGAGCAAAGATCATGGCCGCAAAAGCAACACCGAAAACGCTTACCAAAGAGGGCGAAAAAGAATTTCCTGCCGCACTGAGCGCCGTGCTTGCCCAGATACAAAAAGAATACGGTGATGGGGCCATCATGCGGCTGGGCGCGGAATCTGCCGATAAATTTGTCGACTGCATATCCACAGGTGCCCTGACCCTCGATTTAGCGCTGGGGATAGGAGGCGTACCTCGGGGCCGCGTGGTGGAAATTTTCGGACCGGAATCCTCCGGCAAAACTACGCTCGTCCTACACATTATCGCCAATGCACAGAAAAACGGAGGCATGTGCGCCTTTATCGATACGGAACACGCCCTGGACCCAAAATACTCCCGCCAAATAGGCGTGAATCTGGATCAATTGCTGGTTTCGCAGCCGGACTCGGGTGAAGAAGCGCTGAATATTGCCGAACAACTGGTGAAAAGTAATTCTCTGGATGTGGTCGTGATCGACTCCGTGGCCGCATTGGCCCCGAAGGCCGAGCTGAACGGCGAAATGGGCGATTCGCATGTCGGCTTGCAGGCCCGGCTAATGTCCCAGGCCCTGCGCA
>Ga0075120_10003513_pt1 | contig 10724 bp, 11 predicted proteins | sample AntAceMetag02UKL_FD_69792 | JGI IMG/M metagenome (GOLD analysis project Ga0075120, IMG submission 69792) | Saline lake microbial communities from Ace Lake, Antarctica - Antarctic Ace Lake Metagenome 02UKL | ecosystem: Environmental > Aquatic > Non-marine Saline and Alkaline > Saline | place...
CTGCGCGGGAAGCGATGTCTCGGCAACGCTTCAGTTTGATCGAGTGCAGAAACTTCCAAACATTGGAAACTATCTGGATTGTGTTCCCGGCGGATCGAAAAACAATTTCAAAAGTTACGGCCATACCGTCGGAACCCTGACGGATGAGCAGCGCGTCATTTTATGCGACCCACAGACTTCGGGCGGACTGCTTTGTGTGGTCAAGCCGGAAGGTGTAAATGAATTCTTGGAATTAACAGCCGCAGCGGGCTTGAGCTTGGAATCGATCGGGCAGACCCGCGCACGCGGCGACAAACTGATTGAAGTGGTCTAATGGGGAAAACCACTGATAATTTTCATCGATTGGTCGTGGAAAATATTCCGCTGATCGATGTGCGCGCACCGGTCGAGTTTGCGGCGGGTGCATTTCCCTCTGCGGTCAATCTGCCGCTCATGAATGATGACGAGCGGCATCAGGTTGGCATCTGCTATAAGGAGCAGGGGCAGGCCGCCGCGATTGCATTGGGGCACAAGCTAGTTTGCGGGCCGATTAAAGAAGAGCGCATCACGGCATGGAAAGCCTTCGTAGAACAGAATCCCGATGCACACATCTATTGCTTCCGGGGCGGACTGCGGTCGCAGCTTTCTCAGGAGTGGGCGGAGCAGGCGGTCGGCCGGGAGATTCCCCGCTTGGAAGGCGGCTATAAAGCGTTCCGAAATTATTTAATAGAACAGCTCGATCCTCAGCTCATCTCCAGCACACCGATCATCGTTGGCGGACGAACCGGATCGGGGAAAACGCTGCTTCTTCAACGATTGGGAAACGCAGTCGATTTGGAGGCCATTGCCAATCATCGGGGATCATCATTTGGGCGTCAGATTTCTGCGCAACCAACTCAAATCGATTTTGAAAATCAACTGGCCTGGGCGCTGATCCAGCACCGAGCCGCGGGGCATCAGCACATGATTCTTGAAGACGAGGGTCGCAATGTTGGGTGTCGGTATCTGCCAAATCCTCTAGTGGATCATTTTCGTGAGGCCTCGGTTGTTCTGTTGGAAATTCACGCGGACGAGCGTGTCCAGATTACCTTTGATGAATATGTGACGGTTGCGCAGGCGGCCTTCATGGATCAGTTTGGTGAAGAGGGCCTTTCCCAATGGTTGGAAGATATTCAGGGAAGCTTGCAACGGATTAAAAAACGGCTCGGTGGCGAGCGGCTCAAGCGGGTCGGTCAGCTGATTCAGGAGGCTTTTGATCATCAGCAGGCAACGGGTGATGCTTCCGGTCACAAACAGTGGGTCGAGGTATTGCTTCACGAATATTACGACCCAATGTATGACTATCAGCTGGAGCAAAAACGGAAGAAGATTGTGTTCCGAGGTAATGCTGCCGCGGTGCGCGACTATTTGGTTACCCTTGGATAATAGCGGATGAATCACAAATAAACTCACGATCGTGAGTTTATGTGTGATTGGAAAGAGGAGAAAATGAGAAAAACAATTTTGGTAACTAGTGAATTCCTCGGGCAGGGTGATGATGAACTCGGCGCAACGCTGATGGGCTCGTTCCTGCGCAAATTGTGCCTGACCGAAACCCTGCCGCAGGAAATCATCTTCTACAACTCTGGCGTCAAATTGCTGGCGGAAGGTTCAGCCGTTTTGGATGCCATTGAAATGCTATCGAAAAAAGGCGTTCGCCTCACCGCCTGTGGCACTTGCGTCGGGTATTACGAACTAAAAAATGTGATGGCTACGGTTCACACCGGCGACATGGCTGGCATCATTTCTGAGCTCATGACCTCCAAGCACGTCGTCACAATCTGACCATTTCTTGACACAGAGGCTCAGAGGGAAAAGGTGCCCGCAAATTTTCGCGTATCAGCGCGAAGAGCGCTCTTAAGGTTTACAAACTTTGCAGGGTCGATATCCAGAATTCTGGGCAGATTCTCTGCTTTGGAAAGAGGTAGTAGAACCTTTCGAATTGTAATAACGACATGTAGAGGAATGGAAAATTTTGCTTTTAGGGTTACCCTTGTAGGGTGTTGCTGCAAAGGCAATAGAAACGCAAGACAGGGCTAGAACAACCGACAAAATTTTCTTCTTCATAACAACCTCCTTTGAACTGAGGCTTTTGAGTGTACACAAGGGTTGGTTATTGTGAAGAACGAAGGCGTCTTCCGAGCTTTGGAAAAGCTGGGGCCAAAAGTTCCAAGCATTGGAAAAGTTTGGGTGGAACGAGACCTCCGGGCGTGTTGGCCGACGTCGGGTGGTGCGGACTCAGGCGTGCCCGGAGGTCTCGCCCCACCTTTGGACCTTGGTTGCCTATGCCCCTTTGAAACTTCTCAGCGCCTTAATCCGTTCGAGGACGGGCGGGTGGGAGTATTCGAGGAAAACCTTGAGCGGGTGGGGGGTCAGATTACTCAAGTTGTCGACGGACAATTTTTTCAAGGCGTTGATCATTTCGCCGGGCTCTTGGGTGGTTTCAGCGGCGAAGGCGTCGGCCTCGAATTCGTGTTTGCGCGACATGATACTTCCGGCGATGCCGAGGATCATGCTGATGGGCGCGTAGAGGAAGCCGAAGAAGATGAGTCCAGCATACAGTGGCGTGCTTTCGATACCGAAGGCTTCGTAGAGCCCGCCTTTGGTGATGAAGAGCGAGAGGATGAAGAACATGAGCAACGAGGAGGCGAGCGAGATGATGATGCTTTTTTTGATGTGGCCGCGTTTGCAGTGTCCAATTTCGTGAGCGAGGACGCCGACGAGTTCGCCGGTGGAGTGGTTGTCGATGAGGGTGTCGAAGAGAGCGATGCGTTTGGTTTTACCGAAGCCGGTGAAATAGGCGTTGGACTTGGTGGAGCGCTTAGACCCATCGATTTTAAAGATACCGCTTACCGTGAATTTTTGCGCCGCCGCAAATTTTTCGATGGCGGAGCGGAGGTCGCCGTCTTCGAGCGGGGTGAATTTGTTGAAGAGCGGCAGAATGACGACGGGGGCGATGAACATGATGAAGAGCTGGATGACGCTGAGCGATCCCCAGGCCCAGAGCCAGGCCAGTGAGACGGCGTCGAAAATCCAGAGGATGAGCGCGAAGATGGGTGCGCCGAGCAGGACGGTGAGCAACAGACCTTTGAGGATGTCGATGACGAAGGTTTTTGGTGTGGTTTTGTTGAAGCCGTATTTTTCTTCGATGACGAAGGTGCTGTAGATGCTGAAGGGCAGTCCGATGATTTGTCCGATGACGATGAGGATTCCGCCGAAGACAAGGCCTTGTAAAATCATGTGTTCCGAGGTTGCCTGTGCGATGTTGTTAATCCAACTAAACCCGCCGAGCAGGATGAAGGCGATGGTGAGCGGAAGCATGATGCCGGCCTGAATCTGCCCGAAGCGGGTGTTGTCTTTGAGGTAGCGCTGGGACGTCGCGTATTTCTCGTTGTCGTAGATGCCCTCAAATTCTGCTGGGATCTCGGTGGAGACGTTGCGGACGTTGAGTGTCTCGACGATGAGCGAGAGCAGCCAGTTGAAAACGAGCAGGGCGAGAATGAAAATCAGATAACCGTTCATGTGTTTATTTCTCCTAAAATTGAAGCAGGTAATTTCTCGAAGATCCGCGCGATTAGCGATCAAAAAAATCTATGCATAGAAAATGAGAGTCTAGTCAGAATAATTGGGGTCAGAATAATGGAGAGTTTGTTTCGCTAGTAAAAAATTATTCTGACTCTAATTATTCTGACTTAATGTCCTTTCCGTTTTTACAGCTGTCCTTTTGCTTGATGGGGCGGAGTGGGAAAGTTACCCTGTTCCGCTATGAAAAAAACACTGTTTGATAAAATTTGGGATGCACACGTCGTTAAGGAGTTGGGTGACGGCGAGGTGCTTTTGTATATTGATCGCCATTTGGTACACGAGGTGACTAGCCCGCAGGCCTTTGAAGGCCTTCGTTTGGCGGGTCGTAAGGTTCGTTGCCCGGAACGTACGTTTGCGACGATGGATCATAATGTTCCGACCGACGAGAATCGGATGAATATTACGGATCCGATTGCGAAGGCGCAGGTGGATGCGCTGTCGGAAAACTGTTCGAGTACGAGTGTGACGCTTTTCCCGCTGGGCGATGCTCGCCAAGGTGTCATTCATATCATCGGGCCGGAGCAGGGCATTGTCTTGCCGGGCATGACGGTGGTGTGCGGTGATTCGCATACGGCGACACACGGCGCGTTCGGTTCGATCGCGTTCGGAATCGGCACCTCCGAAGTGGAGCATGTGCTGGCGACGCAAACGCTGCGGCAGAAAAAACCGAAAAACTATAAAGTTGAATTTACCGGAGCCCTCAAGCCGAACGTGACCGCCAAAGACATGGTGTTGAAACTGATCAGTATCATCGGTACCGCCGGTGGAACAGGTTGTGCGTTTGAATTCTGCGGCGAAGCGATTCGCACCCTTTCGATGGAAGGTCGTTTGACAATCTGTAATATGGCGATTGAAGCCGGCGCGCGCGCCGGGCTGGTCGCGCCCGATCAGATCACCTTCGATTACGTTGCTTCCGGCGACCGTGTCTACGCCCCCAAAGGCGAAGAGCTCGAAACCGCTATTGATGGATGGAAACAATTCTACACCGATGAAGGCGCGAGCTTTGATCACGAGCTGACGATTGATGTGAATGAGCTGGCCCCGCAGGTGACTTGGGGAACCAGTCCCGGTATGGGTGTGGATGTGACGGGTGAAGTCCCCGCACTCGCCGCCGTTGCAGAATATGCTCCGGCCGATGTGCGCGCCGCACTCGACTACATGGGACTGGAACCGGGCATGAAGATGACCGACATCCAGATTGAAACCGTGTTTATCGGCAGTTGCACCAATGGCCGCATCGAAGACCTGCGCGAGGCCGCGGAGTACATGAAAGGCAAGAAGGTCGCCAATGGCGTCCGTATGCTGGTGGTGCCGGGTTCGGAAGCGGTTCGCTACCAAGGCGAAAAAGAGCGGCTCGACCGTATCTTTGTCGAAGCGGGCGCGGAGTGGCGCTACGCGGGGTGCAGCATGTGTTTGGCGATGAATGCGGACAAACTGGCGGACAAGGAACGCTGCGCGTCGACATCGAACCGAAACTTTGAAGGACGTCAGGGCAAGGGCGGACGTACCCATCTGGTCAGCCCGAAAATGGCAGCAGCAGCAGCGGTTCACGGTCACTTTGTAGATATTCGCGAGGAGATTTAATCATGGAAAAATTTGTAACCTTCACAGGCGTTGTGGCCGGAGTGGACCGCGCGAACATCGATACGGATGCGTTAATCCCCAAAGAGCATCTGAAGTCGATCAAACGCACCGGTTTTGGTGCGGCGCTGTTTTCAGACTGGCGCTACAATGACGACGGATCGGACAAGCCGGACTTTGTGCTGAATAAGCCGAAAACCAAAGCGGCTGAAATTTTGGTCACGCGTAGCAACTGCGGTTGTGGATCGAGCCGGGAGCATGCCGTTTGGGCGGTTGTTCAATACGGCTTTAAAGCGGTGATTGCACCGCGTCAGGATGATCAGCCGGGTTTTGCCGATATCTTCTGCAACAACTGCGCCAAAAACGGACTGCTTACGATTGAGCTTTCCGAAACGCAGGTGGATGAGATTTTCCAAACATTGGAAAAAGAGCCGGGCGTTCAAGGAACCGTGGATCTGGCCGCTCAAAAAGTGACAATTCTTGCGTCATCCGGTGCAACAGATTATTCCTTTGAAATTGCAGCAGACCTGAAAACAAAGCTTTTAGAAGGGCTGGACGATATTGCTCTGACGCTTCAGTATGAGACCGACATTACGGCATATGAAGCCGCCCACAGTTGAACTGTGTGCGGAAATGCGAAATCAGAATTTCGAAATTCGAAACAATGATTAAATTTGTGAAATTAGAATTTTCCAACCATTGGAAATTTGTTTCGTGCTTCGATATTTGGATTTAGAATTTTTCAGCACCGGAGGTGCCTTATGCAGGACAATCGCTATCTGATTCCGTTTCTTGGCATCATCACCTTGGTGATGGTTGGCTTTGTTCTTAAGGCCGCTCAAGTGGTTATCCTGCCGTTGATCATTGCCTGGCTGCTGTCGTATCTGTTTGCGCCGGTAGTTAACTTTCTGGCGCGCCATAAGGTGCCCACTGGCGCGGCCGTGTTGGCGGTTCTTCTGATTCTGATCGGATTTTTCTATCTGATTGGATTCTTTGTGCAGACCCGTGTCATGGGCTTCATCGGCGAGTACGATGAGTACGCTGGCCAACTGCAGCAGATTTCTACGGATATCGCAGTTCGGTTCAACCTGCCGGAGGGCTATCTGAAGGATTTTGACTGGACTGGTCAGATCGGTAAGCGGCTCGTCGTTGCTTCTGGGTCATTTGTCAGTATCGTCAGCAACATGGGAATGATTACCATTTTCTTGGTGTTCATGCTGCTCGGCAAACCTTATGGCCGTCGCAAGCTAAATGAGGCTTTTGCCGGAGAGCGTGCGAAGAAACTGACGGATGTCACGGACTCCATTACCGGGCAGATCAGCCGCTACCTTTCCATTAAAGTGGCGGTCAGCGGGATTACTGCCATTCTGGTATATTTTGTCCTGTTGATCATGAAAGTGGATTTCCCTGTCACTTGGGCTGTCCTCACTTTCCTGCTGAACTTTATCCCCACGGTGGGCTCTGTGATTGCGACGATTCCGCCGGTGTTGGTTGCGCTGGTGAAGTTCTATCCCAGTTTCTGGCCTGCCGTAATTGTTTTAATTCTTCTGCTTTTGATCCAGCAGACCATGGGAAGTTTTGTTGAACCGAAGTTAATGGGCGACAGCCTGAACCTTAGTCCGGTCGTGATTTTGCTCTCTCTGGTATTTTGGGGCTGGCTGTGGGGAATTACCGGCGCATTGCTTTCTGTTCCAATCGCCGCTGCCATCAAAATTGTCTGCGAAAATATTGATGCCCTGAAGCCGATCAGCGTGTTAATGGGGACCGGTAAAAACCTACCGCGATCCATCTAATTCCGTTTTGGAGATTTTCTAATGAGCCTTCCCGATCTTTTGTCCAATCCCGATGTGAAAAAACGTATCCGCGAGGCACTGGCCGAAGACCTCGGTTCGGAAGTCGTCGATGTGACCTCCGATGCACTGGTGCCGGAAGGTCGTCCCGCCACCGCTCATCTGGTTGCGCGTCAGACCGGCATGCTGGCTGGCGCAACCGTAGCTGCCGAAGTCTTTTGTGAGGTAGATCCAACTCTTAAAATTAAGGGAGGATTGATGGATGGAAGCGAAATGAAGCACGGGGATATTGTGCTGACCATTTCCGGCTCGGCCCGCAGTATTCTTGTTGCCGAGCGCACCGCGCTTAACTTCATTCAGCGCATGAGCGGTATCGCCACACTGACCCGTGAATATGTCAACGAAGCCAACAATTCGGCGGTAAAGATTCTCGATACCCGCAAAACGACGCCAACTCTACGCCCGTTCGAAAAATACTCAGTCCTGTGCGGCGGCGGAACAAATCACCGCATGGGTCTATACGACATGGCCATGCTGAAAGACAATCATCTGGCTTACTGGGCCGAAAACCACGACAGCGGTATTTGCGGCGCAGTGCAGGCTGTTCGCGACCGTTTCCCGGACCGAAAGGTCGAGGTGGAAGTCGATACGATTGAGCAGTTGCGCGAAGTGTTACCCGCCAAACCTGATTGGGTTCTGCTCGATAATATGCCACCGCTTATTTTGCGCGATTGCGTCAAACTCTGCGACGAGATCTGTCAGACCGAAGCCTCGGGCGGCATCACGCTTGATACGATTCGCGAGATCGCCAAAACCGGCGTCAATTCGATTTCGATCGGTGCACTGACCCATTCTGCACCCTCTGCTGATTTGGCATTAGACTGGGCGTAGTGTTTGAAATTGGAAACTCGAAACTGGAAACTTGAAATGGCTATTCCCAATAAAGTGAAGGTATCCGCACCCGATTCCTCTTCAAGTTTCACGTTTCAAGTTTCAAAGTTACCCTCTCTGGTCGTGGACATTGGAAACACCAGCACCTCGCTGGCGCTGGCAGGCTCGACAGGGTTGAGTTCTGTGCAGCGCACGGAATCAGGGCTGCCTGCGTTGAGTCTTGAAGTAATCCCTCAGCGCGCGGTGATTGCATCGGTGAAGCCGGCTGTGAATGATCGATGGCAAACCTTTCTGGGCGAGCAGGGTATCCATGAAATTTTATGGGTCGACCACACGGTCGATCTGGGCATACCGGTTACATACCCCCAGCCGAAATCGATTGGCGCGGACCGGTTAGCCAATGCCTGTGAAGCGGCGGCAGCTTACGGTACGCCCGTGGTAGTTTGCGACTTTGGCACAGCGCTCACCTTTGATATTATTTCCCGCGATGAAGGCTATGTCGGCGGAATCATCTGCCCCGGTCTGCCGTTGATGTTCGATTATCTGGCCGAAAAGACGGAGCTGCTGCCGCATATTCAGCCGGTGCAGACCACGGCCGTAATCGGGAAAAGCACCGCCGAAGCGATGCAGGTCGGCGCGCATTTCGGCTATCTGGGCATGGTGAAAGAAATACTCGCCCAGCTCGAAAGCAAGCTGGGGCCGGAAATGAAAGTCTGCGCCACCGGCGGCTTTGCTGATTGGGTTTTCCAAGGATTGGAACATCCGGTCCCGGTTGATCCGCAACTGACTCTTAAAGGTCTCGCGCGGATCGCATTGCTCAATTGATTTTCCCAATAGCTCACCACGAGTGTTTGGAAAAGCGGGCGATGAGCATTTTTAGGACATATCTTCGGTGATGGCGATAATTTGTTCATCGAGCGGATTTTCAGAGTCGATATAAGGAATGCTTCTAAACGTGCTGGTTCGTTGCAGTTGCTGAAGGATGTCGGAGATCTTATGCACTTCCTGTGCGCACTCCTTGATTTGCTCGATTTCCTCATCGGCGGTCACATGACTCAACAAAAGATCCATCTGTATTTGCAAAACGGTGGCGGGCTGGCCGATGTGGTGGCAGGCTGCGCCCAGCGTTTGGATCATCACCCGTTGACGCTCCGCCTCCAGTAAAGTCTCCTGTTGCTGTTCAATGGTTTTTCGCAGCGCGTGTTCCACACGAAACTGTTCTTCTGCGATTTCCATTCGATGACGCATCTCTGCCAACACGCAATTAAAGTTATCTTCAATGTAGCGGATGTCATCTGAATCCTGAGTGTGGGTCAGCTGGATCTTTTCCGGCAGGGTGCCCTGAGCAATTTCTGTGATGTATTGGCGGAGTTTAAGAATGTTGTTCGGATATTTCTTCAGAACCAGAAACCCAAAAAAAGCAATGGATAGGGTCAAAATGAAGGTCAGAAGAATGAACCAGGGCGAAAGATTATCGGGGTTGCGCATAACGGTTACGCAGATATAAAATAGCGATAATGAAGGGATAACTGCTAAGAGAACCACCGCAATTTTTGCCTGATTTCTTGCATCAAGTGTTACGAGAGAGGCAGCGCGAGGTTTTCTCTTCATTACGTCATCCATTCTTGCTTTAAATTTTGACTCATTGAGTTTGAGATCATAAATTTTTTGAACAAGGTTTTTTTCACATATTATATTTACCTGTTTTAAGCATTAAATATTTTACAGGTTGATTAGTTCTTGCGCATGAGCAACCAGAGGAAAAACGGACCGCCGAGCAAGGCGGTAATCAGTCCGGCTGGCATTTCAACGGGTGCCAGTAGTGTGCGGGCTAGCCCGTCGCATAAAACCAGAAAGGTTCCGCCAAACAGAACCACTGTCGGAAGCAGCACGCGGTGATCCGCGCCGAAAATCCGGCGACAGATATGCGGAACCATTAAGCCAACAAAGCCGATCGGTCCACAGAAAGCAACTGCCGCACCGGTCATTAGCGATGCGGCGAAAAAGAGGAGCTTGCGGGTGCGCTTCACATTCACACCTCGTGCGCCGGCCAGCTCGTCGCCGGTTAGAAGCAGGTTCATTTCGCGGGTGAGAAATGCGCATAGAAGTAGACCCACCAGTGTGAACACACACAGATTGATCGGCGTTTGAAATCCGATTACAGAAAATCCGCCCATCAGCCAGCGGATCATGCGGAAGGTTTCGCCCGCATCACTGAAATACTGAATCAGCAGAATCAGGCTAGAGAAGAAGAAGTTTACGGCGACGCCGGCCAGCAACAACGTATCGGTGGCGAATCCGCCCTTGGCGCGTGCCAGTCCGTACACGAGAAAAACGGCCGCTAGTGCGCCGGCGAAGCCAGCCAGCGATGTGCCGGCGATACCCGCAAGAACAACGGCTGAACCAAACCGCATCCACAACGCCGCGCCGAGCGCTGCGCCGCCGGAAACCCCGAGCGTAAACGGCGTCGCCAGCGGGTTGCGGAACAGGGCCTGAAAAATCATGCCACTAGTCGCCAGCGCCACACCTGCGAGGAAGGCCGTCAGTACGCGGGGAATCCGCAGCTTCATCAGAATATCCATGCCGGACGGGTCATGCAGCACATCCGTACTTCCAAGCATTGGAAAAACCAGTAGCGCCGCAAGGCTTAACAGAATCAGGATGGCTAATTTGAGTTTCATTTAATTATTCTGATCGAAATTATCGGTGATGGGGGCGAGGGTTTGGGTGCGGATGAAGGTGGTTTCGAAGAGGTCTTTGAGCGGTTCGGGTTGGATGAGTTTGTCCGGAGGACCCTCAAAGAGAACCGATCCGTTTTTCAGGGCGATGACCCGGTCGGACCAGTGGGCGGCGCTGTTG
>Ga0075120_10003515_pt1 | contig 10721 bp, 5 predicted proteins | sample AntAceMetag02UKL_FD_69792 | JGI IMG/M metagenome (GOLD analysis project Ga0075120, IMG submission 69792) | Saline lake microbial communities from Ace Lake, Antarctica - Antarctic Ace Lake Metagenome 02UKL | ecosystem: Environmental > Aquatic > Non-marine Saline and Alkaline > Saline | place...
TATAAGAACGAGGTAGACTTCGGCAATAATTCCACTGTATCGTTTCATAACCTGATTATTTTACCAGATCGGTGACGGAAATCAAAATATACTTGCTTCAGAACTCCCCCGGCAGATTATCCCAGAGTGTTGGCGATCAACCGGGACAACACCCTGGGTGTCGAGGATTCGAATTTCCATCTAAAATAAAAGGCCGTGAGGGAATTAATTCCCTCACGGCCTTTTACGGGCATGACGGACATCCCAGAGCGTGGTTGATCTGGGATTTCATCGAAATTGCCTTCCGGACAGTGCGGGATGGACATAGTAAGATTTGCTCTACTTGCTAAAGAATCATTACCTGGTGACCGGGATATCGCTCTGGGTGCCGAAGTAGACCCTGGAGAAGTTACGGATCGCCCAGAGGCCCGAGGTCTCCCGAAAGATGCCGATATCGTCACTGCCGTCGCCGGCGTAGTTGGAGGGAACGGGTTCATCGGCTGAGCCCCCGAAGTAAACTCTGGTTACCCCTCGAATAGCCCACAGCCCTGAACTCGGGCGGAAGATGCCGGCTCCCCAGATCCCGTCGCCGGAGTAGTCCCCGGGCACGGTCGTGTCAGCAGATGAACCGAAATAAATCCGGCTGATCCCCCGGAGCGCCCACAGCCCCGAGCTTCCCCGGAATATCCCCAGCTCCTCCGCCCCGTCGCCGTCGTAATCTCCGGGAACCGGGATGTCTCCATATCGCCCAAAGTAGAGTCTGGTAACTCCCTTTACCACCCATAACCCAGAAGAGGGACGGAAGATCCCGATCTCGTAGGCGCTCGACGGGTTGAATTGCAGGGGTACGGCGATGTCAGCCGCCGCTCCGAAATAGGTCCGGGTAACCCCTTTGATCGCCCACAGTCCCGAACTGGGCCGGTAGATCGCTATATCTTTACACCCGTCTCCATCAAAGTCTTTATAGATCGGCGTGTCATCCGCCGCTCCGAAATAAGCTCTTGTTGTGTCTCTTATCGCCCACAGACCATTATCCGGGCGATATATGCCGATCTTGCCTTCCAGCGGGTCCGGGGTCGGGGTTGGGATGGGTGAAGTTGGTTTCGGTGTTGGGATATAACTTGTCGGCGTGGGGCTGGGGGGTGGTGTCGCCGTGGGTGATGAAGTCGGGGTTACTGCTGTCGGGGTAGGGGTTATCGGGGTCGGGGAAGGGATACCGGCCAAAGCCGAAGCCTGGTTGGAATACCGCCTCTCGTAATAGTAGTCGGTTCGGAGAGCCGACACCCGATAGTAGTACGAACTCCCGGAGCTGACTGAAGAGTCCGTATAGTTTGATTCCGGGATGGGTTGCGGGTTGATTTTCTCATAGATGCCGCACGCTTCACTCATCCCGGGGAGGAGATCAGCCCCTCCTTCCGTGTCTCCCCCATCTAAGGTCGACCGGAATACATCGTACTTGATAGACTCCGCCGGGATAGCTCCCCCCTGCGAATCCGCCGTTACATCGTCCCAGTCCAGGATCACGGATTGGGCGGTGGCGGTTGAAACCAGCAAACCTGAAGGGAGAGCGGGGGGATAAGCGGCGCGGGTGGTGGGGCTGGGGTCGTCGAAGATACCGTCCCAGATCTTCTGGCGGAGTACACTGTAATTGCCCGCGTTATCCGCCTTGATGGTGATATTGCCATCCAGAAAGGTCATATAGATCTTAGTCTGGTTGACTATCAATCGATCCAGGCATTCGGGCTTGGGATGGTACTGGGAACCGATGCAGGAGATCAAGGCACACCCCGAATTTCCTGAATGAACCGCGTTGATCCAGGCCGCGCTATTGCACCCGGAGGAGATGGAGCCGTGATGGCTGACTTTATGAATGTCCGAGGGGATATCCGAACCATAGTTGTTGATGATCGCGTTAACCACCGCGTCCCCGGAAAGATCGCCGGTAAAGATGAAACTGGAATCGCCGAAATCCATCTTCAGTACGATTGAATTGTAGTTCGTAGTGGCGCTGTTTCCAACCGAGAGACACCGAATAGTCACCTCGGGATCCCAGTTCAAGTAGCATCCGATATCGAATTTGCCGGGATTGATTCCTCCGCTCGCTTCACTGTCAAGTGCTCCTTTTGTAATCCAGGGACATCCTTCGGAGATAACCGGAGGGGCGAAATATTCATCAAAGTAAGTCCCGGTAGATTTCCGCGGGCTATAAACCTTATTGACCTGATATGAACTAAGGAGTTCCTCCAGGCCGCCGTAATGATCCAAGTCGGCGTGGGTAGCGACCATGTAATCGATCACGCCGTCGAAATCTTCCAGGCTTTCCAGAAAAGGCTTGAAGACGCCGGGACCGTCATTGGGCTTGCCTCCATCAATGATAAGATCCTTTCCGTTAGGCAGCTTGATGTAATTGGCGTCACCCGTCCCGATCTCGAGCATCGTCAATTTAAAAGACCCCGCCCAAGCTCCGAAAAAACATGGTATAAACAAGAATAAAACAAGAATAATGGTTTTTCTTATCATTATTGATTGGCATCCCTGCTTGATTGGTAAATGAAAAGTTTCAATCTAAATACGATATCCTAAATATACCCCATACTTATGGGAATATCTATATGAAAAAGTTACGAGAAGGGCTTAGAATAGCGGGGACTCTAAATTTTAAAACCGGGGACGATCCCGGTCTTGGACCGAGACAACAACCTCCGGGTGGGGCGGGTTTGGAATCTTTCGATTCCAATAGAAAAGCCGGAGGGAATATTCCCTCCGGCTTAGCTAACGGGGATGACGGGACTCGAACCCGCAACACCCGGATCGACAGTCCGGTACTCTAACCAATTGAGCTACACCCCCAAACAATTATTACCTTCTATCAATTTCCGATAAAAAAGGAAACATAAATTTTTGTACCAGCAAAAATTTATGGGCGTTACTGGGATTGAACCAGTGACATCTACCTTGTAAGGGTAGCGCTCTCCCGCTGAGCTAAACGCCCTAAATATTTCTTGCGAAAAAATAAAGTTATAAAGTATCTCTAATTTAATATTCAGTCAAGAAGTTAGATATCGGATTGGTTGTAATAATCATCTGTTAATATTTTTTTTGGCCTTTCCCCTTTCGCCTTTGTTTTTGATGTGGTAATGTTACAATTAAATAATATTAACTAAGTCTCCACTATTAAATGATGTTAATGTAATCTACTTTAACTGAGTTCGCATCGTAGGTGGTGAATAAATGAATAAAAATAAATCAGATAGAAATGGGAGCCCTGAAGTGGTTAACGGATCGCAAGAGGAAGTGGAGGAGTTGCGGAAGCAGTTAACGGCAAGTCGTGCTCTGGTGGAGAAATTGCGCAGAAACAGTAAGCAGTGCGTTGAGATCATAAATAAAGTCAAGGACGGGATCTTTGTCGAGACTGTACAGGGGAAGATACTTGATGTTAATGAGGCGGGCTGCCGGATGCTTGGTTTCAGCCGGGAAGAACTCCTTTCGATGCACGTAGGCACTCTGGTCCCCCCCCAGATTGCCGCCGACCTCCCCGAGACTATTCAGGAAGAGACAATCCGGGAAGGGGTGTACATCGAGACCATCAATGTACGGAAAAACGGCTCTTATATACCGGTGGAAGTAAGCAATACCTTGATCGAAATCGGAGGAGAGAAGAGAGTTGTTGCGATTCTTCATGATATATCCGGTAGAGTAGAGGCTCGGGAGAAGCTGTTGACGGCTTATGAGGATATGGAGAAGAAGGTTCGGGAGAGGACTGAAGAACTGACGGAAGCGAATGAAAAGCTGAAGCGGGAGATCCACGAGCGGGAACGGGCGGAGGAAACACTTCGGGAGGAACACCGGCTTTTCATAGCTGGCCCCACCGTAATATTTAAATGGAGAGCGGAACCGGGTTGGCCGGTCGAATATGTCTCGTTGAATGTAGAGAGCCAGTTTGGTTACCAGCCGGATGACTTCATCTCCGGCCGGATTCTCTATGAATCGATAATTCACCCGGATGATCAGCAGCGGATCGCTGACGAGGTGAAGAAATACAGTGAAACGGGGAAAGCCTCCTTTAAGCAGACCTACCGGATTGCCCATAGACAGGGCCATTATTGCTGGGTCAACGACCGTACCGTAGTAACAAGAACTCCTGATGGGAAGATATCTCATTATTATGGGTATCTCTTTGATGTTACCCAGCATAAACACGATGAGGCTGAACTGACGAAGCACCGGGATCATCTGGAGGAACTGGTCGAAAAACGGACTTCAGAGTTAAATGCCATGGTTGATGCCATGGCGCGCCGGGTTGTCCGGATGTCCGACCTTGCAATAATGGTTGATGGATTGAAACAACAGATTCTTAATGCGGGGTTGATTCCGATCTGCGAGGCAGCGACTCAAGCCGAATAGTGATGAAAGCTCCTGGTCTCCCTCAATCTAGTGTAACCGCGATCATTCTTATCTCTTTCTTCCTTTTATGGCCTTTTAAGTTTGCGCTCCCGTCTGACCTCTCTCCGGATGAACGGAGATACCTCGATGATAAAGCTGAGATTGTATTTATAAGCCAAACCTGTTACCCCCCCTTTGAATTTATAGGCCCTCCCGGTGAGCATACCGGGATCTGTATAGAGTTGGTCCGTTGGATGGCCGCGGAACTGGGTTTCCAGGCGCGATTTTGCGATACATCTTTCAATAAAGCCCAGGAAGATGTTCTTGCTGGTCGGGCTGATGTATTAACCAGCCTATTCTTTAGTGATCAGCGGGATAAGAAATTTGATTTTACCCAGATGCTGTTCCAGGTTCCGTCGTCAATTTTCGTAGAGGCTGAACGACCGGATATAAAAGATATTCATGATCTCCAGGGCAAGAGGATTGCCATGCAGGCGGGAGATTATGCCCAGGAGTTTCTGGAAGAAAAGGGGATTAAGTTTAAGATCATTTATACGGAGAATTTTGCGCAGGCGACTAATCTGGTGATTGAAGGTAAAGCTGATGCTATTATCGGTGACGAACAGATTGTCCTCTATCATATCTATAAAAACGGCCTGACCGAAAAAATTAAGCAGGTAGGAGATCATCTTTATATTGGCCGGAATTGTCTGGCGACCCGGGAAGAGAATGACATTCTGATTTCTATTCTCAATAAGGGGATCAGGAGAGCAAAGACTACTGGAATACTTGATAAGATACAGCGAAAATGGTTGGGCCGGCCAATTCTTCCCCCGGAATCACATCTGGTCGGTTATTTTCTCTATATTGGAGCCGGCGCTGCAATTATACTTCTGGCGGTCTTCCTGGTTTGGTTCTGGAATCTTCGGCTCCGGCATCTGGTAAACCGGCGGACAGAAGATCTGAGGAGTAGCGAGGCCGGATATCGGAGAATATTCAATAGCTTCCCGGATGTTTATTTTGAGACCAGACTGAATGGTGAGATTCTTGAGATTAGCCCGTCGGTAAGCCGAGTTTCAAAATATTCGCGCCGGGAGCTAATCGGGACCGACGTGACGCTTTTGTATGCCGATTCGGAATTCAGGGAGAAGTTTATTGCCTGTCTTCGCGCGGACGGCAGGGTGGAGGATTTTGAAGTCACGTTTAAGGATAAGGATGGCCGGGATACTCCCTGCTCGATAAGTGCCATGTTGACCGAAGCTCCCGGGAGGGAAGAGAAGGTGATAGTCGGCGCGCTCCGGAATATCACCAGGCGCAAAGAGATGGAACAAAGACTATCCTACCTGTCACTGGCGATGGAGTGCCTGGGAGAGATGGTCATAGTTACCGATCTGGAGCATACCGTAACTTACTCCAATACCGCGGTGGAAAATATACTTGGCTATACCCCAAAAGAGATGATCGGCCATCCGGCCGGGGAGTTCTTCGAGGGGATACCGGGTAATGCTTCCAATCTTCGTGAATGGATCTGGTCGTCATCGGACAAGAAAGTAGATGTTTGGAGGGGTGAACTTTATAACCGCAAGAAAGACGGGAGCATTATCAGGGTCTACCTGACACTGGCCTGGCTGTGGGATATTTCAGGGGAGGCCATCGGCACGGTCGGGGTATCGATGGATATAACCGAACACCGGGAATTGGAGAATCAGCTCCGTCACTCGCAGAAATTGGAGGCGGTTGGTACTTTGGCCGGTGGGATTGCCCATGACTTCAACAATCTTCTGGCCGGGGCTATCGGGTATCTCGCGATTATTACCGGCGAACTTCCCGAAGATAGTCCTCTTCTGCCCGATCTTGCCGCAGTGGAGAACCTGCTATGGAGAGGAAGGGATCTGACCATGTCGCTTCTAGCATTTTCCCGCAAGGGTTCATACCAGCCGAAACCACTGGATATCAACCGGGTGATTAAAGAAGTACTACAGGTGATCGACCGGACCGTGGGCAATAATATAGAGCTAAAAACCAACCTCTCTCCGGAATCCATCTCAGTTCTTGCCGACCCCGGTCAGATTCATCAGGTTATGATGAACCTCTGTCTGAATGCTTGTGAAGCCATGCCGGAAGGTGGTACACTATCCATAGTTACCGTTAAAGCCGATCTGGATGACCTTTTTTTTCGAGTCAATTCGGAGTTGAAGAGAGATTCATATATTCAGATATCTATTACCGATACCGGCTATGGGATTAAGGAGATAATCCGGGAACGAATATTCGAACCATTTTTTAGTACCAAAGACGATAAGACTGGAGTTGGTCTCGGGCTCTCCGTCGTGTCGGGTATAGTAAAAAGACATGGGGGCGATATCAAAGTTGAGAGTGAAGTCGGCCAGGGAAGTAGTTTTCTGGTTTATCTTCCGACCACTGAAGATAAGGAACAGGAAATTTTATCTAAACCAGTTCTGGCGCGTGGTGGGGGAGAGACAATAATGATAGTGGACGACAATCCAGATTTTCTGGAGGTTATGAGGATTTCCCTCCGGAAGCTTGGGTATATTATCATCAGCGCCCAGAGCGGCACCGAAGCGGTAGAGATCCTCACCGCCGGCGAGAGTAAGATTGACCTGGTGATTCTTGACATCATTATGAAGGGATTAAGCGGGGCTGAAACTTTTTTTAAATTAAGAGAGCTTAAACCGGATCTGCCCGTTATCCTCTGCACCGGTTATTCCCATGACACTGTTGCCGATGAATTGATGGCGGCCGGTGCCTGTGACTTTATTCAGAAGCCGTTTAATCTGGATGCTCTGAATATAAAAATCCGCGGGTTTTTTCCGTAATAATTTAATTTCTTCTCAGCGAAAATATGATTATTAAGATATGTATTGTCGGTTGCAATTGTTAAGTATTTATTTTTGTATTTTCTCAGATATATTCTTAGTGTCATTTTTAAAAGCATAAAAGCAACATCGTTTACACCGGTGTTTAATCTTCTATGACCAAAGCCAAAAAAAACAATCCGCTCCGGGAAGGGGAGTTCCAGGCCCTGATTGAGAACTCTCTCGACATTATCATGCGGTTTGATAGCGATCTCCGCCACCTCTATGTCAACCCCCGGGTCGAAGAGCAGACCGGTATCCCCGCGGATCAATTTATCGGTAAAACCCACTCTGAGCTTGGCTTCCCCTCCGATCTGGTGGAGCTCTGGGAGAAAGCATTGAAGAAGGTATTCTCCACTGCCGAGCCCAACCGGGTTGAATTCCAGCTTCCCGGAGGAGTATGGATAGACTGGCTGATTGTCCCGGAATTTTCCCGGGAAGGTCGAGTAGGGACCGTTATCACCAGTGGCCGGGATATTACCGATAATAAAAAAGTGGAAGAATCCCTGGAAATGGTCCGCCAGGGGTTGGAATCAAGAGTGGAAGAGAGGACCGCAGAACTGGCCAGAGCCAATCAGGAACTGCGGGCGGAGATATCCGAGAAAGAAGAGGCGGAAGAAGCCTTGAGCCATTCTGAGGAGACACTCCGACTTATCGTTGAAGGTAGTCCCGGCTGCTTTTTTTACGTCTATGACGCCGAAGGGAATATTATCTACATCAGTCCATCGGTTAAGTTGATCACCGGCCGGTCGCCCAAGGAGTGGAGGGCTCATTATACGACTTATCTGACCGATAATCCTATTAATAAAAATGTTAAAGACTACACTGATCGCACCCTGCGCGGCGAAAAAAGCAGCAGTAATTATTCGGCAGAGATAGAACATGCTGATGGTAGACGAATATTTCTCCGTCTCTATGAACGCCCGATCATCAAGGATGGCGAAGTAGTGGGAATCCAAGGAGTGGCCCATGATGTAACTGAGCATCGTCAGAAAGAGCTCGAGTTGATTCGTCTCTCCAGTGCTCTAGCCGGTCTTGCCGAGACGGTTATCATTACTGATCTGGATCACCGGATCATTTATGTAAATCCGGCCAGCATCGAGTTGCTGGGATATCGGCCTGAGGAACTAATCGGAGAAGATTCCCGGAAAATGTTTGACGCGGTTCCGGGTAATCCTGACAATTTAACCGAACAGGTCCGAAAGGATTCGGTCAATGGAGTCTGGCGTGGTGAGATCTTTGACCGGAAGAAGGACGGAACCATAATCAATGTGGCTCTGACCATGACCGGCCTGAAGGACGAGGAAGGAAAGGATATCGGATGGGTTGGAATTTCCTCCGATATCACCGAGTGGAAAAAGGCGGAGGCTGAGCTGCGGTTCCTCAGTTCCATCACTCGGCAGGTTACCGATGCTATCGTTGTTACCGGTGAGGGTTTTAAGATAGATTATGTCAACCCGGCTGCCGAGAAGATGTATGGGTATAACCGGGAAGAGTTACTGGGCAAGTCTCCAGGTATATTTAACATCGGACCGAAGAAGGATAAGATCCAAAAGGAGATATATCGGACCATATCCACCTCTAGATCCTGGCAGGGAGTGATTCTCAATCAACGCCAGGACGGCAGTACGTTTTTCTGTGAATGCAAGATATCTCCCCTCCTTGATCGCCGGGGAGAGATTATATCATATATCGGGATTATGCGGGATGTTACCCGTCAGCGGCAACTTGAAGAACAACTGCGTCATGCTCAGAAGATGGAGGCTATTGGAACTCTGGCGGGAGGTATTGCCCATGATTTTAACAATATTCTGGCCGGAATCACCGGTTATGCGTTCCTTGCTAAACAGAAACTGGAGAGAACCAACCCGATCTTTTCAAATCTGGCTTCTATCGAGAAGCTCTCCCGACGGGGAAGTGAACTCACCAAGGCGCTTTTAGCTTTCTCCCGCCGGGGGGAATATAAGCCGATTCCTGTGAATATAAATCGGATAGTGAAAGAAGTATTGGAGATGATTAAACGAACCAGGACCGCCCGGATCGAAATCAAGGACACGTTGGAGAAGAAACTTCCCAATATAGCCGGGGATGAGGGATTGCTTCACCAGGTTTTGCTTAACCTCTGTATCAATGCTTGTGATGCTATGCCTGAAGGAGGTGTCCTTACCCTGAATACTGGCCGGGTTTCACCGGAGGAAATAGTTTCCCCGCTTTTCGCGGGAACCGGAGTAGGGGACTTAATTATGATCAGGATATCCGATACCGGCATCGGTATGGACACGGCTACGAAATCCCGAATATTTGAACCTTTCTTCACCACCAAGGACGATAAGACCGGGACGGGACTCGGCCTTTCGATTGTAAACGGAATCGTGGAAAAACATGGGGGCTGGATCGAGGTCGCGAGTACCCCTGGGGTGGGCAGTGACTTCACTCTTTATTTTCCCACTACCCTTGAATTAGAGAGTGATCCGGGTGAAGCGGGAGATATCAGCACGCATGGCGGGGAGAATATCCTGATTGTTGATGATGATGATGATTTTCGAAAAGTTGCCTGTAAAGCCATGGAGTGTTTCGGTTATTCGGTGATAGAAGCATCCAGCGGTGAAGTGGCTCTGAGAAAATTAAAGACAGGTAGTATCCAGGTTGATCTTATCCTGCTTGATATTGTGATGGAAGGTATCGGGGGAGCGGATACTCTGCGTTGGATTCATGAGAATCATCCCGAAATACCGATTATCGTAATCTCAGGCTATACCCTTGATCATACCTCCCGGCAATTAATAGAATCCGGCGCCCGGGAATTTATTTCCAAGCCATTTGAGTATAATGATCTCGCGGTAACTATCAGAGAGATTCTGGATGAGTGATAGTTAACCGTTCCAGCCGTTCGAACCGATTCAACTGTTCCAATGCTTGACCTAGTTGTCGCGGTTGAAACGGTTAGAACGATTTGAAGGGCTGAAACGGTTCGAAGGCTGGAACGGTTGGAACGATTCGAACGGCTGGAACGGTTCCACCCTTGGAACAGTTAAAATGTTAGAAAAATAATTACCAAAGCCAATCTTTAAATATGAAGAATACGGATAAATCTAATCCATTTCTACTTTCCCGCCGAATCAGAAAATATTATGACTTCAACGAGAAAGCAGATGATGCCCTGGATTCTGGGCAACTTCTGGCTGAGAGGATAAATAATCGCCGTGAAGCTTCAACTCGTCCGGAACTGTCGATCCGGGCGGGACAGATTGAAGCAATCGGCCTGATCGATAAGATATTTCATTATCTATCGGAGAATTACCATCAAACTAATGATCGGGAAATGGCGCCGGGATTAACCGAAGAGTTGGAAGAGAAGCTCGGGAGTGAATCCCTCGGTCAATCACAGGATATATTTATTGATAGCATCCCTGGCCTGGAGCTTAGTTCGGATATTATATTGGGTCCCGACAGTATTGAGGAAGCCCCCACGGAGGAGAGAGC